>MDSZ01214247.1_pt1 | contig 22171 bp, 14 predicted proteins | sample 811201 | NCBI WGS metagenome assembly MDSZ01 (sample SAMN05326647, study PRJNA326480) | marine metagenome | isolation source: seawater | place: Indian Ocean: North | collected 2010 | reverse complement strand
TAACAGGGCGCTTTAAACGACACCACGCGCTTTAAAAGCACCCGAGACGCACCACCACCACCACCACCCGACGACAGGAGGAGGAGTAGGAGTCCCAGGAAGAACTTTTTTTGACGCGTCGAACAACCAGAAGAAGAACACACCAAAGAAAGAGAGAAAAAGGGAGGAGGAGAAGAAGACGACGAATTGGAAACTCTACTCTAATTTTTGCGTGCGACGCGAGATGAGCGAAGGAGAAGACGCTATGCCGATGCGGTGCGCGGAGGAGGACAACACCGACGAAACGAAGAAAGACGACGACGATTCTTTTTTACTGTGCACGCCAACGGAATTAGACAAAAAATACGCGCGCGAATCGACGGAGAAAAGCTTACTGCGCGCGGATTTTGAATTCACGACGACGAACGGCACGTTTACGGTGCGAGCGTATCGAGCGCTCGCGCCGAACGCGTTCGATCGTTTCAGAGGGTTAGTGAACGAACACTTTTACCGGAAGACTGTGGTGTATAGAAGTTTGACTGGATATGGAGTACAATTTGGTATTGCCTCGGAACCTTCTCTGGCGAAGAGGTATGATCCGAATAAGAACGCGACGTGCGTCGTCGGAGACGAGTCGGAAAAGACTCTGGAAACGACGACGAGTAATAAGAGAGGATGGGTCGCGTTTGGAACGAGTTTAGGACACGTGAGTAGGAGTGATAGCAGTGGTGGTGATAGTGATAGTAACGATAAAATCTACCACGATCGAACGTCAGAAATTTTCATTAATATGAGAGACAATAGCGAAGACCTCGACGCGAAATGCTTGCCGTTTGCAGAAGTCACGGACGGGATGGATGTGGTAGAAAAGTTATATTCTGGGTATGGAGAAATGAGTGACGAGATCATGTGCAACGAGACGCAAAGTTTAGGATTCAAGTGCGACGGGCCGAGTCGAACGGAGTTATTTGACGATGGGTATTCGGGTGTGTTGCAGAAGTACCCAAAATTGGATGCGATTTTATACGCCGAGGAAATCGCGTTGCAAGAGAAAGGGTCTCTGATTGACGCCAGGGGCGAGGGAGGCGGATTTTTCTATTTCGTTTTATCCTGTACGATTTTAGGTTTCCTCGCGTGTTTCTTCCGCATGCACGTGGTCAATCGCCGAAGGAAAACGGTCGCCCGAAGAGCGAGCAAATACACGGCGTACGTCGCCTCGGAGCAAGACGATTTGAGTCAATTACACCAAACGTTAAGAGAGCAGTTCGCGGCGGCAAACGAAGGCGTCAGCGTGGACATAAAAGTCGAAAGTGAGAAATTGAAATCGCGAGTTATCGAGCAAATGAATGAGCGAAGACAACAGAGAGGTTCGGCGGCGAATCCGTTCATCTCGAGCAGCAGTTTAGAGTTGGAAGACGGAGACCAACATCTCGAACAACGAAGCGGCGACGATACTAGCAACAACGATGTGAACACCATTAGATTTTAATAGTAGTACATTAATTACACGCACAGACATTAGCACTCACCTGCGCTATCACTCTACATCCACAACTTCTTCTCTTTTACTTTCCTCGTTCTTCCGTCTCTTCCTCCGCCTCTTCCGCCTCGTCGTCTGAGTCGTCGGGTAACGCCAACTTCAACGCATCCTCTTCTATCCCATCATCGTCTACTATTTTCCACACCGTCTTGTGTGTTCCACCAATCTTTTCCTCCGTCGCGCGTCGTCGACCTTTCCAGGTCAAAATCCCATACGCGCCGAATCCAGTTCTCCCGTTCGCTTTCGGCAGTATTTTCGTGAGCGTCCAAAACGTTGGAGGAAATTTTTGACTCTTCTCGCTTTTTGTTGTGCCTTTTCGTTCCCAGTTCGTTTTGGTGAACTTACGCCCGATGCCGTATTGAGGCAACGTCTTCGCGAGTTCGTACACTGTTTTGTCGTTGTTTTCGAAGAGAGAGAGAGAGAGAGAGTGTGAGAAAAGTGAGAAAGCGAAGAAACGCTTCGTTGATTGACAACACGAGCACGCACGATTGGCATTCCGTCTCACGGCGGTGGCTACAATTTCCCGAGACGCTCGCAACATGAATCCCCCCCCGGAGGAAGAAGAGGCGGGCATTTCTTGAAGAAGAGGCGGGAACTGGACGATGTGCTCTTCGTCGTTCGCGTCAAAAGCGTTTGAGGAGATTGATTTTTGGAGAGAGAGAGAGAGAGAGGTGCAAAAGCAGCCCTGTGGCGTGACGACGACGACTTTGACGACGACGACGACGCAGAAGAACGCGCTGCTTTTGTTGCACGCCTATTATAGCGTTCGAAAGATTTTTTTTCCTTTTTTTTTTTGCTAAAAATACTTTTAAAATTTTTATACTTTAATATTAAACCCTAAAAAAACTTAAAAAAAAAAGAAAGAAGAGAATGTGAGTTGTCCAGCGTTCGATTCGCTGCATCTCCAAACGTTATTAAAGTTCGGGGGATGTAATTCAGTTGGTAGAATGCTCGCTTTGCACGTGTTTTTTTTTTGCACGATAATGTGCTAACTAACTAACTAAAATATGATGGAATCCATCCCTCTCGCGTCCTTTCCCTCTAAAATTCTGCCTTGCGTGTCTCGTTGCGGTTTGATCTTCGCCGCTTTCTGCCGCTCCAACTCTGGGGGCACTTCGTTGTTGCTCTCGATCAGGAGTTGACGCAAGTCGTACATGATGTCTTGATCTTCGGCGGTGATAAAGGACACCGCCGTACCTTTCCTACCGGCTCTGCCAGTACGGCCGATTCGGTGGGTGTAGTTTTCAATCGATGCTGGTAACTCGTAGTTGACGACTAAATCGATGCCTTTGACGTCGATACCGCGACCGGCGACGTCGGTGGCAACTAATATGTCATAATCGCCTCGTTTGAATCCAGACAACGCGGCTTCTCTCGCGTCTTGGCCTTTACCACCGTGGATGGAGCCGCATGAATAACCCATGGAATGGCAGGCGGTGACGCAGGAATCCACTCCTCTTTTTGTGTTGACGAAAACAATCGCTTGCGTTTCTGGGTGTTGGGAGAGGATTTGTTCGAGCGTGCGCTCTTTTTCCGATCGGTTAACCCACATGACGGTTTGTTTGATGAGATCGGAGGTTTTTCCGGCTGAACCGATAGTAACGACAGCGGGGTTACGGAGATACGTCCGCGCTAAACGCTCGACGGATGGAGGCATGGTGGCAGAGAACATGTACGTAGTTCTGTATTTGGAGGATATCGATGTCGTCGTTTGTTTGATATCAAACGCCGCCTTATCGTCCAACTCTTCCGCCATATCGATTGGTTTCAGATTCGAGCTCGGCATCGCTTCCATCACTTGCGTCACTTGCGGTTCGAAACCCATATCAATCATCCTATCCGCTTCATCGAGGACGATGTAATTGCATTGATTGAGAACGGTGTATCTTTTCTCTATGACATCGATAATTCTCCCCGGCGTACCGACGACAATCTCGACGCCTTTGCGCAATTGTACGCCTTGGTCCTCAATGGATTGGCCGCCAACGACGCAAGCGACGCGATACCCCAAGAAATGCGCAAACTTCAACGTCTCTTGTTCGATTTGTTGCGCGAGTTCTCTCGTCGGGGCCATTACTAACGCGTATGGACCATCCGCGGCAACTTCGTCTGTCATTTTTGGCAAACCCATGATGTGCGCCAACATTGGGACGACAAACGCGCACGTTTTACCGGACCCAGTTTCTGCCACGCCAATGACATCGCGTTTTAGCAACCCAATAGGAATCGACGCCATTTGAATTGGCGAGGGTTTCACGTACCCAACTTTCTCAATCGCGCGCAAAATTTCCTTCGGCAATAACTCATTCTCGTTCCATGCACGCATCGGATTTGGCACTTTCCCGCCTTTGAACGTAATGTTAAAATCTTCCCGAAAGATTCGCCAATCGCGTTCGTTCATTTGCGCTAACGGTTTTGCACTCCAGTGAGTGGTTTCCTTCTTCTTGTCGTATTGATTATCGTATTTCTCGAGCGCTTTCGAGTGCTTGTCGATGCGCGCAGTTTCATAATTGTCGTAACTTCTACTGTTATTATTATTCCCACCATTTCCTCTCCTCCCCATAGAGCTTTGAAACTTATGATTCTGCTCCATTTGCATCCTCGCGTCTACTCCGGCTATGGTTCCTCTCCCGAACAACAATTTCACGTCGTGCTTGGCGTCGTACAAAGGATTTGCGTCTCGCGAAGTATCATCCTCTTTACTCCAATCGAATTGAAACCTATACTTTGCTCGTTCCGCTTTCTGCTTCATCTTCTTCGTTTTTTCCGTTTCATCTCTTAATCCGGCGTACTGTTTCCGGAACTGCTCAAGCTGCTCTTGTCTTTGCCTTTCAGATTGCTCTTTTTCGTCGCGGTGGTATTGCCTCTCCGCGACGTCCGCCCGGGACGTCGATTGTGCGAATCTCGATGACGCGGGAGCAGCAGCAGCGGCGGCTCGAACACCAATATCCCCCCCTCGTTTTTCATTCTCTCTCTTGTCTTTCAGTCGCTCCAACGCCATCCTTTCTCTCTCTTTCTTCGTCAAAAATGTTGGTTTCGTCTCCGCAATTTCCTTCTCTCGTTTCTTCTGCAATAGTTCTTCCACTGACAGCGGTTGTTGTTGTTGTTGTTGTTGTTGTTGTTGTTGAGCTGACGATGTCCCTCGATTAAATGGATCGTTACTCTTCGTCCCACCGCTAGCAACGGCGTCAATCTTCTCTTCTTTTCTCTTGTGGACGTCTCGATGCGGAAATTGTGCTTCTCGTTCTGGACTTCTCGCGCGTTTATTTCTTCTAAAGTTGTTCTTGGGGAAATTCTCTCTTCCATGTCGATTCCAATTTCCGCCGCCACTTTCTCCGTTGTTTCTGTATTGTTGACCTCCGTTTCTGCCGTGAGAACGATATCTGGTATCGCTGATGTCGTCTCCTCGGCCGTGGTAATCGCGCGACATCTCTTTACTTTTTGTGCGTCTTTACTACGTGTGGACCGCTTTTACGCGCTGAAAAGTGACGTGGGGACGAATTTTGAAGGAAAGAAGAAAACGAAGGAAAAAAAAAATCGCGAAACATATCATGACACCGACCGAGGGAAGGTACGCTCATTACGCTGTAGACATGCACGTGTATTACAAGAACCATTTGTTGATATTATTACCAACGATCGAGCACTTTGGAGCACCACACTCGTACCCATTCGTATACGACCCTTCTTCGGCAATTTCGTAGACTTTGTTTTTGGCTTTATCGTCCAAAGCGGCTCTCGCCATGACTTCGGCGACCAAGTGTCGATCGATTTCCCCAGACGTCATGGCGTCTTCCTGACCGATGATTAAGTTGCCAGATTGGTCGTTTTTCAACCCAGCTGGTCGAACGATGACCCAATCGATGCCGCTGTTTCGTAAGTAGTTTTCGCCGACGAGCTTTTCGTCAAGGACCCCGCCAAACGCGTTTGTAATTTTGAACCCCGGGGAATCCGCTAACCCAGCCGCTCGGCCGTTCGTGAGAATGCTCGAAATCAAAACAATTTTTTTCACGTTTCCTGCTTTCTTCGCCGCTTTGACGCAATTCACGACGCCTTCGTTGTCCACCTCGTGCGCCGCGGCACTCATTTTGAACGGATTTCCGGGTACGAACCCCGTGGCGACGACGACGACATCCGCGCCGTCCATGGCGAGTGCGAGGTTGTCCGTCGTGTCCGTCACGTCCACTGTAGTATTTCATATAACAGGTAAGAATCAATTCGTCAGTATTGTTGAGAGAACCAAACGCACGTAATATTCAAAACATTTTTGTCGAACGCGAACGCGTACACTTGCCTCCACCCAATAACTCGACTCCGTTTTGGTCGAGTTGTAACTTCTTCGCTTTTTCCAACGAGCGGCATCCAGCGACGACGTTCGCGTTGTTCGTTCGACTCAAACTCGAAACCACCAGCTTCCCGGTCTGTCCGGTGGAGCCGATGACGAGGACGGTCGGTAAGGAACTGTTTCGCGCGTGAGCGAGTTTGATGCTGCTCGAGTCAGGGTAATAAGAGAAAACAGTTGAAGCGGCGATGAGCGCTAACTCTCTGCGGGAAAGAGCAGCGTTTGAAAGAGGACTCGAATCGTCGTCTTTCTCGGACGAAGACGAGGCAGAGATTCGTGGTCGTCTTTCTCGGACGGCGCGCCGCGTTCGACTTTTGGTCGAGAAAAGCTTCGACCGAACTTTGGCGCGGATGAAAGACGTCGATTGGTGTGTCGCGAGCATATGAAAGGGGAGGTACTTTTTGTGTGGAAAACCCTCTATCTCTCTCTCTTTGAACTAAAAGTGTTTACTTTCTACATCGAGCGCGCGCGAATGAAGCGCCATCTATTATAACATCATCATTCATTTTCTTCTTCTCTCGCGACGTCTTCGTCTTCGATTTCCTCCTCGCCGTTGTCTTCTTCGATGCCTTGCGCGTTCTCTTGTTCTTCTCTTTCTTTCTTCGCTTTCTTCTTTGCTTGGTACTTTGCCCAGTATTTCGCCTGGTCTTGGCGTTGTTTTTCGAGACGTTCCATGCGTTCGACGCGGAGGTCGTGTTTTCGCTTGGTGTCCTCGTCTTCTTCGTCCAGGTCACCGAGTGCGCGCTGTTGCTCTGTTTGTTTTTGTTGTTCGTATTTGTCGTCGGCGTCGTTTTCGTCTTCGTCTTCTACAGTTTTGGTTTCGTCCGTCTTCGCGGGTTCGACGCCGTCGTCTCCATCCCCCTCCTCTCGCCGGGATGCGCGGACGGCTTTGCCGATACTATCGCTATTACTTCTTCTCTCTACTCCCTCGTTGAAGTTTCTATCACCACTACTACTACTACTACTACTACTCCCTAAAACGCCTCCTCCGTATCCCCCTAAACACCTCTCTAACTCTCCTCGCAACTTCTTCTCCCTCTTCGAACACCCGTCGTACGCCTCGCTCGAATCCACCTTAAACTCTTGCATCTCCTTCTCGTTCTCTCGTTTCATTTCGTTCATTTCCATTTTCAGAGCTCTCATTTCTTCCTCTAATTCTTCGTTCTTTTTTTTCGCCTCCATCGCCATCTTCGCCGACGCCGTCGGCTTCGATTTTTTCACCTCTTCTTTCAGCTGATTGATCTCCGCGTTTTTTTCTTTCAAGCGATTCCTCTGCGCGTCGCGTTCTTTTTCTAAACTTTCTATTCGTCGTCGCGTCTTTGTCTCCGCCATCGTCAGCGCCTCGAGTTTTTCTTCCCGGCACAAAACTCGCGTCGCTCGATCGAGTTCGACCGCCGTCGACCGCCACTTCGCGCTCGAATAATAATACTGCGCGCAAAACACGCACGCGACCACAAAGGACGCGACGGGCACGATTCTGAACGCGAAGAACCAAAAATGTCGTCGTCGTCGCTTCTTCAAAGTCTCAAAAGACGAACGAGGAAAAGGCATTATTCTTCTTTTGCCACCTCGATCGATCGATCGATGATGATGATGCCTCCTCTTCGAGCAAATCGACTTTACTAAAAGCAGCGCAAAAAATGTCGGGTGAAATTGTGAAACGAACTCCAGAAGAAGAAGCAAAATCGAGACGCGAATTGACTTACTTAAACGAGTGCGATGATGCGCAGTATTACAACCCTCTCCTGCATCTCTCGTCGTCCATCGGCGGACGACAGATTTTAACAAGACCGATTTTATCCACTGCTTTCAAAAAGGCAAACTCTAACCCGAAGGCGTGCACGGATTCTCCGTGCGCGCGTTCGCTTCCCGCTAACGTGTAGTATTGGTACTTGCCTCGAATCGTTCCCGGACCGAAGCCGTAGAGATTCACCTCGTCGCATCGACCAGCTAAGAGCAAAGAGGCCATCAACCCAGAAGATGGAGTCGATCCACCGGTGAAGGTTTGCTCTTTCGACGCCAGACAAGAGCGGAACCGTTTCAACTGCGCGCTGATGACGTCGTAGAGTTTGAAGTTCATGCGCAAGACTTTGACGGTTTCGACGCCGCCGGCGCTCGAAAAGCGAAACTTGTTCATCAGTTTGGTGATGGCTTGGAAGTTCCCTCGTGAGGCTAAGAAGAGAACGCCGTCTTCGTTCGGGAGATCGGATTCTTTCACGTTACCGTGCTCCAAGCGAAGTGTGCCCCCGTAGCCTAAAACCCAAGATTTATTGAGGATGCGCACGGTTGTTTTTTTCCCCACGCGGTCCTCGTACTTCTTCGTCGGCGCTTGATTGAGTCGAAAGACGACGTCGTGCGCGTCTATGAATTTTCCAGCCGGTGGGCCTGAACTCAAAATAGCTGAGTTTCCAACGAGTGCGCACGTTTTAAAAGACGTCCCACTGCTACTACTGCTACTACTACCCCTACGACTCTCTCTATTCATAATCTTCATCACGCTCTTCGCGTTTTCCGGCAACAACTCCATCTCAAATTTCGAATCTTCGCTGGCAGATTTTTGGTGCACGAACCAATCATCTTTCGTACTTTTCTTATCCCATGACAAACCAAATTCGGTCGCTTTAGCGTCCAACACACTCTCCTGGAAACACAGCGGCGAGAGCGACGCAAACGGATTCCCTTTATTGATTGCCTTCAACGGCACGCCGCCTTTGCCGATTTTCGCGCACTCGCTCTCGCGACATTTTTTACCAGTCGCGAGTTGTTGTTTGAGCACCAAAGCAGCCGAGGCGGAGTGGTCGTACCGCAGTAACTTTTCGTATATCGAACGAGACAGGTCTGGATGCTTCGACTTTGAAAATCTGTCCGTCGTCGAGTCGTCGGACGATGGCGCGTCGTCGTCTTTCCCGCCTTCTTCTCCCCCACCACCTTCTGCGTTGTGAACATCATCATCGTCGTCCAAAAAATGATTATCGTGCACTTTCACCGCTTCGTCGTGCGATTGCATGAACGTCTCTCGTTCTTTCTCCCGATTGGCGTCCAGAATATCGTGAAACGTTCGCTCGTCGTCCTCGTGGTGCGCCGAGGCGAGCAATCGCTCCTCTCTCTTCCGTTTATGCGCCTCGCTGAAACTCGAAGGAATCGTCGCCTCCGGGAAAAGGAACGCGCACGCGAGGAGGACGGAGAAGAGGAGGAACGCGAACGCGAGGAGTCTCTCGGCGAGCTTATGCTTCGAAGACTTGCCCACAGACCCCCCCGCGTGGTGCACCACGTCTACCATCGGTGCAAATGACGACGACTTTTGGTGCGTCCGAGGCGATGATGGTGCACTATTTAAAAGCGGAGAAAGAATGGAGAAGTGTGTGGATTATCTACTCTCCATCTATCCCTTTGAGAGGCGATTTTATTATGTAAAGGGAGAGGCGTACGCGAATATACGAGAGGACGGACGATACTTCTTCGTGAACAGTGAAGTCTAACAACAAAGCAAGTTTTCCTTCCATCGCGTGGACGGTATGTGTGTACAATTTAACGTCCTTCTTCTTCTTCTTCTTCTTCTTCTTCTTCTTGTTCTTCTTTCCTTTCACCTCGTCGCTTCTTTCTTCGCAGAGAGAAAGAGAGAGAAAGAAAGAGTACGCGGCGTCGAGACGCCCCGTCGTCTCTGACGTTTGTCGTCTGTATCGAATTAGTCCATGCTCACGACTATCCCGGAAACGGTCAACAAACCCATCAGCACTTCTGGCACGTAGTGCATCGGATACTTAACGTCCAACTTTTCGCCGATCAAGTTAAATTTGGCGTTCCACGGATATAACACGCCGCAGACGAAAGACACGGCGGTGCACAGTTTGGCCGCCGCCGCGGTTGGCATTTGGCCGACCGCGTACGCGAGACCCAACCAGGCAGTCGAGGACCCTCTGGCCCAGAACTTAATCATCGGCGTGCTATTGATGTAGGCAGGAGACGAATGGAGAGAAAGTGGGAAAAAAAATGTCGCCGCGCGTCAGTCGAGACACAAAAGAAGATGCGGTATTTCCATGAGGGGGCACAGCGGTTACCCAACACGAAAAAAGCGCGATCGAAAAGAGAGACCCCGCGAGAGAGCAGCACGGAAAAGCGTCTCTAAAAAAGACGCTCCTCCTCCACCATCATTTTTGGCGAGAAGAAAAAGACGACCACAACGACGCTACCACGCACGCCGGAGAGTTGAAGTGATCCTCTTGCTGCGCGTGCGTAAAGAGAGGAAGAAGAATTGTCAGTCATCGCGTGTGAAAAGGGCAAATTCGCGGATTGGAATTTTGTGATCCCAATTCCAAAAAGAGGGTGTAAAACTGCGCACCATTTTCGCCGGCGCGATGAGAAAGGACAGGCCGTAAAAGCCCATGACGCCTTGGAAGGCTTTGATGTAGTTTTCGGCGTTCATGCTGTCGTCGGTGTTGATGTTACGCGTGTTCGAAAGGGAATATTTTTGTTCTGATTACAAATGACGTCGGCGCTTTTTTTAGATATTTTTTGTCAAAAAAACAGTCCCGATTTTTGTCGACCGGATTTGGAACTTGTATTATATACTAAAGTACTCTCTCTCTCTCTCTCTCTAAATACGCGTGCGCGTGCGCGCGTGCCTCTGCGCGACTTACCCTTTAACGACTGCAATCGGTCTCAACTTGACGCATTTTTTACTAATACAGGCGTCGTGGCAGGTATCCACGACCTCGGTCACGTCTTTGTAACTTTCCGGCGCTTCTTCCATGACTAACTTTGGACTCGCGACGCGTATGGATATCCCTTTGGTTTTCAAATTTTCCAAGACTTGCTCGTAGCTTAATTTTTGTCGAGAGTTGTGTCGACTTCGCGCGCGTCCAGCGCCGTGGCAAGTACTGCCGAATGTTTCGTGCATGCCTTTTTCGGTGCCGGTGAGGACGTAGGAGCAGGTGCCCATGGTGCCGCCGACCAGGACGGGTTGGCCGGTGTATTGGTAATCAACTGGGATGAGTGGGTGGTGCGGAGGGAACGCACGGGTGGATCCTTTTCGGTGAACGAGTAAGGTTTTTAACTCGCCGTCGACGACGTGCTCTTCTATTTTGGCAATGTTGTGGGAGACGTCGTAGACGACGTGCATGTCTAGTTGTTCGGCGGTTTTCTTGAAGGTTTTCGCAAACGCTTGGCGACAAAGGAAGGTCATGGATTGTCTGTTGACCCAAGCGTAGTTGGCGGCGCACGCCATGGCGGCCAAATAGTCTTTACCTTCTTGCGAGCTTATTCTCGCGCAGGCTAATTGTCGATCATTTAGTTCTAATCCATCTTTCGCCATTGCTTTTTCCATTTCGACGAGCGCGTCCGTAGCGACTTGGTGCCCTAACCCTCGAGAGCCCGAGTGAATCATAATCACGACTTGGCCGATTTTATCTATGCCCATTTTCTTCGCCGCAAAAGCGTCAAAAATTTCATCCACGACTTGTATTTCCGCGTAGTGATTCCCGGCACCTAAGGTACCCATTTGCGGTAAACCTCTTTTTTTCGCCCGCTGAGAAACTTTGCTCGGATCGGCGTTTAACATTCTTCCGTTTTCTTCGCATCGTTCTTTATCTTCAATCCACGCGTAACCTTCTCGAACACACCAATCGATGCCCATCTCTAACGCCGTATCTAATGTCTTCGCGTCAACGGGAATGATACCTTTCCCGCCGACACCAACTGGGATGTGATCAAACAACGCCTGCGCGACTTCCTCTTTCAACGGTTGCACTTCCGCTTCGGTTAAATTCGTTCTTACTAAGCGTACCCCACAATTGATATCGAAACCAACGCCTCCGGGCGAAACTATTGCTTTCGGGTCGTTTACATCAAACGCAGCTACATTTCCTATGGCAAAACCGTACCCAGAGTGCACGTCCGGTAAGGCAATCGAATTCCCAACAATCCCGGGTAGCGACGCGACGTTCGCTATTTGTTTCACCGCGGGTAAAAATCCGCCCGAACGCCCTCGCTCGGAATGTTGTTTCAACTCCTCAAAAGTTAATCCAGCTAAGAATTTGTTCACGTAGAATATTCCAGGCACGCGCATGTTCGGCACGAACCCGCGTTTGATTGTGTACGACGTCGGATCTCTGTTTTCGATGTACGAACACTCTTCCTCGTACGTTCGATGATGCAGCTCGATGCCATCCGACACGGGGTGCATTTTGTCGGAATCTCTCATCTCCGCGTCACCTCCTTCGAGAGCACCGCTCGTGCGCGTCCTTCTTTCTCCGCTCACGCGCGCGCCTCTTCCCACGCGCGTCTTCTTCTTCTTCTTCTTCTTCTTTCTCCCTTCCTTTCCTCCTCCGCTTCCTTTCGCGATCCGTCAAAGCGCTCTCTTCTTTTCCCTTATATTGTGTTATAAAGTCCAATTCTCGAGAGTCTGTCGTCCAAAGAGAGGAGCAAATGGAAAAGGCGCGAGTGAAAGAAAACAAAACGCGGGGCTCCTCTCTCTTTATCTCTCTCGATGCGTCCGTGTTCCGCGTGGTGCGTTTCTTCGTTCTCGCGCGAAGTCGTTTTTCCGCCGCCGTGTCAAAGCGTGTGTTGTATTCGAGTGTTTTACATTTTTCCCCAGTCGTGTTTTCTCAACTGTTTTTTTTTCTCTCATAAATTTAGGGTTTTGAGTCTTTTCCAGGCACTTTTGGATCCGGTTTCAGAAACGACATTCTTTCGGCCTTCTTCTTCCGAACACCCCCCTCCAGAAAGAGAGAGAGAGAGAGAGGCCGCCATGAAGATTCACTTGAAAACGCTGTGCGTCGTGCTCTCGACGTTTTCCGGGGCGCTCTTTTCCTTCGTCGCTTTCGACCACCCTTTGGGTCTCGTCTTTTCGAAATGGATTTCTTTTGTCTCCTCTCTTCTTTTGACTCGTTTTTTCCAATCGAGATTTCCGGGATCCAAAACGACTCTGACTCGAAACGCACGTGCGTCTCTTCTTCTTCCTCGCGTCGGATACAAAACGACAGAACGGCGCAAAAGTTCGACATCGACGTGAGCGACCCGTCGACGACGACAATTTTGCGATGCAAAGAACTCGCGGTGGCCGAACACCCGTCGCTCGGGCCAGAGACGGATTTCTTGGTCTTTGTGCACAAAGGGAAAGTGCTGGAAGACGCGAAAACGGTGGAAGAGGCGGAGATTACGGAGGATGGTTTCGTGGTAGTCATGAGTAAGAAGACGAAGAAACCAGCGGAAAAGACGAGCGTGGCGACACCGAAACCGACGACGACGGCACAAACGGCGCAAGCGCAAACGGCTCGCGACGAGGCGGCGCCGGTGCAAACGCAAACGCAAACACAAACGGCGGCAGCGGCGGCAGCGACGGCAGTTCCGGTGTCATCTCCGGGATTAGTAGTTGGTGCGGAATTAGAAAAAGCGATCGAGGAGTTACAGGCGATGGGTTTCCCAAGAGACCAGTGCGTGGCGGCGTTGAGAGCGGCGTTCAACAATCCAGATCGCGCGGTGGAATATTTGTTGAATGGGATTCCAGAAGGGATGATGGCGCCTTCTCCGGCGGCACCACCGTCTCCGGCGGCACCACCAGCAGCAGATGTCGCGGGGGCAGATGTGGCAAGAACGGCGGAAGGTGCGGCGGCGTCTGCTCCAGAAAGTGGCGCGGGTGGAGTGCCCCCAGCTACAGCGGACGGCTCGGCGCCGTTGAACTTGTTCCCGCAAGGCATCCCGTCAAATTTAGCAACAGCTGGTGCTGGTGGCGCGCAGGAAGGAGGACCAGAAGGTGAAATGGTGAATACGTTGGCGTTTCTTCGCGATAATCCGCAGTTCCAAGCCATCCGCGCGATGGTGCAAGGCAATCCGTCTATTTTACAACCTATGCTCGGCGAATTGCAAAGACAAAACCCGCAGTTGTACCATTTGATCAACAGCAACCAGGAGGAGTTTTTACAACTGTTGAACGAACCGAGCGATTTTGAAGCGCCAGGGATGGGCGAGGACGAGATGGAACAAATCGAATTGACAAAGGAAGAGAACGAAGCGTGCGAACGGTTGATGGCTTTGGGTTTTTCTATGGAACAGTGCGTGGAGGCATACATCGCGTGCGATAAGAACGAAGAGATGGCGGCGAATTACTTGTTCGAGGCGCCACCGGATGTCATGGGCGAGTAAAATAGAAAGAGTGGGGAGTATCTGTAGTTTCTGCACTTCCTAACAAATAACTGTAGCTTTATCAAAAAGAGATAACGAAAGACAAAGAAGAGCCGCGACAAACGGACCGCGATATTTAATAGACTAACATTTTGATTTACTAAAATACGTACCACGTACTACTACTACTACTACTATACTACCCACTACTACTACTACCATGGTACCACTACTACTATCTGTGTTGTTTCTTCTCTAATCAAAGCTCTTTTCAATCTCTTCTACGCTCTCTAACGCTTTGGTTAAAGGCGCGAATATAGCGCGTTCGTCGAAGCCTTCGTTCGCGGCAATTTTAACCGCGCTTTTCAATAACATTCTCGCGCTCGCAAACATTTTTTTTGTACACACGGAAGGGTCTCTTTTCATCGCATTCGCCCAGTTGATCGCTGCCGAGACGTACGCGTCAAATGCGTTCTCATCTTTCCTCCAACCAGACGCATCTAACGCTCGAACAACTTTCAATTTTGCCTCGATAGAAGATCCGGCGTCGCCACAATTTTCAGCGTGTCTCGACACGAGGTGCCAAATGGCCGCGACATCGCGCATGTTTCTCGGCGGTGCGCCACTGGCGTTGTTACCACCACCAGCGCTCGTGTTCCCAGACGCCGCTTTCGCTAAGATCTGCTCTAGAAGTTCTTCGATTTTAGCGACGATTCTTGGCGCACCCGTCTTTTCGTCAATCTCCTCGTCTCGAACGTTCCATCTGGCTTCTGTCGTCGTCGTTGTCGTTTTCGTTGCCCATGATGATGATGATGATACTGCTGCTGTTGTCGTAGCTTCGTCCGTATCGTCCACGCTAAAATTAGCAAAAAATGATGCGATATCGGCCGCGGCTTCCCCACACGCGGTATCGTTCCAATCCTCTTCGTCGTCGTCATCCGACACCTCACCTTCGTCGTCGGACGCGTTTAAACTCAACAACGTCGCGTCCTTTTTCGTATTCGCCTCGCGTTCCCATTTCTCCGCGTCGCGCATCCACTCGCACTTCTCCGGGCCAAGTTTCCTCCCTTCTTCGCACATATCTAAAAGCGTCGATATTGTCGGTATGTGGACTCTCGCCCCTTCGGTTAATTCTATGACTTTTACCAACGCTCTCGCGGACGCGACGAATCTCCCTGTTTTCGCAGACGCAATGGCTAAGTTTTCCCAGGTGTGCCACGACGTGCGATAATGTTTAACCGCTTCTTGCAAGGCGGCGCGCGCAGCTTGGAACCTTTGTTTATGCATCGATAATGCGGCAACGTTGTTCCATGCTTGTCCATTTTCTGGATCAATTTGAGCGCATCGAACAAACGCCGCCAATGCGTCATCCTCGCGGCCTTCGCACTTCATTCTGCAATAGCCACAGTTAAACCAAGCCCCCGGGAAGAGTGGGTTCAATGTTAATGCTCTCGTCCAGTGCACGTCAGCTTGCGCAAAATCGTTCCTTTGCGCACATAATCTCGCTAATGTCCTTTGCGACCTCGCGTTGCGTTCGCCGGAAACTTCCCACGCTTTGTGATAACACGTCTCGTCGCCACTCGCGTCGCCTAAAGCGCACCATAATTTTGCATTCGCCGGTTCTTCATTCAAACGCGTTTTCACCACGTCTGCGGCTTGTTGTTTCTTTCCGAGCAATTCGAGACAGGAAATGTACGCGTCCCAATGTTCGATTTCTTCGAAGAGTTTCAACGCGGCGCCAACCATACCTATGGAAATGAGTGCTTCGCCTAGCTCCTTTTTCAGCGCGTGGATTGGTGGGAACCAGACTGAAAATGCAAACCGACACCGTTCTTTCGCAAGCGCAGAGAGCACTCTGAACGCATCATCCCGTTTCTGCTTCTTGTTTTGTTTCATCTTCTTGGCGGCATGTGCGGGGACTTCCGAGACGGATCTCGTCACGTCTTCTAAGGACAACAAAGCGCGTTCGCGTGTTCGCGCGCGCGTCTTTTCGTGTCTGGCGACGAGTACCGTTGCACTCGCTCGTACGACTGGACGCGATTTTGCTTGCGTAAGGACGCGTTCCAAGTACGGCGCCATTTCCCAGTTGCGCAAACCGTCGTCGGCTTGCTTCTTGCGCACCGCGACGCATTCGGCTAAGAGAACGACTTGAGCTATCGTCGATAAAGCTGCATTTAGAGAAGGGTCGTCCGCATCAGACTCGTTCTGGAGTTTTGGTTTTTGGAGAATTTGACTCCCATCCGCGGATAAACCTTCGAGTTCGACGCGCACGCGGGACATGGCGAAGGAAGAGGAATATGCGATATTTTCGTCGTGCTCAACGCATCCATCGTCGCCATTTCTGCCGCCATCATCGTCATCGTCGTCATCGTCGTCAGACTCTGCACGTGCTCGTTCCTCGCACGCGACTCTCAGTACCAACTGTGCTTTCGCGTCTTGTTGATGGACCGTTCGGTACCCCAATGCACCGGATTTTTCAATCGTGATCCCCAATGCATCCTTCGCGCGTTTTAAAAGATATCGGGCGGAATCGTCGACGCCAAATTCGTGCTCCATCAACGATGCTTCTATGAGGCACGCGCCGTAAAGGTAGTGCAAGTCTTCTATTTTGTTCTTAGTATTATTACTACCACTCACATCATCATTCTCGTCATCCCCTACGTCCGCCAAACTCGGACTCGCGCGTGACAATCCTTCCAACGCTCTCGCGAAGAATCCCAAGCACAGTTTTCTGAGCGTCACCGTGCGTCCAAACAACACTCTCTGGTGTGCCACGGCACATCGCGCCGCGAACCAATCTCTCACGACGTAAAATTCATCGTTGTTGGCTCTTCTTTCCTCGTTGCGTCCTGTCTCTTCTTCTGCGTCCAACGCTTCCTTCGCGATGCGCCTACACCTCCCGATCGGCGAAGGTCTCGCGGAAACGTCCAACGTCTCGTCTTTTTCCATGTACTCTACTCTTTTCATCATCGGTTCCGTGTTTATCAAACACTCCACCGCCATCGCGAGATATTCTGGGTGCTCGATTCTCCCGCTCGCGTCTTCGCCGTCCCGCGACAACGCCGTCTCAAACATCCGGCGTCGACGTTTGCTTTTCGTCGTCCCATCGTCCTTCTCTCCTTCGTCCATCGTCCGCGTCCAGTTTTCTCGTCTTTTCACCAAGCACCGTTCGAACACTCTCGTCATCAACGCCTCCTCCTCCTCTGTCGTTTCTTCCTCGTCCATCCTCGAGGACGGCGTTGGAGGTGGTCCGACCACGTTCGCTCGCACGTGCAACACCAAACTCGCCACGCCGGCGACGAACACGCCAAACTCCCGCTCTTCTTCGCTCAATACTACTCCTCCTTTTTCGTCTTTTGCGTCGTCGTCGTCAAAAAGCGCTTTTCCCACGTCCGCGTCGAGAAGCGCCGCCGCGTGTTCGCCTCGAACGAGGCACTCGACCGCCGTCGCGCAGAAGATCTTCTTCTTCTTCTTCTTCGATCCAAAGCCGCCGCCAAAAACGTCGTCGTCGTCCAAAGGCAAAGCCGCCGCCGCCGACGACGACGACGACGACGACGACGAGAGCGTCGCCCCGAGCGCGGCTCTGGCCAGTCGATTCCTCTCGACGGAAGAGAAGAAGACACACGACGACGACGACGACCCTTCAAAGGGTGGTGGTTTCGACGACATCGTCGTCGCGTCGTCCTCCCTTCTTTTTCCAATTGGGAAAAAGTCGTTTAAAAGTGCCGAATTGGAATTTAAAAAAAAAAAAAGACTCCACCAAACCCTACTAAACCCTAAAGGACTCCTCCCTTTTTTCACTCTTTTGTCAAAGACTCCCAGACCCCCACCCCTCCCCGTAACTACCACATACTCTCTCCCCAAGTCTCGCCATAAAAGGCACCACCACGCTACTACTACGTCGAGAGAGAGCCGCCACATCTTAGGAGGAGGCGCGCCGCCCCAAACGAGTACTGTTGTTGCCGCTTTATTACTCTCTTTTTTTTCCCTCCTCTTCTCGAGAATGATGATGGTTTTGTTTTGGATGGTGTTGATGATTCTGTTGGTCGATTGGACCCGTGCGATTCCCCTAATAACGACAACAACAGCTTTGGAAGAAGAAGCAGAGGGGCCGAGGATGATGACGACGACGACGCGGGTGTTGTCGTCGCCGAGAAAAGCGGCGCTGAGAGACTACAGAATCGTGCGCGTGGAAAACGTGACGTATTCGACGACCGAGGACGACGACGACGAAGAGGACGAGACGAAAGGGGAGGTGCGCTCGTTCGTCGTGCACGCGTTCGGGGAAACCTTCGACGTGGAAGTCTTTCCCTCGAAGGTCCTCTCAGAGGGGTTTACGGTGTCGCGATGGGATGGGGAGAAAGGGAAGGAAGAAGACGCGGCGACGCGAGACGAAGCGACGCGCGTCGCGAAGAAGTGCGCGTATAAAGGAAGAGTGAAAGGAGAGAACGGGAGAGGCCGGTCGCGAGTGTCGGCGAATCTGTGCGCGGAGGACGGATACGCGCACGTCGCGATGCTCGCGAAGAACATGAGCGTGAGTTTGATGATGCCGCACGAAGATTTTAAGGAAGAGGTGGAAGAAATAAGGAGAGTGAGAAGGAGGAAGATTTTGAACGATTATGGCGAAGAGGAGAATGACACAGAGGGGAACGGTTTGGAAAACGTGGATTTTATCGCATTCAACGCCGCGGACGAAATCGCCGAAGAGAACGTTGGAGAACAGAGAGACCGGATTAAATTCATGCCTTCGAGAAACGAAGAAAACGAGGACGAGGAGGTAAAAAGACGAAAACTGCGAGCGATTGATTACGATCACACTCGCGTTATCGAGTTGTACGTGCACATCGACGAAGCACGAGTGTCAAATTGCGATGGGGCGTTCGAGTGCGTCGTCGAAACAATCTCGATTATGAATTACGTCTCCGCGTTATACGAAAACGCGTTTAATCCGAACATTGAAATTGTAGTCAAAGAAATCGGATATACGAACGAAGGTGCTACCGATCCATGGGGAACAGTCTCAAAAGGCACGTGCACGATGTGTTCGGATCAAGAGGTGAACAGCGACGAGCTTTTGGATGAAGTCACAGATTGGGCCACCTCGGTACAAAACGCTGGTGTCGACGTTCTTTCTGTTTTATCGGGGCATAATTTCGATGGCGGAACGATTGGTTTAGCGTATACAGGAGGTGCATGCACGGACTATGCAACAAACGTGAACGAGGTGAACCCTGCGAATTCTTTGCGCTACTCTGCCGCGACTGTAGCGCACGAAATAGGACACAATCTCGGATTTCTACACGACGGCGATGAGGATAATTGTCCCGATACCGGTTTAATCATGGCTGCGAAAGCTGGGTACGAACTCGAAACGGAATGGAGCACGTGTACGGTAGCTAAATACAGCGCAGTGTATTCCGAACTCGCGTGTTTGAAACAAGGTGACGAGAGCGAATGTGGGAATGGCATTGTCGAAGAAGGCGAGGAATGCGATTGCTGGAATAACGATTGTTCCGACACACTATATGGAAATGAAAACTCGTGTTGTGACGCGGAAACGTGCAGGCTTAAGCCCGGTAAAGCGTGTTCAAGCTACCACGACGGATGCTGCGACAGTTCGTGCGCTATAAAGCCGAAAGGCGAGGTGTGTCGAGACGCGGTGTCTACGTGCGACGTACAAGAAAAGTGCGACGGCTCGTCGAAATCGTGCGCCGCAGACGTTTGGAAACCATACGGGACGAAATGTGCCTACGATGTACTTTCGAACCGCGATATCGGGACTTGTTTCAGAAACGAGTGTCGAAATGTACATTTTTGGTGCCAACAGATTAATCAGTATTCCCATGGTGGGGATTGCGTGACAGAAATTTCGTTTCCGGAAACCGTATGCGCGATGACTGCGTTCAAATGCTACGATTCTCCGTCGTCGTGTACGGGGACTCACGTGTATCCAATTCAACCCGAGAAAGGGTACCCATGTTCCAGCGTGCCAAACACATCAGACGGCGTCTTTGCGAAAGTTTGTGACGGAAACGGCGGTTGCATCGCACCAAACGAATTGGACAATTTGCGAGGTCCGTACAACACGCCTTCGGCCCCAGTGCCGAACGTTGACTTTAACGTGAATCAGGGATGTAGAAATTTCATTTCGTCCCACGTGGCGTTATATTTTGTAGCGATGCTGATCGTTTTTGCGGAAATGCTTTTGTGTTAACATTTTGTATTTATGAAAAATGAGTTGATCCCCATGTAAGGGATAGTTTGTATTTTGTGATGCCGACACGCGAATGCATGTGTACGATTTGATTTATTAAATTCCTACTGAGAGTTTTCATCTCTCATCTCAACAAGAATCGCATGACGTCCGATAACGCGATGATACCTTCCAATGCGCCTGTTTTTTCATCTACTACGACTAAACGTTTCACACCGGGTAATCCTAATCCCTCGACCGCCGCTCGCAAAGTGTCTGAACGCGTACAAGTGGAAAAACCGCCGGCGTACGCGTTGTTATTATTGGTTTTCGATGGCGACCCACCCGAACTGAATAGACTGTCGCCCATTCCGCTGGCGTTGAATTTTGGACTCGGAGGTTTGTTGTTTAAAACATTGCTTGGCATCGTATTCATCGAGGACCCATCCATGGCGGCATCGTTACCATTACCACCTATCGAAGACGGGGACGCGTACCCACCGCCCGAAGCCATCCGCGAGTTTTGCAACGCACTAGCTATCGTAAATTCGTTCATGTTCACGTTCAAATACGCGTTGTTCGAGGCTAATTTCACAATATCACTTCTCGCGTAGACGTCAATCAGACCACCTCTCCCGCTATCGTCCACGACTGGTAAACACGATACACCATCCATCATCGTAAACGCTTCCGCCAAGGTTGTTTGAGGATACACGCACCGCAAGGGCGCTAACCTTTGCAACTCTTCTGGAAGATTTGCAAAAAACTCTTCGTCAGACGCGGCTTCGACCAAGTCTGCTTGACCAAACGAGTTTGTCCTCCGAAGTAAGGAATCACTCGGCGATCGTCTTCCTCCAAACTCTTTCGTCCACGTGCCGATAGGTAAGGCACCGAGCGGCTGCGAAAAGAGAGGCAAGGAGGAAGGTACGCCTCGAAAGTGTCTATGCAAACACGCGAAAATCTCTGCAAGATTAGTCACGTGAAGAAGAAGCGCCGCGCTCGGGTTCATATTTCCCATTTTGTTGTTGTTGTTGTTGTCGTTGTCGTTATTGTTGCTATTCTTTTTATCGCTAGTATCACCACCACTCGATGATTTCTTACTCTGGCCGCCGCCGGCGTTCTGGCCGCCGCAACTGCCGCCGTACGAAACGACCGGAACGGAGTACATGTTGTTCTTTAACAACACCAAAGCGACTAAATGCAACGAATCTTCCGGTCGAACCGAAATTAAATTCGAATTCTTCACGCTCGTACCGCACTCCTCCCGCGCTTTCGCGACGGTAAACCTATCTAAATCTTCTTCCGTGACTTGTTTCACGTCTTTGAATGCCTCCGAGAGCACTCGCAACAAATCTATAAACTCGCCGGCAGAAATCATACCGGAAAATTCCCCTTTCGCCGGGTTCCAAAGCGGTGCTGCTGCTAACTGCTGCTCGTAGAACGCGTGAAACGCTTGCCTAACCGGTAAATTGGTATCTAACACGACGACTTTATTCGACTCCGGTATCAATTCGTACGCCGTATGTCTTTGCAAAAACTCCAAGACTCGCGCGCGAGATGCGTCCGAGGCATGATCGTCAGGGCTTCCTTCACCTTGCTGCTCGACGTAATCGTTATTATTCCTGTTCGGTTGCATCGGGGGTCGATTTGAAGCCGTCGCCGCTGTCGCTATAGGTCCGCCCTCTCTGGCCACGTTTATAGACTTACGTCTCCCGTCACCATCTCGTTTAATTTGCAACCCGTTGATCCCTCCGGACACCCAATCCATGCCCGCATCTACGACATTTGACACCTCCGCCGCGTTCTCATCATCCCGCATCGCGTGGTGGTGCCTTTGTGAGGCACGTTCCGGCGAAATCTCCCCAACCAAGTGTTGATCGCTTCCTCCTTGATGATGATGATGTTGATAATGTTGTTGTTGTTGTTGTTGTTGTTGTATTCTCCGTTGTTGCTCCACGTTCAAGCTGTCCGATTGCGAATCATCCTGATTCATCCACTG
>MDSZ01256247.1_pt1 | contig 22178 bp, 23 predicted proteins | sample 811201 | NCBI WGS metagenome assembly MDSZ01 (sample SAMN05326647, study PRJNA326480) | marine metagenome | isolation source: seawater | place: Indian Ocean: North | collected 2010 | reverse complement strand
TGATAGGCTGGGTGTGGAAGCGCAGTAATGCGTGTAGCTGACCAGTACTAATAGCTCAATTGGCTTGATTTATGCACTGAAAAAAATTTTAAAAATTTATAAAACATTAAACATTCAATCTTTGAAACGTTTGATGACAAATTTTATTATCTAAAAACTTATTTTTATTTATATTATTCTTTTCAAAATAGCTTATTTTTTTAAATATCTTGTCCAAATTTTTTATATATTTATTTATAATACTCTTACTATGGTAAATACTTAAAAAAATTTGACTGCTAGCTAAAATTTTATTTTTTAACATCTCTTGAGTCAAATAAGTCTTAAATGCTAAACTGTTTTTACTTTTAAAACTTATATAAACTATTGATTCAATTCCTGTAATATTAATATTTAAATCATGTTTTTTTGCAGTCTGTTTAATTTTTTTGATTAAATATTTTCCATTCTTAATTATTGTTCTCCAGGATTTTTTTTTCTTCATAATTTCTAAGCACTTGAGAGCAGCAACAAAACCAATTCTTTCCGTCCAAAATGTACTGCTAATAAATGAAGTTTCAGCTTTTTTCATGATTTCCTTTCTACCAAGAACAGCGGTAATTGCATAACCATTACCCAAAGCTTTACCAAACATCACCATGTCAGGATATATTTTGTAATTCATATGCATACCTCCTAAATTTCTTCTAAAACCACTCGTACATTCATCAAATATTAAAACCATTTTGTTTTTTGTAGCAATTTTCCTTATCTCTTTTAAAAAATTTAAATTTGGAAGTGAATTTCTACATACTTCCATTTTAATTACGCCTACTTTTTTTGTATTTACTATTCTCTTAAATTCTTTCAAATCTCCATAATTAAATGGGTAAACAGTGTTTTTTAGTCCCTTAGGTACTCCAACCGGATCTAGTCCATCAAGCAAATGTTTAGATAATTTTTTTTTATCCTTTAAATTTGTTGATAAATACCAGTCGTGCCAGCCATGATAGCCGCAAATAGCAACACCATCTTTTTTTGAAGCAGCTCTAGCAATTCTGATTGCCAATGCATTCGCTTCTCCACCAGATCTCGCGTATTTTGCCATACCAGCCCAAGGGTGTAAACTTATTAACTTTTTAGTTAAATATACTTCTTCGGGACAATTGAGCGTAGTCATATTCCCACGTTTAATTGAATTTATAATTGAATTATCCAATTCATCATTTTTATAACCCAAAATATTTTGTCCTACAGCAAATATCATATCAGTATATTTATTTCCATTAAGATCCCATAAGTATATTTTTTCTGATTTAACAAAATATGATGGCCAAATATTTGGTAAAAACATTTCTGGTCGTTTTGAAAGAAGCATATTACCACCAAGAATTATTTTTTTAGCTTCTTTATATAAATTTTGTCCTTTATTCATTTTAAATTAATCAAGTTTAAATATTCTTTTTTTTAACAAAACATCTGCGTAAAGAAAATCATTGATGTTATCTATGTCAGTATTAATACTTTTTTTAATAGGATAACAGTATGTTTTTTTAGTTAAAAAGCTTTTATTCTTTTTTAAAGACGAAATTTTTGAAATATAAAAATTTCCAGAAAAAAAAAACTCTTTTTTCTTAAAGTTTTGTCTATTCATATTTTTATTAAAATTAAATTTTTTCATATATTTAAAGTTTTTATTTACATTACACTTAAACGAGTCATAGTATTTTGGATTAGAAAATATTGAAATCATTGAGTCTGCTTTATTATTAAGTTTGAAAAAAAATCTTAATGCTTTGTCTAATTCAATACTTGAGGTTAGAGGTGAGGTGGGCTCCAATAATACTAAAAATTTAAACTCATCTTTTATTTTTGATAAAGCATGTAGTATTGTATCAACAACTTTACTATTTGATTGAGCTAATCTTGATGGTCTTAATATCTTTAAAACTTTTTTATTTTTAAAAAGGTTAAGATATTTTTTTGAGTCACTAGAAATACATATCTTTGATATTAGTTTGCTTCTTTTAGCTATTTGATATGGATACATAATCAAGGGTATGTTATTTAATAATTTAATATTCTTATTTTTCAATTCTCGACTACCGCGTCTAGCTGGTATTATACAGATGACAGAATTCATATTTTTTTGTAATTCACACTATATTGTTAATATTTTATTTTAAAATAAAATAAGTTACTAATTTCTTGTTTAAATTATTATAAGCTATAAGTAATATTTTAAATGAAAATTTTTTTTTAAAAATTTAATAACCGTATTTAACATTTTTTTTTATAATAAATTACTTAAAAGACCAGATTTTTCCGAAAAAAGAATATTTCTTCAAGGAAAACTTAATGAGGAAAAAATTTTAAAAAAAGAAAAAATTGAAGATTTAAAGGAAATTGAGTTTTCAGTTTTTTCACAGTTCGGTGAGGATGGAATAATTTGTTGGCTAACTAACAATATACCAGACATAAAGAAAACTTTTATTGAAATAGGAACAGAAGATTATTGGGAGTCTAATACTCGCTTTTTATTAAAATCACAAAATTGGAGTGGTTATTTAATTGAGGCAAGTAAAACAAACGTTGCAAAGATTAAAAAACAAAGAATAAATTGGCAGCATAGATTAAAGATCATTAATGCATTTATTGATAAAGAAAATATTAACACAATTTTAGATGAAAACTTGACGGAAAAAGATATTGGAATTTTAAGTATAGATATTGATGGAAATGATTACTGGATTTTAAAAGAACTAAATTTTTTAAATCCAACGATAATTATTTGTGAATTCAATACTATATTTGGTGATCAACAACAAATATCAATACCTTATGAAAAAAATTTTGATAGAAAAAAAAGTCACTTTTCAAAAGTATACTTTGGAGCATCAATTTTAGCTTATAAAAATTTGCTGAAAAAAAAAAATTACACTCTTTTGGGAACCACATCATCAGGTGTAAATGCATTTTTTATTAAAGACGAGTATAAAGATAATATTATCAAAAAAATTAAAAATATAAAAATCTATCCAAGCATAGTAAGAGAAAGTCTCAATCAAAATAGCGAGTTAGATTTTTCAGATATTAAAGAACAATTTGAAAAAATTAAGAATATGGAAGTTGTAGATATTAAAGAAAATAAAAAAAAAGAATTATCGGAATTTAATGATCTATACAGTAAATCATGGTTGGACATATTTAATAATTAAAATATATGGTAATTATTTATTAAGAAAATTAAGATAAAAGGAAAAATTATTTCAATGATTTTTATTAACGAGCCATTTATATTTAAGAATGAAATTAAATTTATTAAAGACACAATAAGTAAAAATTGGATTTCATCTGCAGGAAGATATATTAATAAATTCGAGGAAAAAATTAAAAGTATTACAAAATCAAAATTTGTAACTTCGTGTAATTCTGGAACTTCTGCATTACAAATAGCAGTTAATATTTTAGCAAAAAAAGAGGAAGAAATAATTGTACCTTCGCTTACATTTGTTTCTACAATAAATAGTATTTATCACAATCAATGTTCTCCTATATTTATGGATACTAATGAAAATTTTAATATTGATGAGAATAAAACAATTAAGTTTTTAAAAGAAAAAACAATTTTTAAAAATAACTTTACATTTAATAAAGTTTCAGGAAAAAAAATAAGTGCCATAATAGTTGTAAGCGTTTGGGGGGTACCACCAAAAATAGAGAATCTTTATAAGATTTGTAAAATTAGAAATATCAAAATTATAGAAGATGCAACTGAAGCACTAGGGTCTTTATATATTAAAGGAAGATTTAAAAAAAAACACTCAGGCACAATTGGAGATATCGGATGTTTATCTTTTAATGGGAATAAAATAATTACAGTTGGTTCTGGAGGAATGATTTTAACGAACAAAAAAAAATATTATAAGCAAGCTAAACACTTGATTAAACAATGTAAAAAAGACTCAGTAAATTATATACACGATGATGTTGGTTATAATTTTAATTTACCTGCATTAAATGCTGCTTTTGGACTTGGTCAACTTACAAATTTAGAAAAAATTTTAAAAAAAAAAAAGGAAATTTTTCTATATTATAAAAAAGAATTGAGTGGATTAAAAAAATTCAATTTTTATATACATCCAAATTATTCAAAAAATAATTTATGGATGAACATGATTATTTTAAAAAAACCTCAAATAAATTTTAAAAATAAAGTATTAAAAATTTTTGAGAGAAACAATATACAACCAAGATCAGTATGGTTTCCTAACCATCTCCAAAAACCTTTTACAAAATATCAAAGATACAAAATAGAAAAATCCTTAATACAGTTTAAGTCTTCAATTTGTTTACCATCAAGTTATTCATTGACAAAAAAACAACAAAATAAAGTTATAGGTTTAATAAAAAAACTAGATGGTTAAAACACAAATAATTGCTGAAGTAGGGGTAAATCATAATGGCTCAATCAATTTGGCAAAGAAATTGATTATTGAGGCAAAAAAAGCAGGAGCTGATTGTGTTAAATTTCAAACATTTAATTCGGACCAGATGGTTACTAGATGGTCGCCAAAAGCAAATTATCAAAAGAAAAATAATTTCAAACAAGGCCAATATGAAATGCTCAAAAAATTAGAGCTAAAAAAAAAAGATTTTTTGGCATTAAAAAATTTTTGTAAAAGTAAAAAAATTGAATTTATATCCTCTGGTTTTTCTTTAGAGGATATTGAATACTTAAAAAAAATAAGAGTCAAAAGATTTAAAATCCCTTCAGGAGAGATAACAAACCTCTTTTACTTAAAAAAAATTGGATCTTATAATCAAGAGACAATTTTATCTACAGGTATGTCGAGTATCAGTGAGATAAGTGATGCAATAAAAGTTTTGTTAAGATCTGGATTGAATAAAAAAAAATTGACTCTATTACATTGTATTTCAGAATATCCAACAGATTTGAGAAAACTCAATTTAAAATTTATCCCAAAACTTAAAAAAAAATTTGGTATTAATATTGGATTTTCAGATCATTCAAAAAGCTTAATAGCTCCTGTTGTTGCTGTTTCATTGGGTGCAACAATTATTGAAAAACATTTTACACTAAATTGTAATATGAGGGGACCCGATCATTCAAGCAGCTTAAATCCAAAAGAATTTATAAAGATGGTGGAATTTATAAGAGATACCGAAATTTCTCTTGGACAACAAAAAAAAATAATAAGTCAAAAAGAAATTTCAAACAAAAAAATTGTAAGGAAATCAATAGTAGCAAAAAAAAGAATTATTAAAGGTCAATTGTTTACATTAGAAAATTTAGAATTCAAAAGGCCTGGTTATGGGATTTCTCCAATGAAAATAAAAAAAATTTTAGGCAAAAAATCAAAAAAAAATTTTAAAAAAGAAGATCTTATTAAATTTATATGAAAAAAAAAATATTTTTAGCTACTACAAATAGAGCAGATTATGATCATTTAATATGGCTTTACAAGTCTTTGGTTAATGAAAAAAAATTTGATGTAACATTTTTGATTACTGGATCTCATTTTTCAAAAAAATTTGGAAATACATTAAATCAAGTTCGCAAAGACAAAATAAGAAAAAGTATAGAAATAAAGATTAAAATAAGCGGAGATGAAGTAGCAGATATAAGTGAAACATTTGCAGATACAATTAAAAAATTTTCAACAATATTTAGAAAAAATGGTCCCGATCTTTTGATAATACTGGGTGATAGATTTGAATTATTAGCTTTAACTATTTCTGCTTCGCTAAATAAAATTCCTATAGCACATGTAAATGGCGGAGAGTCAACACAAGGCGCGCAAGATGAATGGATAAGACATTCTATAACCAAAATATCCAACCTACATTTTGTAGCTAACAAAGATTATAAAAAAAGAGTGATTCAATTAGGAGAAAGTCCAAAAACAGTTTTTAATGTTGGTGGATTAAGCTCAGACAATATAAAAAAGACTAAATTATATAATAAAAGAGAGCTAGAAAAACTTTTAAAAGTTAAATTTTTAAATAAAAAAATTTTAGTTATCTATCATCCTGAGACACTTAGTTTTAAGACTGAAAAAAAATCATTTCAAAATATACTTAATACTTTGGGAAAGATAGATAACGTCCAGTTTTTCTTTTCAGGCCCAAATATTGATCAAGGAAATAGTAAAATTTTAAAATTAATTAAAATTTTCCAAAAAAAGAAAAAAAATTCACATTTTTTTTACAATTTGGGAAGAAGAAAATACTTATCTCTTTTGAAAATAGTAGATTTAGTTGTAGGAAATTCCTCAAGTGGTGTGTTAGAAGCCCCTTATATGAAAGTTTATTCAATAAATATAGGGGATAGACAAAAAGGAAGAAAAATGTCACCAAGTGTAATAAATATAAAAAATTCAAGCTCAATTATAAGAAAAAAAATTATTAAATATTTGTATTTAAAAAAAAATAAAAATTTTTTTAATAAATCTAATTTATTTTATGGAAGAGGTAACACTGCTGAGAATATAGTAAGAATACTTAAAAATCATAACTTCAAATTTGATATTAAAAAAGAATTCTATGATTTGAACTAAGAAAAATGAAAAAAAATAGGTCTTTAAAAAAATTAGCGTTTGTAATTGGTGGTAATGGAACAATAGGATCATCTATAGTAAAAAAATTTATTGAAAAAAAAATTAAGGTAGTGGTATTAGATATCAAATTAAATTCTAACCCAAAAAAAAATTTTTTTCAGGAAAAATTTAATTTAGCTAACCTTTCAAAAATTAAGAGTAACCTTAATAGATTAGTCATCAAGTATGGTTGTCCAGATATACTGATAAACTCTGCTTACCCTATGACAAAACGTTGGAGTAAAATAAATTTTGAAAATTTGAGAATGAATGATCTCAAAGATAATGTGAACATTCATTTAAATAGTTCTGCGTGGGCAACCTGGGTGATTGCAGATTTTATGAAAAAAAGTAGTGTTAAAGGCAGCATTATATTCATTAATTCAATTTATGGAATACTAGGTCAAGACAATAATATTTATTCAAACACCAATATTAAATCAAACCCAGTTTATTCTATTATTAAAGGAGGTCTTATAAGTTTCTCAAAAAATTTAGCTAGTTTTTATGGGAAGCATAATATTAGATCTAATTCGATAATTTGTGGAGGAATAGAAGGAAAGATTGCTGGTCAAAAAAAAAAACAGAATAAAGTTTTTATCAATAAATATAAAAAAAAAACTCTTCTTAAAAAAATGGCCACTGCTGATGAAATTAGTTCGACAGTATTTTTTTTATCATCGGATGAAGCTTCCTACATTACTGGCTCAGAAGTTTTCGTCGATGGTGGATTTTCAGCAATTTAAATCTTAAAATTAAATTTCTTCTAATTGAATCTCATTAAGATTTCCATTATCAATTTTAAATATCTTATCACAAAACTCTAAAGAGCTTCTTCTATGTGAAATAGAGATAATAGTTAAATCTTTTTTATGTTTATATAGTTTTTTGAGAATTTGTTTTTCTGTCTTTATATCTAAAGCACTTGTTGCTTCGTCTAAAATTAAAACTTGGGGATTTTTATATATTGCTCTTGCTAAACCTATTCTTTGACATTGTCCTCGAGATAAATCTTTCCCTCTTTCACCAATAATTGTTTTTTCTTTTTTATCTAGAGAATCAATAAAATCCTTTAATTCAACTTCTTCTAAAATTTTTTCAATTTTTTCTTTATTTATCTCATTTTCTTTTTGGAAAGTAATATTATATTCTATACTTTCATTTAAAATGAAGACATCATGGGGAACATAACCAATGATATTTTGCCAACTTTCTAATCTTTCATTAAGAGGTTTTTCGTTCAATATAAATGAACCTTCACTTATGTTGATAAAACCACAAAGAATATTTATTAAAGTACTTTTTCCACTTCCAGTTTTGCCAACAAATCCATAATTTTGTTCCTTGGATATTTCTAGATTTATGTCTTTTAAAACATGTAATGAATTAGATGGATAAGAATAAAATAGTTTTTCTAGTTTTAAATTTCTAAATGTAAATTTATCTTTGCTATTATTTGAGTTATTTTTGAAAGTTTTTGAATTAAATTCATCAAAAATTTTATTAATTACAACACTATTAAATCTTAAAGTTTGAATTGCTCTAATTATTTTTGTTACACTTGGCAACATTCTTACAGTAGCAAAGACAAATACACCAATTAAAATTAATATATTCGATAATGAAATATTTCTATTGATTAATATTATTGTAATCAAAAGAATTGTTGAAACACTCAAAAGTTCTAAGAACAGTCTTGGTAATTGAGTGATTGTATCTCTTTTGAAGCCTACGATAGATTCATTCTTATTTAAAAAGTCGAATTTCTTAAAAAAAATCGGACCCAGTCTATATATTAAAGTCTCTCTAAAATTACCAAAACTATTTTGTATCTCGTTTATTGCACCAATTGAATAAATTCGTCTTTTGTCTCCTAAAATCTTTAGGCGTTTGTTATAGTATTTATTCCATATTAGGCCTAGAATTAAAAAAAATAAAATTACAATTAATGAAATTTGAAAGTTGTACACTAACAAAAATATACATATCGATAAAAATAAAATTGTCTCAATAATAAGTTCAATAATAGGATTTATTACAGCAAATGAAAACTGATTAGCCTCACCTCTCACTAAATGGATTTTTTCTGCAGTATTTTTTTCATCTTCAATTAAGTATTTTTTGTTTATAAAAAAGTTAAAAATTTTTCCTGACAATTTAGCAAATAAATTCCAAATAAATCTATTTTTTGTTAATGCAAGTAATAAAGATATTAAGAATTTAAATAAGTAAGAGAGATTAAATAATATTAAAGTGTATATTAATAATTTAGACTTACTAATATTGTCAAAATTATAAAAATTCTCAATATAAGTTAAAGAATTATCACTAATAAAATACGTTAGAATAGGAATAATTAAACCTATTCCTATAATTTCAAAAAAAGTATTAAGTAAAGAAAGAAGTAAAATTAGTATTAAATTCTTTTTATCTTTTTTATCTAAAATAAATAATATTTTTTTAATCATTATTGTAATTATCAATTATATCTTAAAACTTTACGACGATCCTTCCTGAACTTTTATTATTTTTAATATTATTCAATGAATTAATTATATTTTTGAAGTTTACTGTTTTATAAATTAGCTTTACTTTTTTGTTTTTTGAAAGGAGAGCTATTTTTTTCCACACAATATTTCTCTCTTTTTTGTTAGATCTTTCTGCATTAATTCCTATTAAATTTACACCTCTCAATATAAATGGCATCAACCCGAGGTTTGAGTATTGATTCTTAATGGCTCCTATAAGCAAAAAATTTCCATTTTCGTATAATTGCCTAAGGCCAAAAGGTAATATTTCTCCACCCAAGCTATCAACAATAAGAGAGTAATTTTTTTTTAAAAGTGGAAGTTTAATTAAATTTTTTGAACTATCTGATTTTATTATCTTAGAAACTCCTATTTTTTTCAAATAACTCGTTTTTTTAGTCTTTGAGGTAATTGAGGAAATTTTAAATCCAAGCTTTGATAAAAAAAAGATTGCAATTGAACCTACCCCGCCAGTAGCACCAGAAACAAGAGCAGTTTTATTTTCTTTATAAATTTTTTGTTTTAAAATTTTTAGAATTGAATAGATGGCTGTAAATCCGGCAGTGCCAAATATCATTGTATCTTTTAGAGTTAGATTTTTTGGGAGTTTTTGAACATATTTTTGATCCGCTTTTAAATATTTAGAGAAAGAACCATAAGTGTTTATACCAAATGGTTGTGCAACTATAAAAACTTTATCTCCTTTTTTAAATTTTCGTGAATTTGAAATATGTACTGTTCCTGCAGCATCAATTCCAGGAACATGAGGATATTTTCTAACTAATCCAGGATTACCATTACATATTAGAGTATCTTTATAATTTATTGAGGTAAAACTTAACTTAATTAGTACTTCGTTTTTTTTTAAATAATCTATTTCAAGATTTTTAAAACATAAATTAAATTTTTTCTTCTTCTTATATACAAATAATGCTTTGGTTTTTTTATTGACAAATATTTTCATAAATTCATTTTTAATTTTCCTGATTTTACAAATCTAAAGAAACCATCGCTCACTTTTCTTTTCTTAAAAAAAATTGTTGCTTTTGCCTCAATAAAATTTTTTTCGTTTTTGATTATTTGTGCATCAATTTTTAATTCACCTGCTTTATCTATTTTTGAGTAAAAGTTTGATTTAGTTTTGGTTATCAAGCACCTATCAAAATTAGACACTGAATTTTTATAAACTATTAAAACTATTGTTTGTAACATTGCTTCAATTTGTAAAGAGCCGGGCATCACAGGTTCATTTAAAAAATGAGATTTAAAAAACCAGTCTTTGAGACTAATCCTTTTTTTACCTTGACCTTTTTTACCCTCTTTCTTCTCTGAAAAAAAGTCTAACATTAAGAAGGGATCAGAAATTTTTAAAAGACGAATTAAAGATTTTTTTTTAAGAATTTTATTCTTCATTTAATTACTTATTATTCGAGACAAAGAAAAAATAATATCGTAACCATCCCATTTTGGTCCCATATCAAAAGCTCTACCAAAAGGTACCAGTCTATCTATACCTTTTAACCCATTTCTTACTATTGTTTTTTCAATCATTTTACGATCAAAACCATAATAAGTGATTGTTTGATATTTTTTTGTCACATAATTTTTTATACCATCCAAATTTTTTACATTTATCTCTAAAAAAGTTCCAAAATGACATTGAACTTTGTCTATTTCTTTATAGTTCTTTTTTGAAGAAAGCTTTACAAGTTTAAAATTTTTAAATTTAGTTTTAAATTGTAAGTTAGACATAATAGCCATGTCTGACAATGCAAAGATCTTTTTGTTTGTCACACTCAAATCATTTTTATATTTTCTTTCGACTATTGAACCTAAAATTGTCCAAAACTTGTTCTGAATAAAATTATTTTTTTTTCCAATCCAAAATAAGGCTTGAGGAGATGAACAGCCTTGTTGATCCATTAAATAACTATCATTATAGAATTTTCCAGCAAGGTTTACCAATTCATCATGATTACATTTAGAAATTTTTTTTATATCAACTATAGAAATTGAGTACCTGTTAGAAAAAGATAAATCAATACATCTCGGTGAAGTTGGAAATTTTTTAAATTGAGCAATTGTTTTGTCTCCACCCCATATAAGTCTAGCATCCACTATATTAGATAATTCTTTTGAAATTTTCTCAGACTTATCATACCTCATTAAACAAATTCTTTTTTTGATATATGAATATTTTTTTTTTTTTAAAATTTTTTTTAAGATTTCACATAAAATATTTATTTGAATAAATTTCCTGCTGGGAAGTCTTACAATATTTACATTACCAGATAATAGTCCAAAGCTTAATGAATAAGAAAAATTCATTGGGACATTGGAGGGCACAATATGTAGTACGCAACCTCTACCTATAAGAAAATCTTTTTTTTTGTAATCTTCGGAAATATTTATTAAATTTTTTTTTCTACACCAAAATCCAAAGCTTATAAGATCTGGATAATCATGATTTTCCCTATTTTTAAAAATTTCTTTAGATACTTCATCTAAAAACTCTATTATCTTTTCATTAAAAATATTTATGGGATTAGCATTAAAGTCAAAATTTCCTAAAATTAAATCTGTTGTTTTCTTTAACTTAAATTGTGTCACTACATCCTCTTACATCAGTGCCCTTGACTCTTCCTCTTATTAAAAAATACTTACCTTTTCGTCCACACTTGCAATTATCAATACCCACTATTTTTCCTAAATCTTCAGTGAGAATATTATGTCCTGGATAACTTAATGGCAAAAGTGACATAACTTGAACAAGACCCTCAGAATTTGTTGGGTTTATGTCAAGATTTTGGTTTCTAATGAAAATATCTGAATATATAGAAGAATGAAAGTAACCATATTCACACTCTAAAAAAACAGACCCGGTTTGTTCAACCATTCCATAATAATTATGTATTTTTTTGATTTTGCAAATTTTTAGGATCTCAAGGTTAAATTTTTTTTTCGTAATATTTAAATTCTCGAGTTTTTTCCAACCTCCGCCATGGATAAGTAATCCATTATTTGGTGGCAATTTTATTTTTCTTGACTTTAAGATATTTAAAAATTTTAACCAAATTAGACTTGTAAAACCAAATATAATAAATTTTTCTTTTGGGTATTTTTTGATAAATTTTAAAAGCTTTTTTATGTTTAAGTTCATTTTTTTGTCTAGCAAAAATTCTTTTTGTTCAGCTAATTGTGAGAATCCTTTTATAGCAGCAGTTCTTGCTGTATATAGGTTTACATCTTTAATTGTATTTTTTGAGTCAACAAAAAAAATTTTTTTTACTTTAGTTTTAATTATGTTCGAAAAAATTTTGTTTAATGCCTTTGATTGGATAAGAGAAGTTTTCTTATCTAAATTTATGAAAGAAATAGATCCACTTGTTCCTGATGATGTTAAAGTTTTCGATAAACTTTCTAATTTTGTTGATTTTAAGTTATGCTTTTTAAAAATATTGGCATGAACAAAAGGCAGTTCAAAGATATTTCTTGCTGACTTTATCTTTTTGAAAATTTTGTTAGAAATTTTTTGATATTCAGAGCAGTTTTTATAATGAAATTTAGTTAATTTAACCTGATTTTTAAAATACCATTTTTTCTTTTTAATCTGAGGCACTGAAAATGGATCAATTTTGAATAATTTTGTATAATTAAGCATTTAATTTTAATTTTGAGTAATTAATTTTTTTTGACCGTGTTAATGGAAATTTTTTTATTTTTATACAGTTAAAGTTTATTTCATTTTGATTTGTAATATTTGTAATTTTATTCAGAACTTTTTTTGGATTATATTTTTTTTCAAAAAATATGAACACTTTTTCTTTAATTTCAATACAAGCAACTTCGAAATTCTTTTTTTTCATTCTTTGTTCAATTTCATCTAAATTTAGTCTATTACCTACTATTTTGACCAATCTATTTTTTCTACCTGTTATATAGAAATATCCATCTTTATCAAAATAGGCAATATCTCCAGTTCTTAAAATTCCAGCATTCAGATCTCCTTTAATAAGATCTTTTTGATTAAAAGCGTAGCCCATAAAAACATTTTTTCCTTTAAATATTAATTCTCCTTCTTTATATGGTTTATTTATTTTTATTTTGTTTTCGTTTTCTAACCAAATTTTTGTACCTGAAATTGCCTTACCAACACTTCCAAGTTTTTTTTTAGATTTTTTCCAATTAAGATAAGCTATTCTTGGTGCGGCCTCAGTTTGACCGTACATAAAAAAAATATTAATTTTTTTTTCTATAGAAAAATTTGATAACTTGATTAAAATTTTTTCACTAGGTTTACCCCCAGCTTGGGTTAATGTTTTTAAGCTTTTCGTATAAATTTTATTTAAACCTAGTTTAATTAATATTTCATAGAAATATGGAACACCACTTAGAGAAGTTATTTTATTTTTTCTATACTCTTTCCAAAAATTTTTACTTAAGATTGATTGATTTGTTATATAAATTGATGCTCCACTCTCTAAAAAAGTATTAATTATTGATAACATATAACTATAACCTACAGGCATATTTGTTATAGTTCTATCTTTACTCTTTATCTTTAAATATTGAATAATAGCATCAGTATTTGATTTTAAATTCTGATTTGATAGCCTTACAAATTTTGCACTTCCCATTGAACCAGAAGTAGGAAGCAATACAGATAAATTTTTGTTTAAATTTTTATTTTTTCTATAAGATGTTTTTAAAATAGAGTAATTATAAAAATCTTTTATATATTTAAAATCTTTGTGAATTCTTGATATAGCAGTTGGTGCAATTAAATACTCAGGCTTATATTTTTTTAATAAATTTAATATATCTTTTTTTTTGGTATTAATATCAATTAACATAATAATTGAATTACTTTGAATAGAAAAAATATAACTCAAAATGGAAGGAATATTGTTGCCTGAAATTAGAAAAATGAAAGATTTCTCAGGTATTGTTTTTTTAAGTTTTTTTGTAATTTTAATTAGGTCTTCATAAGAAATGGATCCAGTCATTTCACTACATAATGCTACTTTTTTTTTAAAATTTCGAAATTTTTTAAAAAGTTTCATTTGGAGGAAGTCATTTAAAATCTCATAGATCTTAATATTTTTTTAGCAATTTTTTCTCCTGTTAATCCATGATAATTTAATAAATAATTATAGTTTCCAGTAGGTCCAAATTTATCTGGGAGAGAAATTTTCTCTAAATTTGTTTTGATACCTTGATTAACTATTTCTTCAGCAACTATAGTGCCGAGACCACCTAATATAGAATGCTCTTCGATAGTAAATATCATCTTAAATTTTTTTAATTCATTTTTAAGTTTTTTAGATACTGGTTTAAGGGTATTCAAATTTAATAATTTTACACTTATATCTTTTTTTTTTAATATTTTTTCTGCTAAGATAGCCTGAGATACCATTGAACCAGTGGCAATTATTAAAACTTCATTTCCATCAATAAGTTTTACCGGCAAACCAATTTTATAATTATAATCTTTATGATATGTAGGAGGATAACCAGGTGTACCAGTAAGTCTTATATAACTCGGCCCTCTATTATTTTGAGCATAATCAAAAAGCATTTTTCTCATTTCAAGACAATCAGCTGGACAAGATATATTCAAGCCAGGTATTGTTCTCATTACTCCAATATCTTCTAAGCCAAAATGACTATTACCTAAATAGCCCATTGAAACCCCACTGCCTAAAGCAACTAAATTAACTGGCAATTTCATATATCCTAAATTCATTCTAATTTGCTCACTTGCTCTCATAGATAAAAATGGGGCAAAAGATGTTACAAATACTTTAAAACCCTCTTTTGCTAGACCCGATGCAACACCAATCATATTTTGTTCGCTAATTCCAACAGAAAGATATTGATTTGGAAATTCTTTTTTAAATCTGTCTAATCCAGATGACCTACCCAAATCAGCAGACAATATCATTAATTTTTTGTCTTTTTTTGCCAAATCTAACATGAATTGTCCAAACATGGCCCTGGGGCCCATTTTAGACCATTGTCTAATTATTTTTATGTCAATGTTTTTCATTTAATTTTAAATTATCAAGTGCTTCCAAAAATAATTTTTTTGTTAATCTACCATGATGCCAATCATTATTTTTTTCCATGAATTTTACACCTTTGCCTTTTATAGTTTTAGCTATTATTGCTGTTGGTTTATTAATTGATTTTTTCTTTAATTTTATCAAAAGTTCCCGAGTATTATGACCATCACAAACTATTGTATTCCATCCAAAACCTTTCCATTTATTTTTAAGCTCTAGATAATTCATTTTATCATTGATAGCTCCATCATTTTGAAAACCGTTACAATCTATGATTACAATAAGATTATCCAATTTTTTTTCAGTAGCTGTTATCGCACCTTCCCAGATGGATCCCTCATAACATTCACCATCTCCAATTAACACAAATATTGAATTTTTCTTTTTCTTTTTTTTATAGGCTAGAGCAATACCAATGCCAAAAGATAAGCCTTGACCAAGACTGCCGTTAGAAGACTCAATTCCAAATTTGGGATTTACAATTGGATGAGCAATTAATTCACTTCCATTTGTTTGAAATTTAAACATGTCATTTCGCTTTATATATTTTTTACAATATAGAGCACTTAATAGTCCCAAAAATCCGTGCCCCTTACTTAATATAAATCTATCAGCAGGTTTTTTTAAATTTATTTTTAAAAGATGTCCGTACAATACTGACATAATATCAACAATTGAAAGAGCTCCACCAATATGTGAAGCTTCTCCACAGTTGAAGCTTACCTCTAATATGATTTTTCTCATTTTATTTGAAAACTTTTGGAGTCTTAAGATCACATTATTTTTTAATTTTTTCATAAATCTTATATTTTCACAATTTTTCCATTTATATTAGAAGACTCATCAGAAGCTAAGTACAGAACTTTATTAGCTACATCACTCGATAATAATGGTTTTTTTAATTTAGAAATTTTAAGTATTTCATTTAAGGAAGCTTTACTCATTTTTTTTAACATTTTAGTTTTAGTGACAGATGGTGCAATTGAATTCACACGTATTCCATAGGGATGAAACTCTTTTGAAATTATTTTACTAGCGAACATAAAAGCTGCTTTACTTGAACCATATGCCAATGATCCTCTAATAGCCGTTAAACCAGATAATGAACCAATATTTATTATTGAAGAATTTTTCGATTTTTTCAAAAATCTTGAGCAAAGTTGTATAATTTTGATTTGAGAAAAAAAGTTTATTTGAAAAATATCTTTTAAGTTTTCAATAGATGTCATTTCTAGTAATGATCCATGGGGTGCTCCAGCATTATTTACGAGGACATCCAATTTTTTCTTTTCTTTAAAAATTTTTTTAATCGAGGCTATAATTTCTTTTTCATTTGATAAATTAAATTCGATTACCATAATTTTATTTTTAAATTTTTTTTTATAAGCTAATATAAATTTATCAAAATCTTTATCAATTTTTCGGACACAACAAATAACCTCAGCTCCGTTTTTTAAGAACCTTTTTACAATTTCTTTTCCTATACCACCGTTTGAGCCTGTAACTAAAGCAATTTTATTTTTTAGTTTTTTCATTTTTTTTGATTAATTTATGAAAGTTAATTTTATCGTATGTTTTATTTATTTTACTCAAATTGGTAAAGACTATTTCTGATGAAAAGTATTCAATTATTAGATCATTTCCAATTTCATCATCAAGAATCTTTTTATCAGCAAAGTGTTTGATTATGCTATTTATATCATTTTTTTTTAATAATCTCAGATCAAAGTTCATGATTTTTTTTTTAGATTTTGATTTTTGAGAATTTTTTTTAAAAATCTATTGAAATTTATTACCTTGCTGGCCTTATCCATTTTTGGATGTTTTGGTATCATTATATCAATCAATCCTTTAAAAAAAATTATTGTATTATTATTTCTCGAATTAAAGCTAAAATTCATTATTAAGAAAAATATAACTCTGGATTTGATTTAATTTTTTCAGTATTTCTAAGGGCAATAGCCTGAAGAGTTGACATTGGATTGACTGCACCGGATGTTACAAATACGCTGCTATCCACTATCACTAAATTCTTGATATCATGAGACTGACCAAACTCATTGACAATTGAGGTTTTTTTATTTTTACCCATTTTAGCCGTACCCATTAAATGCCACCCCGCATACCTTACTGGTCCAAATCCAACAACTGAAACTGCTCCAGCTTTAACTAACAATTCTTTAGCTTTAGAAATTCCATGCTTTAACATTCTTTTTGAGTTTTCACTTAATCTGTATTTTATTTTTACTCCTGGCATATTATTTGTATCTTTAATTGATCTATCTAGCTCAACTCTGTTTTTTAATTCTGGTAAATCCTCACATATAATAGCGATTGGAACTGTGTGACCATAATGGTCTAAATATTGTTTGTGAAAATTTTTTCCAAATGACAGTCTATTTAGTTTTCTAAGATATTGTGCGGTTTCGACTGGCTTAGGAGACCTTAAAACTTGCATTGTGTAGCCTCTTTTAAAACCACGGCTCTTATCTGTTTCATAAAATTCTTGGCTTGCTATACAACATCCCTCAGGGTCACTTTTTGAATTTAAAAAATTTCTAAATTTACCTTCAACGTAACCAAGAGGGTGAAACATTAAATTTTTCCCTAAAATACCAGAGCTGTTTGATAATCCATTAGGGTAAATTTTATTTGCAGAATTAAATAGTAATCTTGGGGTACCAATACCAGAACATGCCAAAATAATTAATTTAGCTTTTTGAAATTTTTTTTGATTTTTCTTATCAAAATATATTACACCGTTTGCTTTTCCATTTTTACCTAAAGTAATTTTTTTAACTCTACAATTAGGTCTCAGCTCAACCCCGTTTGAAATAGCTTTAGGCCAGTAAGTGATATTAACTTCTGATCTTGAATTTTTAGATCTCCCATTCTTTTTTTCGGTCGAAATTGCACTGTAAGATGGCCACCAATGCCATCCTAACTTATTAAAAGCTTTTGCGATTTTTTTCCCAGAGTTTCCAATTTCAACTGGTTTCATCATATTTTTAATACTCGGATAAGCAGGATCACCTTCGTATCCAGCTACTCCCATCATTTTATCATTTAGCTTATAAAACGGTTCCAAATCATAATAATCAATAGGCCAATCTTTACCAACATGATCAAAAGATTTGGTTTTAAAATCAGTTAGATGTAATCTCGGAAAGTGACCAGAATATAGTATTGTTGAGCCACCTACTGCATTAAAGTTAGCTACAGAAATACATGATTTATTATTATTTATTGGATAGTCATTTTCTGCTTTTCTTATATTGGGATCAGAGTTAAAAACATTTTGTTTTAAAACTTCCCAATCTTTTCTTAAAAAAGAATATGAGCTAGGATCCAAAATTGGTCCTTGTTCTAAACATAATATTTTAAGGTTTGTATTACTTAAATTCCAAGCTGCAGCAGCTCCTGAAGCACCCGCACCAATGATGATTACATCAAAATCTTTAATCATTATAAAAAAATTACTATAATTTATTTGTCCTGAGGTAAAAACTCCTTTAATATTTCTGGTATTGTGATGGTCATTTTAGCCTCACATGCTAATTCACCATCAGTAAATCCTTGGCCAATACCTGAACAAATTCCTCTTTTCCAAGAATTAACTTTTGTTTTAATAATATATTTTTTTTTTTGGAAGCACCTCTTTTTTAAACTTTACCTCATGGGATATCGCGTGGGTTACTTTACCTTTATTACCTGGAAGAGTTGTAATAGCCACAGTAAGCATTTGTGCTAAAGCCTCAAGCTGTAGAGCACCTGGCATATTTGGGTTCCCAGGGAAGTGTATAGGAAAAAACCATTCATCCTCAGGTAAGTTTTTATATCCTTCAGCATACTTACCAGGCAAAACTTTTGTTACATGATCAATCATTAAAAAAGGTGGCCTATTAGGTTGATATTCTAATAATTCTTTACTGTTTAGGCTAAAAGATTTCAAAGTGAGATTAATATATATACTTTTAAAAAAAAAAAAAAAGTAATTACTAAATCTTTATTTTATACTTTTTAAGGATTTTAATTCCTGTTTTGTAAGAACTAAAATCAATTATATCATCCATTTCTAAAGTTATTTTAAATGCTTCTTCAAGGTTAGCGATCATAGACATGTGACCAACAGAGTCCCATTTTTTAATTGAATTATATTTTATATCTTTTTTAAGTTTTTCTTTTGTTAGAGAGAAACTGTCTATGAAAATTTTCTCGTATTTTTGTTTATTATTCAATGAGTTTCCTATGAGTTTAAAAAGTTGCTTTTATTTGCATTAAGTCTTAATTAATTTTTCGTCAGATATCTTTTATATATCTGATATTAAAAAACAAGTTATTTTTGAGATAACAGAGGTATCTGATAATGATATAAGTTATTCTAAAATATATTAAAATGATCAAAAAAAATATTTTCTCAAATTTTGAATTTAGAATTGCACGTCTGAATGATTTAGAACCAATAATGCAATTCATTAAAAAAAATTGGGATAAAAAACACATACTTGGTATTGATAAAAATTATTTTAGGTATCAGTTTATTAATAAAGGTAAATTAAATTTTATAATAGCTGTAAACAAGGAAAAAAAAACGATTGAAGCTATTCATGGTTTTATTCCTTACTCTTCAAGTAACGATAAAATGATATGTGGCTCAGTTGTTTGTGTAAATAAAGACTCTCCTATACCACTACTTGGAATTGAAATAATGAGAAAAGTTAAATCATTGGTTCCTCACAAAAGTTATATTGGAATAGGCACAAATCCAGACTCAATGATACCTATCGTAAAAAAATTTTTCAAAAGATACATAGGAAAAATGAAACATTATTATATTTTGAATTCAAATTTAAAAAAATTTAAACTTGCAAAGATAAAAGATAAAAAAAAAGATATAAAAAAATTTATTAAAAATTATGAGCTTAAACCTATTAAAAATATTTTGGAATTAAAAAAAAATTTTAAAAATACTCTAAAATTTAAAAACTTTCCCTACAAAGATATTTCTTATATAGATAGAAGATATTTTAAGCATCCAATTTATAAGTATAATTTGTATTCTATCATAAATGATTTAGGTAAGACAAATTCTTTTATAATAGTAAGAGAATTAAAATTTAAATCTAGCAAAATATTAAGTATTGTTGATTTTATAGGCCTTGAAAAAGATTTATCAAATATTGGTCATGCCTTAGAAAAAATTATAAATGATCGTAATTATGAATATATAGATATGCTGTGTGCAAATATAAAAGAGGAATTTTTGCTTAAATCAAATTTTAGATTAAAAAATGATAATGACAAAAATATTATACCCATATATTTTCAACCTTTTATTAGAAAAAATGTTCAAATATGGTATGAAAGTTCTATTAAAAACTTAAGACTTTTTAAGGGCGATGCAGATCAAGATACTCCTAGAGTTATTAAAAAAAAATGAAAAATATAAAGATTGTTACTTATCATTATATTCGTCCAATTAAAGGCTCAAAATTTCCTAGAATTAAAGGTCTGGAATTTTATAATTTTAAAAAACAGTTAGACTATCTACAATCAAATCATACTATTCTAGATTATTCATCTTTTATAAAAATTTTAAAAACAAAAAATATACAAAATAATAGGAAGTATTGTATTCTTACTTTTGACGATGGCTACAAAGATCATATTAAGTATGTACTTCCAGAATTAAAAAAAAGAAATTTGAAAGGGTTTTTTTTTCCTCCAAGTATTATTTTCAGTAAAAAGGATCTATTGAACGTTAATAAAGTACATTTTTTATTAGAGAAAAATATAAATCCAGACAAAATTAAAAAAAAAATTTTTGCATTAATAAAAAATAATAAATTATTTAATAAAAAAAAATATTCAGAAAAACATATTTCAAAAATTGAAAAAAAATTTGTAAACAAGGATAGGTTCGACAATAAAGAGATTAGTTTTTTAAAATTCTTATTTCAGACTCATTTTACTGAAAAACAAAGTAATATTTTGGTTGGTCAATTATTTAAAACTTTCTTAAATATAGATCAAAAAAAATTCTTCTCTGAACTTTATATGAATAAAATTGATCTAAAAAAAATGATTAAATCTGGAATGTATGTTGGGGGGCATGGTTGTAATCATGTGCGTTTTAAAAACTTATCGAAAAATAAGCTGAATAAAGAAATAAAACTTACTTTGAAATTTTTAAAGTCAATTAAAGCTCCAACTAAAGATTGGATAATGTGTTATCCATTTGGGTCTTTTAATATTAATTCAATTAAAATTCTCAAAAAAAAAGATAGTATCTGTGCTTTTACCACTAATAAAGGTTTAGTAGATATTAAAAAAGATAACTATTTTAAATTAAATAGATTAGACACGAATGATATTAAGATTTAATTAAGTGTCATTGAACTTTAAGTTGTCAAACTTATTATAATCTATAGTTGATGTATTAAGTAAATGTCTGTTTTGGTTTTTGATTTGAATATGAAAATACTTCGAAAATTCATTATTTTTTTTATTTTCTATAATATTTAAGTTATCCGCTAACTCCCAAAATTTTGTTTGATCATAATTTTTGTATGAATCGAATAATGGAACAAGATTATGTTTTGATCTAATTATCTTTTTGTGTGTATACCAATACAATTTAGCTCTATATATTTTATTTTTTGAGGGCTTTTTTATTTTGTTAAGATTCTTTAACAAATTAAAATATTCCACTTTATTTTTTGGTTCATGCGTAAAACTGAAATTTGAATATGGTGCATCAGCTGTAGTTATTACTGGAATACCTAAAGAACAATATTGATAGCCAGCACTTCCATATGCTGTTAGTACACAATCAGTGAATTTGTAAATATCTTTTACAATAAAATCTTCCTTAAATATTAAAATATTTTTTTCTTTTTTTTTTACAATTGAGTCAAAAACACTCTGAATATTCAAATTAGCATTATATGCTTTTTCACTAGGGTGAGGTTTTATAATCCAATTTA
>MDSZ01014369.1_pt1 | contig 22184 bp, 1 predicted proteins | sample 811201 | NCBI WGS metagenome assembly MDSZ01 (sample SAMN05326647, study PRJNA326480) | marine metagenome | isolation source: seawater | place: Indian Ocean: North | collected 2010 | reverse complement strand
ACTCCAAACTACCATTTTAAGGTATATCAAACCCCAAACAAATCAGACAAATAGTTATATTATTACTACAGGAGCACCTCTTTATAACTCTGCACCTAGTGTAACCACTGACGATGGAACAAAAGAACCTATTTTGTTGTCTGGTAATTTCAGAACTGCCGATCGTCCTGGTGTAGACCAACAATTTGAAGATGATGGTTTTGGAAATCTAAGAATGTTCTATAATACAGGAACTAGAAAAGTTATTACCAATCAAACTGCCGGAACTGTTAATTATGACACCGGAACTATTGTATTTGGTCCCGTAAATATTATTGGATCTGGATCTAATATTGCTGCAAGTGGTGTTCAAATTACTGAAAGTATTACTGGGATTGGTAATATTACAGATCCTTCGGCATTGCCCACTGATTTGCAAATTCCAGTTCAATTGATTCCTGCAAACTCAGCATCTATTCCTTCTGCTACTCCTGGAACAATTTTAAACATTGTTTCTCCAGAAGTATCAATTCAACCATTAGGAACAATTCCACCACCGACAATCCCTCTAAATAGTTTGACACCAAGAGTATTTGATCAGACACCAACAGTAATCGCTGTTGCATCTGCAACAAATACAGGTTCGCTTAACACATAACCTTCTCGTCTAAGTAGAATGAATATTAATAAGGTTTCTCAGTCTTTATTAACTCAAGCACCAGAGTTCATTCAGACTGAATTTCCACTGTTCAATAAATTTCTGGAGTATTATTACAAATCCCAGGAAAAAACTGGACTGGGACAAAATATTATTAATAATTTTCTGACATACATGGACATCGATCGTCTCGATGTCGATATTCTTGATGGGAAAACAACTTTAGCGCAAAATATTGATGCTAACACACAACAGATTGTAGTTGAGTCTGTTGATAAGTTTTTAGAAAATAATGGTACTATCTTAGTTGGTGATGAAGTAATTTACTATGAGAGTACCACAAAATCGCCTAATATCGCTCTTAGTCCTGGTATTGCGTATAGTCAGGTAAAATTAAAATGGACCGACTTAGCGCCGATTGTAGACCAGTTTGACGGAACGACAAGATCTTTCCAGCTCGTATCTCAAGATAACCCAATTGCCCCACCAAGTCTCAATCACTTAATTGTTAGAAACTATGGTGAGGTTTTAATTCCTAGTGTGGATTATACTCTTGAAGGTAATATGATTACCTTCACCGAGGCACCTAGAGCAAGACTAGCTTCTGATGATGTTTCTACAACAACCATCACATACATGAATGGTTTTATTGAAAACCAAATTGTAGCTTTGGATAATCTTGCACCCTCTTTTGGTGATGGAAAAACTATTTTTACACTTACTAAAGATGGGCAAAGTTATGAACCTGTTGTTGATGAATATGTTATTGTAGTTTATGATGATAGATTAAATGAACCTAAAGTTGATTATTTCCTTGATGGAAATAAAATTATATTTAAAACTGCTCCTATTGTCGGAAGATCTATTTCAATCCGCGTAATTGAAGCACCAATTCCTTCTTTTGGATCTGGTGCTGTTGGTTATGCTCGTGTTGACGACAATGGATCTTTAACAAAGATTTCTACATCCGAAACTGGTTCTAACTACAGATTTGAATATCCACCTAAAATTTCTATTAATTCCGAAGAAGGTCAAGGTGCAGCTGCTACATCCCTTGTTAATGGAATTAAAGATGTATTACTTCTTGATGGTGGAAAGGGTTATAGTGATACAAATCCCCCCGTCGTTCAGGTTGAAGTTCCCACAAAAGATGGTTCCGAAGTTGCCCTTTTAAAAGCAACAGTTACTAATGGTAGTGTAACAGGATTAGAACTTGAAAGTTCTGGTAGCGGATATACATTTACACCTAGAATTACTTTTAAACAACCTGGTGGTGCTACTCTGGCATCTCCAACAATTGTTGGTGGATCTATTTCTGGATCTATTGAGGTTACTAATGTTGGTCAAGGATACACCACAGCACCTCAAATTTATATTGATGAACCTACAGGTTCAAATGGTATTAGAGCGTCCTTACAGGCGATTTTAGGCACAGATGGGAGTATTACTGGCGTCACTATCCTAAATGCTGGTCAGGGATATGAGCAAACTCCTAGAATTGCTATTATTGATCCAGTTGGTGCTCAAGTTTTACAAACAGTTGTTGATAATACTGGTCGTGTAACTAATATTGAATTATTAGATGGTGGTTCTGGTTATGAAGAAATTCCCTCTGTATACATTGTAGATCCTAGTGGTAGTGGCACTGGAGCAACTGCTACAGCATCTATTTTTAATGGTAGAATTACTGATATTAACATCACTAATTTTGGATCTGGTTACAGTTCATCTACACCACCAAATGTTGTAATTCAGGCACCTCCTACAGCAAGAGCATCTGCTGAAGTTGGATTGAATGAAGTTACCGGATTTAAAGTATTTACAAATGGTAGTGGTTACTCTAAAGCATCTTTTATTGGGTGTGCCAGGGGTGCTTCTGCAATTACTAATTACGATCAAGTCGGAAATGCGGAATTTTCAAATTATACCTCTGCTGCATCCGCTACAGAAGGGACTGAAGTAAAATGTTTAGACTCTTTATTTGTAAAACGGTTACTTGACAAGTATACAGAGCAATATCTTCCGGATGTTCCGGAACTTGATTATAAAAAAATTGATGTTAGAACAGCAATTAAAACGATTAAAGATTTCTATTCCAGCAAAGGTACGGAATTTAGTCTTTCATATATCTTTAAATTGCTCTATGGTGAGAGTATTAGTGTATCTTACCCTAAAGATCAAATTAGCAAACCATCTGCAGCAACTTGGTCTATTGACACAATTCTTCGTGCCACACTTGTTAGTGGAGATCCTATAAACATCAAGGATGCTTTGCTTGTACAAGAAGCGGACATTGCAGATTCAAATGTAGGAAATGCGAGTGCTCTTGTAGAAAACTATCTTTCTATTAAGACATCAGATGTTGAAATTTTTGAATTGGTTCTTTCTGAAGAAACAATTAGCGGTAATTTTATTGTTCCATATAAAACACGACTTGCAGAACCCTTAAATCAAACGGATTCAATTATTACAGTTGATTCTACGATTGGTTGGCCAGAAAGAAATGGTGAGTTTCTTATTGGTGGATCTGAATTGGTTCAATACAAAGAGAAATCTCTTAATCAGTTTATTGAGTGTACTCGTTCTGTAAATGATATTGTAGAAGATTGGGATTCTGCTACGGAAATCACTTCAAATTTCCAAGTTTATCTCAATAAAGGAACTTCAGAAGAAGTTGTTATGAATATCGTTGGTATTGTTGATGCTCAACAAACCACATTAACCGACACTGGTTCTTATTATTTGCCCGGTGATAAACTAAGCGTTTCCAAGTTGGGTGGAACATCTGACATTCCGCAGTTGACCACTTGGTTGTATAATGTTAAAAAACTTGTTGAAGTTGATACTATTACATTCGGTGGTGTTAATAATCAGTCTGCAACAGTAACTTGCTCTGCTCCACATGGTCTTTTGGTTGGTGATCAGGTTACCGTTTATGGTGCAAATCCAATTATCTATAATGGAACATTCTTAGTTACATCTAGGGATTCTCAAACAGTATTTCAATATCAATTACCACAACCTGCTGCTGTAGTACCTCAGGGTAACATTCTAATCTCGGTTGACCTCAATAAGGGCAAGTCTCAGGATCAAGCAATTCAGAACATTATTGGTCCATATACTACAAATATTCAAAATGCGTTCTTTAGCACTAATTATGTTTATGTGGCATCTACGGGTATTCCCAACTACGACATTGGTCCTTTCCCCGGATCTGCTATTCTGCCTGGAAACCAGCGTAAATTAAATAGATTTACTTTAAATCCAACTACTATTTCTACTAAAACCAATATTGTTTCTGGACCTATTGGTACTTGGATTAATGGTGTTTCGGTTTGGTCTTACACATCTACTGAGAAGAAAACATTTGGTGCAGTAACTGATATCAATATCACAAACTCTGGTACAGATTATGATGCGGCAAATCCTCCAGTCCTTTCTATCACTGGTGGTGGTGGAACAGGTGCATCTGCATCCGTAGTTGTTGATGGTTCTTTGTATGAGGTAGAAGTCCTCAATGGTGGTTCTGGATATACATCATCACCTCTGGTTTCTATTGTTGGTGGTGGTGGATCGGGTGCTGCAGCAACTGCAATTATCACTAAAGGTGTAGTTTCTAGAATCTTGATCAATCAAGGTGGATCTGGATATACATCTCAACCATTAATTACTATCGTTGGTGGTGGTGGAACAGGTGCAACTGCAACCGCGTCTGTTCGTGGTCCAATTAAATCTGTTTCCATTGATGCTGGTGGTTCTTCTTATACAGAAAAACCCAGTGTGCTTTTAAGTTCTGGTAGCGGAGCAGTTGCACAAGCTATTGTAAATGATGGCAGAATTATTTCTGCTGCTATTATTTCTGCTGGTAGTGGATATACAACAGCACCCGAAATTACTATTCAGGGTGATGGTTTTGGTGCAATCGCTAGAGCAACTATTGATGTTGATGGCGAAAATGCTGGTAGGGTTACTGGAATCGAAATTGTCAATAGGGGTATTGGGTATACTCAAGGAATGACTAGTATTGGTCTGACATCTGTTGGACAAAATGCTACCTTTGATGCTGAAGTGTTCCAATGGAATTATAACCTCCAAGAAACAACTGCGTTTGATGCTGCAAAAGGTGCGGTATTTACTGGTTATAATGTTCAATATGGTGGTGAATACGCTCACTTGTCCAATCCTCAGAGATTGAGATACATCATGGGTGATAATCTGTTCCAAAATACACAAGGAACTATTCTTGAACAAGATGAAAATCTTTTCCACTCACCTATTATTGGTTGGGCATTTGATGGCAATCCCATTTATGGTCCATATGCATATTCTGACCCCACCGATCAGTCTTCTGAAATTCAAAGAATGGTAAGTTCTTATTCATTGAAGTCTGAATTGATTTATAATGATATTACAAATCCTAATCCAGTTAGATCCGCTGGTCCTTTATTAAGTGAAGAACCTGCCGGTAAGTTCGTAGAAGATTACCAATATGTTTTTGGTTCTGGTGATCTTGATCAATACAACGGAAGATTCTGTAAAACTCCAGAATACCCCGATGGTAGGTATTGTTATTTTATTACAATTGATGCTACGGAAGCTGGTAATCCAGTATTCCCATATATTATTGGTCCTCAATATAACTCAGTTGTTGACTCTTGGAATTTAAATGATGATGCTGTTCAGCAGAATATCCCTCAAGGTGTTGTTAGATATCGCGATCCGTATGAAAATGTGGATATTGATGTAGAGAGAGCACCTAATGCATCTACAAATACATTAACAACTGAAACTGGTGATATTCTCTCATTTGAAATTGAAGATGAAAACCGAGATGGTGTAATTAGACAAGATGAAATCGATGATCCTGATGCAATTCTTGAGGAATCTCCTTTACAATTATTTGATTATTTCCCAACAGTTAAGTTAGATTCTAAAGTTGATATCGAAGTTGAAACAATTACTAAATTTGAAGATGCTTCTGTAACTGGATTTACAATTGAAAATACCGGACAAAACTATCAGGTGAATGATAGATTGGTATTTGATAATACTGGTACTGAGGGTAGTGGTGCATCTGCTAGGGTTTCTAAAATTGTAGGTGAGAGCGTAAGTTCTTATTCATATGAAACTGTTGATGGAATTAATTATGGTATTTTGCAAACATCAAATCCCCATAATCTTAAGGCAGCAGATCAGGTTTTTGTTGATTATACGCCAATAATGGCAAATACCAATAAGCAGTTTATTGTTCGTCAATACAAGGGTATTGAGGAAATTATTGTAACTCAAAATGGTAGTGGTTATAATACCGATATCCCTCCATCTATCGTTATTGATGGTGATGGTGTTAAGGGTAAAGTTGAAGCAGTCGTTGACTCCGTTGGTGCTATTAAGTCGTTCAATATCGTTAACTCTGGATCTGGTTATACACAAAATCCTCGTGTTATTCTTTCACACCCACAAGTCTTCAAAAAATCTGATTATTATGCAACTTTAGTAGAAAATCAGAATTGGTCTGTTGTGAAAGACATTGCTATAAATGATAGCAAAGAATTATATGTTTGTGGATCCACTTATGATTCAAATCAAAATGTCGTTGCATTTTTAGCAAAATTATCGGCAACTGGTGTTAAAGAGTGGGAAAAAACTTTAGAAACAACTGTTCCGGCAAGTGGAACATTTACAGAGTTTCAAAGAATTATCTTAGAAGGAAACAATGTTTGGGTTGCTGGTATCAATAAACCTAATTCTACTGTTCTTGATGCATATAATCCCGATATCATCATTGCAAAGTATGCTGAAGCGGGTAATGGTTTAAGCGCCACTCTCACATGGCAAAAAGGATATTCTGGTATTTCTGGTTCTACTAGATCTGACAATATTACTGCTTTCAAACAGTTAAATTCCACCAGATTTGTATTGGGTGGATTTACAAATACTAATTCTGGAGCTCCATGGGATGCATTCCTTGCAATTCTTGATACATCTGGATTCTTTGTTGCAAAGAGAAAATTAGCATCCGACAATGCTTCTGAAAAAATTACTGATATTGCTATTAGTAATGGTGACATCTTCTTCTCTATGGAGACAGCATCATCCCAAAGTTCCAATGATGTCAATGTTTCCTTTGGTAAAGCAACTGCTGGTGTATCTACAATTTCCATTGACTGGATTAAAGAGATTACCAATACAACATATTCTTATCTCAATTCGTCTATTTGTGTCGATGAATTTAATGAATTCTACATTCCATGTACTCTCAGATTAAAATCCGACGACACCACAAAAGACAGTTTCTGGGTTGGTAAATTTGATAATACAGGAGAACCTATTTGGAATAAGAGATATCTTACTGGTGATAGTGTCGAGATTGTTGATAAATGTTCTATCGATATTTTTGGTGATCTTGCGGTTACTTATACTAAAACAAATACTACAACTTCAAAGAAAACATTTAACACTGTAAAAATCAAATATAATGGTGACATGTTGACTAACACTGAAAATGTGTTTAATCCTGTCACACAAACATCCACATCAAACTGTATTGAAGGTGCTATCGCACATACATTAACAACTGATATCTCCGGAGATGTTTATACATTTGGACAAACTAAATGGAATAGAAATGAAGTAATATCTACATTTACAACTGATTCTAGTGATATTACCGGACACCATACACCAGTTGCTGTTGGATCTGGTGGTGGTATCAGTTATGCTGATAATAGTTTAAAAATTCTTGGTTATGCAACAGGAAATCCCGCAACATGGGATAATTCTTATTACAAAGTTCCTGGCACCTCCCTTGTTAATAAATTAGATGGTGATTGGACTTTACAGTTCTTTGTATATAAAGATGCTTCCAATTCTCAAACTCTTTCTCAGTCTGTTCAAACTTTAGTTGGTATTGGTGGAGCTAGAGATGCTACCGGTGGTCTCTGGTTGGGTTATGATACTGGTGGCACTGGCAAGTTGCAGATGATTATTAGTAACAATACAACTGCCCTAAATGTTGCTGGTTCTGGACTGACTTCAACATTGACTAACATGTATGCTGATAATACATGGCAAGTAATTAGTCTGACAAAGCAAGGCACCTTATTCAAGGCATGGGTCAATGGAATTGAAGTTCTCAGTGGTAATGTAACTAATACAAGTTTCGCTAATAAAGATCTTTATATTGGAAACCAAGTTGGTTGGGGTGCTACATCTACTGACTTTGCTTCTACATATCAGGGTCAATTCTACTTAGATCATCTTTTCCTGAAGAATCGCTATGTTGCTCCTTCTGTTCCTACAGACATCACTGTATTGCCTACTAATGGAGCGTTTGCAGAGAATTTCGATTGGGTAGATGATGCGTGGTTTACTACTAATCTTAATCAATATGACTATATTGATTATACAGCATTTGGTTTAAAGACTGATAGAAATTCCGAAGCTTCTAAACTTGGCAATATTGGAATTCAATCAAATACACAACTTGACTTTACTCGAACTGCAATTACTCCGGTAACACCAACTGCTCTTACAATTTCAAATTCTGGATATTCTTTGGGTGGAGAGGGATTCCAGTCTCTTGATTTTAGTGATGCAACTACAGCACATACTCAAGATACTGAGAGTATGGAAGTTTCTCAAGATACATGGGGATCTCGTACCGCAACTGTGCCCTCTCCTGGTTCACAAAAAGTTCAAGCAACTGCTGTAGTTAAAGATCGTTATTTCTTTAAAGTTACAAATACCACAAAAATTGATAATGTTCAGAGACTTACAATTAATCAACCCTTTGCATTTACATTAAATTCTAAGTTAGTTCTTAATAATGGTAGTTCATTTGTCAATAGTGGTTACATTGTTGATATTGATTATGAAAACAGATATGTTTACCTTGCTGTTAACAATAACAGTTGGACTAATGATATTAATATAGGTTTACTTACAACAGAAAGATTTGACGAACAGTCTACTTTTGGTATTAGAGGACCAATTCCGAATGATGTTAATGAAATCAATGATTATACCTTTGCTCAAGTAATTAATACGACACCCGGAACATTTGACATTGATCTTTCTGATTATAATGCCCCCACTGAAGTTGGTGGTACGAATAATTTGGATGAATATGCATATTTTAAAACTGTCACTGACGATGATTATCGTGTAAGAATTGATGAAATTTCTGGTTCATCACCATACATTGTTGGATCTGTTGTTAGTCTGAGTGAGGCAACCGTTACATTTAATGCAGCATATAGTACAATTAATATTCAAGGTCTTACTGGAGTAACAAAGATTACTCTTATCTCTACCTTGAATAAAATTCTTCAAGTTGATGCAGTTGCAAATAGTGATATTGTTTATGTTATCACTGATAATAGTCATTATCTTACTCCTGGCGAGGTTGTTTATGTTGATGGCAATCCATCTCAAGAGATTAGCGGTGTTGTATATGATGAATATGATGGCGCATTCTTTGTTGATAATGTAATTAGCGTCAAAGAATTTACATATAAGTTGGATTCTGTTGCTGCTACTTCACCCGCAACAAATGCAAGTAGTGTTAGCATTTATGTTAAATCCCCCACTCTTAAAATGTACTATGGTCATCAATATATCTTTGACTTAAGTCATTCTTCTTTGGTTGGTGGAAATCTTTCTTTCTCTAAAGATAGTTTAAATAAACTTGAATATTCTTTCAACTCTATTGAAAGGGTGGGAACTCCTGGTGTAACTGGTGGTGGTCAACCAAACCCAACGGTAAAACTAAAAGTTGATAGAGATATTGTTACAAATATTTCTTATTACTTTGATCCGTCTAGACTTGGAGATGATTCTCCAGTTATTCAAGGATCTTATTTGGATGTAGTTGGATCTCCCTATAACGGCACATTCACGATTTCTGGCATTTCCGGTGCTACAATTACCACTGGTGCAGATACAATGCGGTTCCCCCTTCTCAATGAACCTGAAGGTGTTGCTGATATAACAAACGCATCATATTCAACAAGTTCTGAAGCAGCAGTTGGATCTATTGCTGATATTCGTATTGTCAATAAAGGTGGATTCTACACCAAACTCCCTATTATCAGTGGCATTCAATCCAGCAGAAAAATTGAAAGAATTCAAATTAATGAACCTGGTACTGAATATGCACCTGGTCAATACAATAATGTTCCTATTTTGGGAGATGGTGAAGGTGGATTAGTTAATTTGACTGTTGAAGATACAACAGATGCTGAAGGAAATACTATTCCTGGTCAAATTACTTCTGCAATTGTATCTTCTTCTGGCAAAGGATATACAACTGCTTCTATTGATGTTGCCTCAATCGATGGTATTTTAGGATCTAGTCTTGCTGGTTCTGGTGCTGAATTGCAAGTTATCATCCCTCCTTTTGGAACCGGTGCTTCTATATTCACAAAAGGTATTGAAGTAGGTAAAATTAAAAAACTTAAAAACAATAACTTTGGTTATGACTATCCCCACGATTACACACTGCGTCCTGAAATTACATTCCCGCTAAACTGTCAATTAACATCTACCAGTATTCTTGACAGCATCACAGTGACAGATCCTGGTTCTGGATATTCTCAGGCACCTGCTGTTATTATTTCAGGTGGTGGTGGAAGTGGTGCCACTGCTGAAGCAACCATTTCTAATGGCAGACTTGATCAAATCATTGTGAAGGACCCTGGATCTGGATATTCTTCTACACCTACAGTTGGTTTGAAGTCTTCTTTCAACTATGTTATCAACCTTGACTTGGGATTGCTTCAATTTGCTTTCCCACATGGTATTGAAAATGGTGCTGAAGTAACCCTTAGTGTAACTGATACTGGTGATGGTGCAGAATTCCCTCTGGCATCTGGTGCAATTGGTCGTTTGAATGAAACGACTACTTATTATGCTATTGCTGGTACTGCACAATCTCTAGATGATGATCAGTTAAGATTGGCAATCACTCCCGCAAACGCAGAATTGGGTGATGCAATTACATTTTCAAATGCAGGTACTGGTCGCCAACAGGTTTTAACTGAGTCTTTCGGTGGTGCTGCAGAGGCAAATGTTATTACTGCAACTTTCTTAGAAGGTGAACTTGTATATCAAGGTCCCACTTTTGAAACTGCAACAGCAACCGGATATGTATCCACTAATAGTGGATGGCAAGTTGGACCTAGAATTCTTAAAATCGTTGATTATACTGGTGATTTTGTTGCTGGTCAAAGTGTTAACGGTATCATCTCTAAAGCATCTGGTGTCATTAGTGATCTCAAAGTTGCAAAAGGTGTTCTTGAAATTGGTTCTATTACTAAAACTACTGGTCAATTCATTGATGATGTTGGCAAACCTTCTGAAATTATTCAGAAAATTCAAGATTCTTACTTCTATCAGGACTTCTCTTATGCCGTTAAGTCCTCTGTGTCCATTAGTGAATGGAAAGATGTTCTAATTAAGAATGTTCATCCAGCAGGATTCAAAGTGTTTGGTGAACTGAGTATCTCTGATTATGGTTTTGTTCCTAATAAAGATACTGCTTTTGAACTTACAAAGTCGGTGCAATTAGCACAAGAGGCAATTGTACCGAACATTCAAAGTTTTGCTCTGGTTGAACCGATCTATCAAGAGTTTAATAATACAGAAGTCTTGTTCCGTCAAAAGAGATTGACATCTTCAGAGAATATTCTTACCTCTGTTGTGCAGCGTATTGATGATATTTCTAATTTGTTTGACGGCGAAAGAATTGCTTTCCCACTACAGGTACAAGGAAACAATGTTATCGCTTCATCAAATCAGTTAATGATCATTTTAAATGGTGTTGTTCAAACTCCTGAAACTTCATTTAAAGTTGAAAATGATTCGATTGTATTTGCAGAACCACCTCAACCACCTGCTAGTGTAAAGTATGCTGAAGTGACTATCGATCAAATTCCCCAACAACTGTATGTATTCTTTAATATTTCTGGTATTTTCCCGAATATTGGAAATCAAATGGTTGGTGTTAGTAGCGATGCTAGAGCAACTGTTACGAAAGTTGAAGGTGATACAATTCAAGCATTTGTGACGGAGGGTACTTTCCAAATTGGAGAATTGATCACTGTCAGTGCAACTGGATTTAGTGCGAATTTACAATCTGTCACTAATGTAGTTAATAATGGATTGTTCACCTTTAATGAAACTATTACAAACTTTGATGGCGATACAGCAAAGGTTGAACAAATTAATCTGGAAACAGGTCAAGAAGTCCCTCTTGCTAACCTCAGATATGGTATTGGTACTTCTACCACAGAATTTGAAATTATCAATGTAACTACTACACCAGCACCTGTTGTGAATACTAATATTCAAATTGGTTCTGAAATCATGGCTATCAATGCAGTTCAACCTGGTAGTGAAGATAATATTCTTATCCTTACTGTAATCAGAGGACAACTGGGAACAGCAAATACAGGTCACTTACAATCTGCACCAATTTATGGTACGGATATTAATGTTAATAATGAACTTATTCTTAGTAAAACTGCTGGTACTTATCAATCAACACCTGGTCTTTTTGATATTCAACTTAATGATATTATCATCGGTGCTGGATCCGGTGTAGTTGCTAGAGTAACTTCCACTAGTGCATATCAAGATCCTGTAACTCAGGAGTTTATCTCTCAAGTTAATATTTCTGATGGAGCAAGTTTCTCGGGTCTTCTGTTTAATAGAATTACCACCGCTGCTTATCAAAATGTTGTCCTTGACAACATTGCTGCTTCTCAAATTAGTATTGTCGATTTTGATGATAACGATACTGCATATGATTCTAATTTCCCTGCAAATGAAATTATTGATAATACTGTTATCGATCTTACAAATATTAATGGCACTTTCCAAGAAAATGAGTTTATACGAAATAAAAAGATAGAATTGTCAAATACAGTTAGTGATTTTATTGCTAATGAATCTGCTTCTATCAGAAAGTTAGTTCATAAATCAACAACGATTGGAAGTGGATTCTATAATCCTGGACAAATTATTAGAAATACATCATCCAAAGCAGAAGTTATTGGATACAATCAAGCACAAAAAACTGTTTATCTTGGTAAAGTTGGTCGATCTAAGACTACCGGTGAAGATTATCACACAGTAACATTTGTTGCTGGTGCTTATATTAATTCTTACCATAAGAAATTCAATGTTGGATCTCTTGCCCTCTCTGCCGGTACAACAGCGCATACTTTTGTAAGTGGTGTAACTGATGCAATTACCGCTAGTGGGGGTGCCTCAGGGTCGTTTACTGCAGCGTCAGGCACTACATATGATCCAATTACTGGTGACATGGTTATCACGATTGGTAGTCACTCTTTGACGACCAGTAACACTGTTCTTATTGCTGATGGTGGAGTTGTATTTACTTGTGCTCAAGACAATAATACTTCACAGAAAGCATATCCTCGTTCTACCGATCCAGCATCTGGTTCTGCTCGTAATATTACTGCGGTAACTTCCACAACGATTACAGTTAATGTTGGTGCTGTTCCTGTAGATGAATATCTGTCTATTCCAACTTCTACAGAGTTTGGATTTGGGACCTCAGCATTTACTATTGAATGTTGGATTAAACCAAATACAGTCGCTGCCGGAGATCGTTATATCGTAGATCTTCGCGCAAATGCTGGTGAAACTGCACCAAAACTGTATTTGAGTGGTTCTGAACTTCGTTTTGGTTCTGCGGGAACTAACCATATTACTGGGGGTACGCTTGCAGCAAATACTTGGTATCATGTAGCCGTGTGTAGGAGTGCTGGTGGTACTACCAAACTATTCTTAGATGGTGTACAGATTGGTAGCGGTTACTCAGATTCTAATAATTATGGATCTACACAACCGGTTCGTATCGGTGGTGACACTGCCGGAACTAGTAATTTTGCTGGATTTATTGATGAAGTCAGAATTTCTGATAATGCAAGATACGATACAGCGTTTACTGCACTAACGACATTGTTCCAAGGTGATGCAAACGCTAAACTCTTACTTCATTTTGATGGATCTGAAGGAGATAATCATACCGATGATTGGTCTGGAACTGCAACTTGGACTGACGGTGATGACTTTAGTAATGATGCGATTCGTGAGACTCAAAGAAAGACTGGTGCTCCTTCTGGGTATGTCGGTAAAACTCATCGATATATCGACGCTTCTAGACTGCTAGAAAATAATAAAGATTTGCTTGCAAAAGAAGTTGTTGCACAGTTAGTTGCACAGTATCCTTCTTTAGTGATTCCTGGTGGAAATGTCAATTGTGAAGATGATGTCAGAGACATTGTGGAGGCAATTGTCGAAGATCTTAGAAATGGTAGTAACACTCATATGTGGCAGGCATCTGCTCTTTATGTTGACAGAACTTCTAATCCAGTTGCTCTGAGACATGTCGATACAGAGATTACAGAAACGGTTTGGGCATACAATAAACTTGCAGATTTGGCGAAAGATGTTATCAATAATGAGTTGATAACTATCACTGGATCTCATGGATTAACCCAGTTTACTGATACTACAATTTATGATTCAAATAACTATGGAAGTTTGGCACAAATTACTCCTAGTGCTGCCACATATGACCCAGCAACAGGACTTTTAGTTCTCACTTCAACCGGACATAGTTTAACCACATCTTCAAGAATTACTCTTACCCCAGAATCACTTGTATTTACATGTACTGAAGATGGTAATAATCTTCAAACTGCTTATCCACGAGTAACAGATCCTGCAAATAACGCTGTTTTGGCGGTAACTGCAACCACAACAGATACATTTACTGTTAATGTTGGACCTTCTTCGCAGGACGATCAATATGTACATACATTTGTCTCTGCTGCAACTAATGCTGTCACAGTATTGGATTATACATCTGCAGACTGTGCTGATGTTCAGAATACAATTGACACTTTAATTGATATTCTTACAGACACCCTCACCAATGCAAATGCCGGAACACCTGTTGATCATCTTGCTACTGTAACTGAGGTAACTCCAGCATATGAATTCTTGGGAACTTTTGTTGATGCTTATGCTGAGGTCCCACTTACACTAACAAATATTAATAATGTAACTGATATTGTATATACGAATCAGTTTAATCTCGATTCTCAATATCGATTTAGAGATGCTGCTACTCTTATCCGTTCCAATAGAGCGGCAATTGTAGATAAAGCAGCTGCGGATATGCTTGCTAGATATCCTTATTTGGCATTGAGTATGCCTAGAAATGGTGATGGATCTGGCGCTGGAACATTGCGTTGTAAGACTGACTTGGGTCTTATTCTTGATGGAATTGCTAACGATATTGAAGAAGGTGGTAATTTAAATACCCTGGCAGCAATTAAACTTTATCTTGGATCTCAAGGTAATATTTTACATATCAGACTCCAACTTACAGAATCTGCTTATGCACATACAAGACTTGGTTATTACGCAAAACAAGCAGTAACTGGTGATCTCGATAATACAAATACAGATGCTGTTATCATTGGCGACTGGGGTATTACAAATGACCCTGGCAATTGCGCTAATGTAACTTCTGCCATTGATAGTTTGATTGATGTTGCTAATGATACTTTAGCACCCACTGGAGATCGTTATAGAGATGCTGCAGACCTCCTTCTTAAAAATAGAGACTTCATCTCAGATGAGGCAACTTTGATAACCGATGCCGATTTCTCTTATTTGTTAGGTACGACTCTGTACAGAGCATTCCAATATCCCGATGGTAGTGTAAACGGTAGAGCAAACTGCAGAGATGATATTAGTGATATTTTGAAGAGTGTTGTTGCAGACTTACTCACTGGTGGAAATAGTAATACCGTTGCTGCAGCGGAATTGTATCTCACAGCAAGTTTGGGGATTACTCAAGTAGAAGATCAAATTCTACCCACAATTTATGCTTTCCAAAAGGTGAGGATGCTTGGTAAAAAAGCAATCAATAATCTTCTCTATGATAATGGAGTTTCGGTAACCGGTGATCAATATTCTGCTGTGTATACAGCATTGAATGCTTATAGAGATTCAACAATTACCGACTCTACGGGTGATTCTACTTATTCTGCTGCAGATTGTGCTGATGTTATCAACGCATTTGATAACTTGATGGATCTTTTAATTGACACACTTACACCTGGTGATGTTGGTGCCAGAATTGCTGGTAGAATGATACTCTTTAATGAGAATTATTATAAAGAAGAGATTCAAAATGAAGTTCAAAATCAGTGGGGTAATGCTGCTTGGACTGGTGGTGAAGGTGAAGGTGGTGGCACTAACTTTGATGACTTTATTACAGAGATGCTTAATAACAGCATTCACGATATGGTCACAACTGATGCATCAACTTACATCACCGCACAGTCTCTTACATTAACTAGTATCACCAACTCATTTACTGTTGGTGGAACCGTAACTTCTTCTGGGGGCGGTACTGCCACAATTCTTGAATGGTATCCTAAACTTGATCTTCTTATTATTGGTGCTGTCACTGGAACTGCTTTTGCTGCTGCTGATACACTTACAAATGGATCCGCAACAGCAACTATCGCTACCAATGGAGTTAGTGCTGCATTTAATTATATCAGCACAATTTCTAATGTAGAAACACTTAATAGTGCCAAACTTATTCAATCAACTGTAAGTGGTCAGGTATCCTCTACAAACCTTTGGACAAATCCTGAGGCATATGAGGTAAATTGGACTACAGCTAATGCAACTATCAATGCTAATGTTATTGCTGCTCCCGACAGTGAACTTACAGCCGAATCTATTATTGCTTCAACAGCTAATGATAATCACTACATTTATAGAGATTATAATTTAACTCCTTTTGCTACATTTGACGGTGATGATACATTTGACTCTACTACTGAGACATTTGATACTGGTTCATTAGAACCTACACAAACTTTTACTATCTCTGCATTTATTAAAGCAAAAGGGTATGATAATACAAGATTCAATGTTGTTTTGGATCCTGGACCTAATGAAAAAGATGTCAAGTTTGATTTGGATCTTGACAATGGTACAGTCGGTACTGTTTTCAATACTGGTGGAGTTACCGTTAACGCTGCAGGTTCCGTCCCTCTTGGTAATGGATGGTACAGAGCATATATGACACTGACATTCTCATTTGGTATTTCTGTATTGAGAAATCAAATTTGGATTAAAAATACTGCAGGTGCTCAAATTTATGCTGGTGATGGAACTAGTGGACTTTATGTTTGGGGTGCAAAACTTTCAAGAGGAGCATTCGATCCATATGTTTCTACATCTGGTTCTACATTCTATAGTGATAATGATTTCAACATTAAAAATTATGTTTTAGATTCTCTCGATGGTTATTTTGAACAGGCATTGAATCAAAATCTCGCAAATCCTTCACCTCTTGCTGGATTCATTCCTTATGTTGATGGAGCGTTATCTAGTCAGTATGATACAAATACTTGGATGAGTATAATTCGCCGTAACTTTAATATCATCAAACAACAGTTGCTTGATGATGGTTATATTTCAAATATTATTAATAGAAGCGGCATTGTTGTTCCAAGTAAAACATATGGAACTCGTAATATTCCTGTAGGAATTACAACTCGTGTACAAGCATCTGATAATATTATTGGACTTGGTAGTGGTGCTTATGGTGAAATTTCTAACATTAGAGATAATGAAGCACAAATTGTCAAAGTATATCAAAGATTTAGAATCGATGGTATTGTAACTGGTGAAGCATTTGCGATGGGTGAAGCAGTAACAACTTCTGGTGGTGCTTCTGGTATTGTTTATGGTAAGTTCTCCGATGAAAATAACATCTTCTTTGATGTTGCTGTTTCATCTGGAACATTTAGTGTATCTGATACTATTACTGGTGGTACAAATTCTAGCACAGCAGTAATTGCTGCAATTGAAAATAGAATTCAAGTTATCAGGAGAAAAGGTACATTTGATACTAACATTGAATTTAAAGGATTTACTTCTGGCGCGACTGCAGATGTTGCAGAATTCCACTTGGCAGAAGCATCGGTCCTTGATAATAGTGGTGGTAAATTAACTGTAGATACACAAACTCTTACGGGTAACTTTGAAGTTACTTCTGTCGTCTATCCATCCGAATCTTCTGAGTTCCTCAAAGTTAATAGATTTGAAGGTCTGGATATTCAAGTTGGTGATAGAATTGCATCTGATGGTTATGTTAGATTGCTAATTGCCGTCAGCGGTGGTTTGAATCAATTTGCGATCGGTGACAATTTGAACAGAGTTGTTTCTGGTGAAAAAGATCCTAATAATGTTGGCATTATTACCGATGTTGATCTTGATAATAATTACCTTTATGTTTCTATTGTTCGAGGCGATCTTACAAATGGAAATACGGTTGGTAGCTTTGATGCTGAAAATGTGGCTGTAGGTCTTGCTACGGTTGGTGCGAAGGTTGTTGTTGCTGGTGCAGGTGCTGCCCTGGTTCAGGACATTCAAGATGATGGCATTTATAAGAGATTATATTTGACCGATGTTGCTGGTTCCTTTACAACTAGAGACACTATTAGATCTGTTGATAACTACAGAGCGGCAGTTCTTGATCGTAAAATCTTACGCGCTCGCGTAAGGAGATTCTTCAAAGGATTTGATGGTACACAAACTAACTTTAAGTTAACCACAAACAATGGTGATCCATACTTCCCCGATCCCGCAGGACATATGCTCATTTTCATTAATGGTATCTTACAACCCCCTGGAGCGACAAACGCATATACAGCATTCTCTGATCAAATTTCATTCACAGAACCACCTGAACTTGGATCTTCATTTACTGGATTCTATGTCGGTAAACTGAGACAACTGGATGATATTTCATTCGACTTTGATTCTTTGAGACAATCTTTCAATCTTAAGCGTGATGGTACTTTCTATTCACTGACATTAACAGAAGGTGTTCAATCTTCCGTTATCAAACCAGAAAATAACATTATCGTTTCACTTAATGGTGTTCTTCAGGAACCTGGTGTTGGTTTTGAGATTGTTGGTTCTAGAATTATCTTCTCTGAAATTCCTCGTGTAGGGTCTACATTTGTTGCTTTCTCTTATGTCGGTTCTGAAGCTGATGTTGACGCAACAGATGTTGTTCCTCCTATTGAACCTGGAGATTTTATTGAAATTGAGGGTGAAACTGAAGATCGTGAAGTTGCTGTTATTGAATCATCTAACTCACTTATCACATTTGATTATCTTGGGTCCATCTTTGGTAGAGGTGCTCAGGCATCTTCAGTCTTAACATCAGGTACAATTGATAAGGTAAGTGTTACTTCAGGTGGTTCTGGATATACATCTAGACCAAATGTTAGAATTGACTCTATTTCCGGTTTTGATGCACAAATAAGAGCATTGGTTGGTGTTGGTAGTGTCGTAGTTTCTAATTCTGGATCTGGATATCAAAATCCTGATATTAATATTGAAACAACAGTTCCTGATGACTGGACTGCGCCGAACCTTGCAGATTATGGTGAAGAGATCATTGATCCGGAGATCATATAAATAACTAAAAATTGTGGTGAGTAATGTCTAAACAAGCACTTAATATTGGTTCTGCTGCCAATGACAACACGGGGGATACCCTCCGTGCTGGTGGTGATAAAGTCAATGATAATTTCACCGAAATTTATGGTGCTCTCGGTAACGGAATCGATATTCAGGTTGATATTTCTAATGCTGCATCTGGGCAGTTGTTGAGATATAATGGAACTAATTTTGTAGCATCCGATCTTACCAATCTAACAACAGCATTGGATGTAAATGGTAACTCCATTATTTCCTCTAGTAATGGAAATATTTCTTTTGCTCCTAATGGCACAGGAGATGTAATTATTAGTAATGGTAGTGTTACCAATACTTTTGATGGTGCCACTGGCGATATTGATCTGCCGACAAAAGTAAAATATAAAAATGAATATGCATCTTTAGGTGCAGCACCTGCAGCAGTAAACTATCCTGGTTATTTCTTCACTGTAGATGGTGATGATAGACCATATGTGAATATCAATATTACTGCCGGTGGTGTTGGTGACACCAGAGCAGCACTTTTAACTCAATATTCTGGTATTGATGATCTTTCTGATGTTGATACCACTACGGTTGCACCAACAGACGGACAAACATTAATTTGGGATAATGCAAATAGTAAGTGGGAACCAGGAACTCTTGCAAATATCGCAAACTCATCATTAGCCAATAGTGCTATTACGATTAATAACACTCTCGTTCCACTGGGTGGTAGTATTACCATCGAAGGTGGTGGAGGAGGTGGCGGCGGAGGCGGTATCGCTGAAGTTTCTAGCGATACTACTCCACAATTGGGAGGCAATTTAGATCTTAATAGTAATGATATCATCGGAACTGGTAATATTGATATCACTGGTAGACTTCGAGTTCCTGGAGGCACTGGAACTTCCAATCGAATTGAATTGGGAAATACTCAGGAATTTTCACTTCAATACGATACCGCAAGTTCTGGAGGTATAATTTCTACGGGTGGAAATCCAATTGACATCAAAGCAACTGCTATTAGATTAAAATCTAATTTAGATGAAGATATTTTAATTGGAACTACAAACGATGCAGTAGAACTTTATTATGATGGTTCTAAGAAGTTTGAAACCACTTCTACAGGGGCAATAGTCACTGGCGATAATTTAGCAACAGGATTTAAATTAAACACCAACTATAACGGATATACTGGACTGACCGGTAGCGTTGGTGATATCAAGAGAATTAATGAGCATCCTCATTACTATGATGGTACTACTTGGAGACCATTCTATCTGTCTGGAACACCATTGTCAGTAACAACATCTGATGTTAATTTTGATGATGTTCAGGTTAGAATGGATTTTGAACAAGGGACTGTACCGTTCAACCATGTTAACCAAAGAAATGCAAAAATTCTCAACACCAACAACAGTGCAGATATTTCCATTGTATCAAATCCCACAAAGTTTGGAACGAAATGCCTGAAACTATTTACTACACTTGGAACTTGGGATCAAGATTATTTTTATTGGCAATCTAGAAGAAATCAGTCATATTCTTCTAACTGGAGTGACCCTGCCATAAACTCGAACCCCGAAATTTGGAATAATGCAAAGCGTGGTGGTTCTCTTGATTGGTCACAAGATTGGACTTTAGAATTTTGGGTTAGATTTGAAGATATTTCTACAACAACCGACAATGAAAGGGGTGTTTTCTTTTCCTATGATCCCAGCAATGTTACCAATGGATCACAAGGATTAGTTCTTAAAGAAGGAACTGCAGGAGCTTGGGCATTATATTGGTATAATTATAGAGTTGGTTTAACCAAACAGATTCAACTTGAACCCTCAAGCACCGCTAACTATCAACCATCTACTTGGTATTTTATTTCATTAACTTATGATGCATCTACTGGAGAATTTTTACTCCACAAAGATGGAATTAATGTTACTCCAACTGGAGCTAACACTCCTATAGATTTAGATGTTAATGCTTGTAATTCAGGAGGACCTGGTTCTGGTGGTTCAAATGATTTCCGAACATATTTCGGTAAATTCATGACTCAAGATGGTGGTGCGAATAATTTTGAATATTCAATTCAGATGTATTTGGATGATCTTAGAATCACTCAATTTGCAAGATACGATTCTACTAATTATGCTACTCCCACAGCAGCACTTCCCATCACTGCTGATGCTCCCCCGACTGTTGATCCCGATTGGTCGAATGTCATTGTTAGATCCACATTTGATACAAATTCTGATAACATCGCTTCAGGTGGAGGTGCTCCTCAGGCGCAGCATAGTAATTCTCAAATTTTATCAACAGGTCAAAAATATGGTGCCGGTGCTTTAAGACATGATTTCACCGCCGCCTACCTCAGTTACTATCAGAGCAATTCACCATTTGATCCAAGTGGAACATGGACAATTGAATTTTGGCTTAAGATGGAGGACTTCGGAAGTCTCGGTGGCAGTGGCATTGGCAACGAATATCGTAGTATCTGGTCTCAAAGTTGGGCTAGTGGGGCCGGAGATTATTCTTTTGGATTAAGATATACAACGAATAATTATAATTATCTCGGCGTTGGTGGTAATGCCTTTAAGTTCTACTGGCGAAATGGTGAAACCCTCTCTGAGTTACATCATGATCAGATTCCCGCAGCAATTCTTGAGGAATACAATCATGTTGCTTTAGTTAGAAATAGTAGTGGTGATATTGTTCTCTATTTTAATGGATATAAGTTAAGACACAATTTTACGGATACAACAGTATTTAATGATACGAGTATCACATATACTCCTAATGCCTCTATGAGGCTTGGTCATCCTGAGGATGATTTTAGTTCTGATGATGATAGTTTCGATGGTTACATTGATGACCTTAGAATTACCACTACCGTAAAATATACAGAGAACTTTACACCTCCTTCTGGATCACTTCCCACAACAGGAACAATAACTAATAATCCTCCTGGATCACCAACTAGTGGTTTCTT
>MDSZ01208154.1_pt1 | contig 22188 bp, 20 predicted proteins | sample 811201 | NCBI WGS metagenome assembly MDSZ01 (sample SAMN05326647, study PRJNA326480) | marine metagenome | isolation source: seawater | place: Indian Ocean: North | collected 2010 | reverse complement strand
CGAACTCCTTTTGCAGGAGCACGGCGAAATCGCCGATGCCGCAGCAAATGTCGGCCACCTGCATCCCCGGCTTTAGGCCGTGGCGGCGAAGGAGTTCCTTCTCATGGCGCCAGGTAAGCTTGGTCTGTGTCCGCAGGACATGAATGAATTCACTGTCCTCGACGAAGGACTGTCCCGGGTAGAACTCGTTGTCGTATTCGCTGACGGTGATCTTGTCGGACATCGTCTCCAGCACAGCGAACTTGCGCGTTGCCCAGCCGACGACACTCGACGTCGTCACATGAACGCTCAGATCGCTGCGGTTGCGCACAAGATCCAGGATCTTGCCGGCAAATGCGTGGAAGGCGACGTTGTTCATGCGCACCAGGCGCCTGACGTTGACGTAGAATTTTCCGCTCACCTTGGCGACGGACTGTTCCATCGCGGAAAAGCAGCCATGCAGTTCCTCGGCCCGCTGGGGGCGCAAGCTGCCATGGAGCGAGAACTCCTGATCGTTCTCGTTGAAGGTCCATTGAAAGGCCTGTGTCATATTATCAGCGATCATTCTGTGTCGTCCTCAAGCACGAGCTCTGCAACCAGGCTCATGCGGCCGTCTTCGCTCCGTCCGATGGCGAGCCGGGCGCCGTAGTCGACGCCGAGTTCAAGGAGCCCCAGGCTCGCATCCGGTTCGGCGTCGGCAAACAGCGCTTCCAGATAAAGCGTTTCGGCGTCCTCGCCGTTGACCTTCGCAATGGCGGTCTCATAGATCTTGTAGGTTTGTTCGTCCGCAGGGAAAGTCAGTTCGATCCTGTCGACATTGCCGTCGCGCTGAACCGCGCATTGCAGTTTGCCGCCGGAGCCGTGGGTGCGGTACACCGCTTCCAGCAGCTCGTTCAAAGCCGACGAATAGAGATTGGAAAACAGGAGCGAATCCAGCCGGTTGTGGCTGACCATCCGGGCAATGTATCCCGACATGAGATCGCAATGGGTCCAGTCGGTGCAAAAATCCTTGATGTCCAAATCCAGGTGAATCATCTGCGGCAGACCGGAATTTGATGATATGCCTTCAGAAGGTGCCTGCATTTTTATTCCCCCGCTGGCGTGGTCAATTGCACCTCAAAGCGATGCACTTCTGTTATACGAGAAAGCTGGAAATTTTGGCCGATTGGACTCGTGTCATCGATAATTCATGTATTTAACAATACGGTGTCGCTCATTGCCAAGGATATATCAACCGCGATTGCTCCAATGTTTTCTGCTTCATTAACATAGCAGCAGAACTCTAAACTTTGGGTTTCCACCGCGCGTCCGTAAAGGCATCATATTTACAACATGACAAGCACCAGTAATTTTGGCGCCGCTGCCCAACCAGACACTTCCGCTGGCGAACTCGCGCGAGTGCGCAGAGAACTTGAGGAATTGCGCGCTGAACATGACGACCTCAAGCTGCTTTACGAGGCAACGATCGAACATGGCGAGGCCGTGGAAGACCAGTTGGCCGAATACAACATCCTGCTGACCCGCACCCAGGAACGCCTGGAAGCGGAGCTTCGTGATGCCGGCAATTATGTTTATTCCATCCTGCCGGAAAGGCGACCGGAAGCCCCGAAAGCGGACTGGCTTCTGGTGCCGTCGACCGAACTGGGCGGTGATTCGTTCGGATATCACGACCTCGACGACGATCATTTCGCAATTTACCTGATCGACGTCTGCGGCCATGGTGTCGGGGCCGCATTGCTGTCTGTCGCGATCATCAACGTGCTGCGCTCGAATGCGCTTGGGGGCACCGATTTTCGTGACCCGGCAAACGTTCTTGCCAAACTGAACAATGCCTTTCCGATGGAACGGCAGAACAACATGTTCTTCACCATCTGGTATGGCGTCTACCGGCGCTCGACCCGGCAACTGGCCTATGCCTCCGGCGGCCACCCTGCTGCCATTCTCATGCGGCCTTCGGCATCGGGGCTGGACGTCATCGGCCTCGGAACGCCGGAGGGCATGGTTATCGGCGCCATCCCAGATATGGAATTCGATGGCGGTACATTCGACATTCGCCCGGGCGACCGATTGCTCGTCATCAGCGACGGCACCTACGAAATCGAGGATGCGGATGGCCGGACACTGACCTGGGCCGAGCTCGCGGACAAATCGAAATCCGTGGACGGAACCGTCCCTCAAGCCATCTACGACTGGCTGGCCACATTCCACGACAATGCGCCCCTGCCGGACGATTTCTCCATGATGGAATTTGCCTTCTGAGGGAAGCGCCTTGCAGCAAGGTGCCCGTCAATCCTTGGCGCGAGGCACCAGAACCGTGGTGTGGTTGACGTTTCCGATCCGTTGGGTCGCCACGTCATCTGCCAGCTGGTGCACCAGATAAAGGCCCAGACCGCCAATGCCCATGTCCTCGACTGTGTCCGCTTCCGGTGGACCGGACGGCATGCCGCTGTTGTCGAATGGTCTCGCCCTGTCGGACAGGACGAGCTTGACGTGTGTCGGCCCAAGCGCTGCCGTGACCGCGATCTGGTCCTTGCCGCCATCCGGATAGCCGTAGGCAACGGTATTGGCGAACAGCTCTTCAACGACCAAGCACAGGGTACGTCGGACCGCGTCGGACAGGCCCGCTCCTGTGCAGAACCGCTCCAGCACGGTATAGACCGCCGGCAGGTCCTCCAGGTCGTTTCGAACTGTCACCGTCTCGAGATCCACCATCCCGTTCCCTGCCGGACGTTGTTCAATTCAAGCTGCCGGGTGTGAGCTTCGTTCAACCCGCCAGCGCCTTTGCGTCTTCCCGGCTTTCCGCCACCTGCATGATCTTCAGAAAGCCGGAGATCTTGAGGACGTCGACCACGGACTGGTTCACCTGGAACAGCACCAGCTTGTCTCCGGAAGGAGCCAGAAGCTTGGCAACGATCAACAGTGATCTCAGCCCGAAACTGGTGACGTAGTCCACTTGCTCCATGTCGATCAGCAAGGTTGCCGGCTTTTCCGAGATCAGGTTCTTCAGGTAGGTTTCGAAGGTTTTTGCGCTGAGCGTGTCCAGCTTGCCGACAGGACGAACAACGATCAGGTCGCCGTCCGTCTCGTGGCCGATGGTGATTTCTGCGACGTCTGCGGTCATTGCCATTTCCCAAATCTGCATCGGTGCCCGGAGTGCAAAAAGCCGACAGCCTCCGGTTTCAACCGATGAAAGCATCTGCCACGCAATTTCGGCGTGAAACTTGTACATTTTATAAAGGCGCACCACGCGAAAGGCTACGAGACCAGGGATAAGCAAATTTTGCATGCTTCCCAGCCACTCTCGATCCGGCTCGCGTTCGGTCTGCTTGCCGGGGACAGCTATCGGGGCCCTGCGACGGATCACCTCATCCAGAGGAACATGACCGGCGCCTGGCTGGAAACCGGAGACTTCTTTTCCGGAGAATGACTGCGCGTTAAGATCGAACCCGGACTGGTCCTGCGGCCCTTACTCGGGAGAACGTGCGTTTGAATACGGTCGACACTTCTGCCGCTGTTGCGTTGCTGCGATCCGAAGCAGCGACCCGGCGCGGACGCCGACACAAGGTCAATCAGGACAGCCACTTTGCGGCCCCGTCGCATGGGCTCTTCACGATTGCCGATGGCATGGGCGGTCACAGAGAGGGTGACGTCGCCAGCCGTGCGACGGTTCACGCCATCTCGCAACTGACCAACATGCCGCCGAGCAGCCACGAAGCCAGGCAGATTGCCCTGGAAGCCAAGCTCAACCACGTCAATCACGGTCTTTACGCCGGTTTTCTCGCCGTCCCCGAACAAGACATTTCAGGCACGACAAGTCTCAGCCTGATCATCAGCGGGACACAAGCCAGCTGCATCTGGGCCGGAGATTCGCGTCTTTATCTTTTGCGCCAGCAGCAACTGTTCCTCATCTCGGAGGACCATGCCGACAAAGCCGGACGGCTGACTGCCGCTGTCGGCATCCACAACACGCTTCAGCTTGACCGCCGAACGCTGGAGATGATGCCCGACGATGTTTTCGTACTTTGCACCGACGGACTGTTGAAAGGCATGGACGAAACCACGCTGGCCAGGATGGCCACCGAGGGGACCTCCGGCCTTGCTGACCGGCTTGTTTCGCGCGCTGTGGCTGGCGGATCCTCGGACGACATCACGGTGATAACCGTTTGGACGGAAACAGATGCTCAGCCGCCGGAAGCCGGCAGATAGAAGGAATGCTGCTGGCCTGAGGCCCAGCCATTCCGCACGAATGCCGTTACGCCGATCAGATCCTGATCTTCCACCGCCATTCGTTCAACTTCGAAAGTGACCTTGTCTGAGAGGGATCTGCTCAGGACTTCCAGGCTCGTTGCGACCGCAGCCTCGCGCTCGTCAGCATCCTGCCCTGCAAACACCGCCTCGCCGAGAGCTTCCTGGAACAGGGAAAACAGGCGAGACACCAGTAGGGCCTGATCCAGTGCCCCCCGACCGTCTTCGCCAGGCTGGACCGTCACGGCCCGACGGAATACGAGGCTGGTTCTGTTGGCGACGCCCTCCAGCACGTTGATGCCGGCAAGTGCGAGCGACGGTGCCGTGTCCGAACCGACGGCAAACCGTGTTGCCATGGCAACTTCACCGCCCATCAACCGGCTTTCGACAAGCTCCAGCGCATCGTAATCCTTCGGCATGCCGACGGGGAGCCGCGGAAACACGTCTGTTTCAAGCTGGACCAGTATTTCGGAAAGGGCGACAAAAGCACCCGACACAAACAGCGCCGGCGCACCGTCCTCTTCGGCGGTCAACCGGGCATCGTTCCAGAACAGTGCCAGGTGAGAGGCGGCATCGCTGGCCCTCAGGCCTGCAAAACCTTCGAAGCCCCGCTTGTCGAGCAACTGATGTGGCGTTTCGATCTCGGCAACTTCCTCACCCGGAACTCCGGCAAAATGCCCGGCAAGCGCGGCAAGCCCGACCGTGTCACTTTCGGCGCATTCCCGCGCAAGCACCTTCAGCCGTTCCGTGTCGCGTGGGCCCAGGCCGATTTCGTTCGCAAACAGGGCAATATCGTAGAGTTCTGCCTGCAGGGCCTCGCCGGTTTCGCCCAGAACCTCCTGCAGATCGACGGCATCAAGATCGTGATCGAGCTGAAGGAGATGAAGTTCCAGCGGCAGGTCGAACGGAACTTCACTCAGGAGCAGGTTCAATCCATGCCAGTTCAGCAGCACCGTGCTCAGTTTCGGGCTGTCGAAGAAGAGACGCGCCTGTGCCTGCTGCAGCGTATCGGCTGGCGCTTCCTTCTTTTTCCCCTCGACGGGAGCACTTGAAACCTGGCCTGTTTCCTGGAGCGTCTTTTGAATGAAGGCGTCCACGGCGGTTTTCGCGGCACTGCCGCTTTCGCCACGAGCAGCCTTTTCCTCCGGAGTGCGGATCATCGACAGGAGGGCGTCGAGCCCCTCGGTTCCCTTGCTGCTGCTCGAGACATCGTTTTCCTTACGCTTGCCTTGCGCTGAAGCCGGCAATTCGTCGTCTTTCAGCAGTCTTTCCAGCAATGACTTCTGCTCGTCCAGTGCCGACTTGCCGATCTTGTCGTAACGCTGGTCATGAACGGCAAGCTGATCCTGGTCACCGGAAGCCGCCGCGAGATCCCGCACGAAGCGAAATTCGCGCAGCAGTTTTGTCGGATGCAGATCTTTCAGGCGCGCGAAGGAAACCTGTTCTTCCAGCTCGGGTGGATGCGAACCGAGCACATTGACCGCCGAGACGGAAAAGGATGGTGTTTTCTGTTCCAGGATTTCCTCGGCGTCCTGACCGGTGACGTTGAAAGCCACGCCGGTTGCCGCAAGGCCGAAGTCTCCTGCGATCAGCACCCTGAAAGGCGGTGCCGGTTTGATCGGGACTGCACTGTGCCCCTTGTTTCCGAGGCCAATCGAGAAGCTGGCGATCCCGCCTTTGATGTCGTCTTCCCCGGTCATTTCGATCAACCCCTATTGATGATTGTAAGTTTCACTCAAATTGACATGAAGGTGAATGTGACTTGCGCGATCAAGATATTGCCGTCGGTCTCATACCCTTGGTGCCAACACACCGTTGCAGCGGGTCAGGGTGTAGCAGAGCCGGTTTCAAGGTTGCGCGCAGTCAATTCCTCTTTCATCCCTCGCCAATAAATCACCTGCCGCTCGGGTAATCTATCAGGGGTGGATGGGCGTTTCAAAAATTGCCCCCGGATCGTTCGACGATCCGATCGACACCCAGGTCATCCAAGCAAAAATGCGCGAAGCCAGCTGGAACAAAACGACTGCAGCGCGCATACTGAGCGTCGGCTGGCGAACCATACCCCACGCGTTTACCCAGCTCTACCTTTGTCGCCCCAACGGCTTGCGCTGCTCCTGTTCCGGGGCCAAGAGAAGCTTCGGGCCGAATTGTCGCCAGGGATCCTGCAGATTTGACGTCAGACATGACCTCCGCCACGCACACGCTGATAACCGCCTTCGTGTCCGGCAAGCTGTCTTATGACGCCTTGTCGAAGCAGCTGCGGACCGGTGCACAGCAATCAGCGAACGCCCTTGATGAAACGCGGCAGGCGATCCGGGATTTTGTCGAAGCGGGCCACCTTCCGAACGAGCTCGGCCAGAGGCTTCTGAATCAGTTGCCGGCGGGCGATGCCAAACCTTCCGGTTACGACGTGAAAGACAATCCGCCACGTCCACATGCTGTTCACGGCACACAGCAGGAACCGGTATCGGCTCCCGCACCTGAGCAGGCAGCAACGCCCCCTGCAAACCTGCCGCCATTGCCATTGTTGAACGAGCCAGCCGGGGCAACGGGTGACGAGACAGCAAGTGACGAGACACGGAGCAAGATGGACGAGGCCATTTTGACCTCACTCGTTGCGGGCTACGCCGGCTTTCGCAGTCGACGCGCGAATGCCGCCGAAGAACCACCACCTTCAGCCGACAGCGGCAAACTGGACAAATATCTGACCGAATTCAAAAGTGCCCGGTTTCGTTCCGACGCGCGCCGCGTTTCCGGCGGCGGACAAAGAGACAGTCTCGACGTCAACAAGCTGGCGACACCCCAGGTGAAACGCGCCGGTGTCGGCTCCATTTTGCGTGACCGGTTCATTCTGGACACCGAGATCGGGAGCGGCGGCATGGGGCACGTTTATTCAGCCGTTGATCGCCGGCGCCTGGAGGCCGCTCACGACCAGCCTTATGTCGCCATCAAGCTTCTGAAAGAGAGCTATCGCAACGACACCGAAGCCGTGCGGCTTCTGGAGGCCGAGGCGCGCAAGTCTCAGGCACTCGCGCATCCGAATATCACCACCGTCTACGACTTCGATCGCGACAAGGCCGATGTGTTTATCGTCATGGAGCAGCTAAACGGCGTGGGACTGGACCGCCGGATCGGGCGGGCCCTTGGCAAACCTCTACCTCTGGGCGAATGCGCCCGGGTCCTGCGCGGCACCTGTGCAGGTCTGTCCCATGCGCACAGCCGGGGCGTCGTTCATTCGGATCTGAAGCCCGGCAACATTTTTCTGCTGACGGATGGCACGATCAAGCTCCTTGATTTCGGCTTGGCGGCAGCGGCAACCGCCAGTGCGGACCATCCGATCCGGGATAGCCTGACCTCGGCCTACGCAAGCCCCGAGCAATTCCGGCACGCGGACCGTGATCCCCGAGACGATGTCTTTGCGCTTGGCTGCATCACCTACCAGATCCTGACCGGCGGCCATCCGTTCCAGTTCCGGCCGATAGACGAGGTCGCGCGGGAAGGTCTCGTGCCGGCGCCTGTCGAGGGGCTCTCCCCGCAAGCCTGGAACACCTTGCGCCAGGCGCTCGAGTTCGACCGCAACAAACGCCTTGGAGACGTCGACAGTTTCCTGAAGGGCCTGTTTGAAATGCAGGACTGAGCCGAGACCACCCGGCAACCTGGCCGGCAACTGTAATCACTCGATGGAATCGACGATCGTCTCGATCGCCCGCGTGAAACCGTGATCCGGCTGCTGGGTGCTGATCAGGCCTGTGCTGCCGATCTGGATGAGATCCGTCGACAGCGGCAGGACAGCTGCCACCGGCGTGCGGTAGTTGGAAAAGATGCGCTGTGCCAACTCGTTGAAATCGAAGGTTTCCAGAGCCTTGTTGACCACCAGAAACAGCTGCGGCACCTCAAGCTTGCGCGCCAGTTCCAATGTGACTGCGGTGCCCTGATAGTCCTGGATATCAGGACGAAGGATCAAAAGCAGCGCGTCGGAGATAGCGATGGAAAGCAGTGTTTCCTCGTTGACGCCCGGGTGGGTATCGATCAGCAGATAATCGAGTTCCAGGTCCCGGCAGAGGTCGACAAAGCCCCGGTTCAGATCCTCGACATCATATTTTTCCTTCAGGATCCGTGCGATCTCACCGGTCTTGATCGATGAAGGCACCAGAAAGACCTTGCCACCGTCCGGCACCGTTGGGTTGCCATCGCCATCGACCACGTTTTCCGTGACATCGACAGCCGTATCAGTCACCGAACAATGCCCCCACAGGTAGTTGTTCAGCGTGTTGTTGACCGTGTTGAGATCAACCTTGAAGAGGGTGTGAATGCCTGGGGACTGGATATCCGTGTCGACAATGCCGACCCTGTGACCACGCAGGGCAAGCACCGCGGCCAGGTTGGCCGTGACGTTGGATTTGCCCGTGCCGCCGCGATAGGAATGAGTGGAAATGATTTTAGTCACGGATCATTCTCGAAGGATGTTTTGAAAGTTCAGGACTTGTACCGGGATCGAAGATCCTTGGCGCGGGACTGCAGCGAGCGGAAATAGTCGGAATCGCTCACCTGTTCGATTTCAGCCTGCACCTGTTCCTTGTCGTAGGTGACTTCGAACTTGTCCAGCCGGGTTTTCAGCTCGGCATTTTCCTTGCGCAGCTTCGCTTCGGCCGCTTCCAGCTGGCGCTTGGTTTCCGTCAGTTCCGCAATGAGCTGGCTGGAATGGAATTCGCGTGCCTCTACCTGCACGACCATGCCTGAAAAGGTTTCCGCCAAAGCGCGAATATCGGCTTCGACACCCTCGTCCGTGATCACCTGATAAAGCTCCTCGACCTCGTCGAAGCGCCCGTTGGCGATCGCTTCACAGGTCCGGGCCAGGCTGGCCAGAGCAGGTTTCATGGTGTCGGATGAGGTCATTCAGCCCTCCGCAGGCGCTCGAAGATAGCCCGGTTAAATCACGCCTTGCCGGGTAACCCAAGATGTTTGTTGAAGGGTCCTGCGATCGCCCCGGAGCATTTGCTGCATTGCGACGGGTTCCTTTCGAGACCGTCACTGGCGGCAAGATGCCCGCACCTTGCCGCCAGTGTTCTTCCCAACACCGGAAAGTTTGCCGCCTTATCGTTTCGGCAGGATGTTGTGCTCCGGTCCAAACGGGAAACCGGTAATGTTCTCAGCCCCGGTTTCCGAAACGATCAGAATGTCGTGTTCCCGATAACCGCCTGCTCCGGCTTCGCCTTCCGGGATCATGATCATCGGCTCCATGGAGACGACCATGCCCGGTTGAAGCACCGTGTCGACATCCTCACGCAACTCCACTGAAGCTTCACGGCCGTAGTAGTGGCTGAGCACACCGAAGGAATGGCCGTAGCCGAAGCTGCGGTACTTCAGGAGATCGTGGCTACGGTAGATGTCATTCAGCTCGCTTGCGATATCGCAGCACCGCGCACCCGGCTTGATCAGCTTCAGTCCCTCGCGGTGGACATGGCAGTTGATCTCCCAAAGCCGCAGGTGCTCGTCGGAGGCATATTCGCAGAACAGGGTCCGCTCCAGTGCCGTGTAATAGCCGAAGATCATCGGGAAACAATTGAGGCTGAGGATATCGCCGGCTTCCACCTTCTTGTTGGTGACCGGGTTGTGCGCTCCATCGGTGTTGATGCCGGACTGGAACCAGGTCCAGGTGTCCATCAGCTCGACGAACGGGAAGGACTTCGCGATTTCCCGGATCATGGCATTGGTCGAGGCCATGGCGACTTCGTGCTCGGGAACGCCGGCCTGAACCGCTTCCACCAGAGCCGCGCCGCCGACGTCGCAGATGCGTGTGCCTTCGCGGATCAGCACGTGCTCCTCGGCGCTCTTGATCGTGCGCTGCGCCATTGCGTCGGTGGCAATGTCGACCAGCTCCACGCCCGGAAGCGCGGCTTCCAGAAGCTTCAGCATGTCGAGGGAGACGTGGTCGAACTCGATGCCGATGCGCTTGACCGCAGGATTGGGCACCCCAAGCAACGACTGGATGGCGTGGAAGTAATTGTCCCGGCGCCAGTCGGTGTAGATCACGGTGTCGCCGTGGGTCCTGCGCCACGGCTGACCACCGTCGATACCGGCCGCAATCGTGGTTGCCTTGTCCTGTGTGACCAGAAAGCCGTATTTGCGGCCGAAGTAACAATAGAGGAAGCCGGAGTAGTAGCAGATGTTGTGATAGGAGGTGAACAGGGCGGCATCGATCTGCCGGTCCGCCATCAGTTTGCGGAGTTTTGCCTGGCGGCTGTCCATTTCGGCTGCCGAGAAGGGCGAAAACGCCTTCTCGCCATTGTTCATTTCATAAATGCGGATCATGTCGTTGCTCATTGAAGGCTCCTTCCGTTCGTTCGAGCTTCGGTTTCCAGGGGCCTGAAACGCAAAACGGGCCGGCTTCCGCGAAGAAGCCGGCCCGCCAGGCCCAAATTCAAAATGTCTTGCTACCGGGAGACCCTGTCTCCACCCGGTGACTGGCGTTCCGCCACCGGCTCACCTTGAAAGCAGCGGGGCGCTCCTCGCGCCCGCCCGGGGTCAGCCCGGGGACAGACCTCTCAGGCGTTCAGACCTGCGGCGCAGCAGCTCCAGCACGGTCAACAGGCAGATCGAAATCGCCACCATCAGGGATGCCACCGCCAGAATAGTCGGCGAGATCTGTTCGCGAAGGCCGGTGAACATCTGCCAGGGCAATGTCTTCTGCCCGGCGGATCCCAGGAACAGCACCACCACCACTTCATCGAAGGAGGTGATGAAGGCAAACAGCGCTCCGGAGACGACACCTGGAATGATCAGGGGCATCTGCACCTTGAAGAAGGTGGTAACCGGGTTAGCGCCCAGGCTGGCTGACGCCCGCACGAGACTGCGGTCGAAACCGACCAGTGTCGCCGTCACCGTGATGATGACGAAGGGCGTTCCAAGCGCGGCATGGGCCAGAACAACACCCCAATAGGTGCCCTGCAGGCCGATGCGCGAATAGAAGAAATACATGCCTGCCGCCGAGATGATCAGCGGCACGATCATCGGCGAAATCAGCACTGCCATGATCGCGGACTTGTAGGGAACATGGGACTGGGACAGGCCGATGGCCGCCAGGGTGCCGAAGCCCGTTGCCAGAATGGTGGCGACCGGTGCGATCAGCACCGAATTGGTCAGCGCCTGCTGCCAGTCCGGATTGGTGAAGAAGTCCTGGTAGTGCTTGAAGGAATAGCCTGCCGGGTCGAGAGCCAGCATCGCCTTGGTGAAGGTGAAGAAGTTCTCCGCGTTGAAGCTGAGCGGCAGGATCACCAGGATCGGGAAGATCAGGAAGAAGAAGATCAGCCCGCAAATCACCCGGAACGTATAGTACCAGGTCCGCTGGAGAGGAGACGCGTAGGGAGGAAGTGCACTCATGCCGCCACCTATCCGAGTTTCACGTTATCGATGCCGACGATCTTGTCGTAGACAACAAAGAGCACCAGAACCGCGACGAGCAGCAACGCGCCGAGCGCTGCGCCCAGACCCCAGTTGAGCGACGACGAGATGTGGTAGGCAATCCGGTTGGAAATGAAGATGCCCGACGTTCCGCCCACCAGTTCCGGTGTGATGTAGTAACCGATCGACAGAATGAAGACGAGCACGGCACCCGCGCCGATGCCCGGCACGGTCTGCGGGAAATACACCCGCCAGAACGCGGTCCAGTCGTTGGCGCCAAGGCTCTTGGCCGCGCGCACATAGGACGGCGAAATGGTTTTCATGACCGAATACAACGGCAGGATCATGAACGGCAGCAGGATATTCGTCATGGCGATGATGGTGCCGGTCTGGTTGTTGATCATGACCAGGCGTCCGGCGTCGCTGATGATGCCTGTCCAGACAAGGAAGTCGTTGATCACCCCCTGTTGCTGCAACAGCACCTTCCAGGCCGACGTCCGCACCAGAAGCGATGTCCAGAACGGCAGAAGCACAAGGATCATCAGCAGGTTGGAGGAACGCAGCGGCAAGGCCGACAAGAGGAACGCGATCGGATAGCCAAGAAGCAGGCACGACACGGTGATCGCGATAGACAGGAACAGGGTGCGGCCGAACAGGAACATGTAGATCCGTTCGTCTTCCGGCTTCAGTTCGATTCCGTTCGCGGTCTGCTGCGCGTCGAAGGCATTCAGGAAATAGCCGGCCGTATAGCGCGGCGAGAACCGTTTGAGGACCTGCCAGGTCTCGACATTGCCCCAGTCCTTGTCCAGGTCAATGAACTGTTCCTTGTAGGGACCGGCTTCGTCCATGCGCTTGACGCCGCGCCCTGTCTTGCGGAACAGGCTGGAAACGCCGGTTTCCTCGTAATTGAGGCGTGAGCCGAGGCGGGTATGGGTCTTTTCTTCGACGGCGACGACCAGGTCGTCGTAAAGCGCCGCGAAGACAACCTCATCGGGCACATTGCCGGAGGTTGGATCCCACTCCTGAAGAGCGATGACGGTCTTGGGAAGCGTGTCTTCCACGATCCCGTTTTCGACCGAGCGGAACAGCATGTCCACGATCGGGGCAACGAAGGTGAGCAGGACAAAAATCAGCAGGGGCGCAATCAGCGCCAGGGCGCGCAGCTTCTCGCGGCGCAGCGCCTTGGCAAGGGCTGCCTTCAGCGGCTTGCCGTCTTGCGTCGTCAGAACCTCGCCCGCGTGGGTATCGCTCATGAAACAGTCTTCCGCAAATCCGTTGGAAGATCCGGGTGAGGCATCGCCTCACCCGGACCGGTTTCTCATCTGTCCGCGTTCATCCGAACGCGAACAGCATCAGTTGATTACTGGGCCAGCCACGCCTGGAATTTGGCGTCGATGTCGTCCCGGTAATCCGCCCACCACTCGTAGTTATAGAGGAAGGTGTTCTTGGCGTTGTTCGGGTCGGTCGGCATGTGCGGAGCCATTTCGATGCCGAGGTCGGCGTGCTTGCCAACCAGCGGTGCCGAGGACTTGCGAGCCGGGCCGTAGGAGATGTACTTCGCCTGATCCGCCAGACGCTGGGTGTCGGTGGCGTATTTGACGAAGTCCTTCACCATGGCGAGGCGGTCTTCCGGCAGACCGGCCGGGATGATCCAGCCGTCAAGGTCGAACACCTGAGCGTCCCACAGCATTTTGACCGGCTGCTTCTGCTCTTCGATCAGGGAGAACAGGCGGCCGTTGTAGGTGGAGCCGATCACGACTTCCTTGTCGGCCAGAAGCTGCGGGGTTTCCGCACCAGCAGACCACCACACGACGTTGTCCTTGATGGTGTCGAGCTTCTTGAATGCCTGCTCCTGGCCTTCTTCGGTCTCAAGAACGTTGTAGACTTCTTCCTTCGGCACGCCGTCGCACAGAAGAGCCCATTCCATGTTGTTGATCGGACGCTTTTCCAGCGAGCGCTTGCCCGGGAATGTTTCCAGATCGAACACGTCACAGATGTCGTCCGGCTCCTTGCCGTTCCATTCCGCGATGTCGGAACGATAGCCGAAGGTGGTGGAGTAGACGATCTGCGGAATGAAGCACTCGGAGACCAGCAGGTCGCCGAAGTCTTCAGAAGCCTTGGTACCGTCCGGTGCATCGGCAAGGTCGGTGTCCGGATCGATTTCCAGTGCCAGGCCTTCGTCGCACAGACGGATCGCGTCGGAAGCAACCACGTCGACCAGATCCCACGTGATGTTGCCGGCTTCGTTCATGGCGCGCAGCTTGGCGACAGCCTCGTTTGAAGACTCGTCCCAGATCACGTTGATGTCGGAGTTTTCCGCGACATACGGATCGGCGTAGGCGTTTTTCTGGGAGGCCTGATAGGCGCCGCCCCAGGAAACGATGGTCATGTCCTTCGCCATGGCCGCGCTGCCGGCAAATGCCAGAGCGGTGCCTGCGAGAATTACAGTTTTGAGCTTCATGTGAGTTAGCTCCCTCTTTTAGGATTTAACGGATTTTTCCGTTGTGGTCGCTGGCGGCCGGTTGCCGGCCGCCGGGCGATTTCAGACAACCGCATCGAGCGCTTTACAGTCGTTCAGCGCCCAGCCGACGCGGACTGTCTCGCCGACGGCGAGTTTGCGCTTTTCTCCGCGGTTGCGAACCTTGACGATGAACTCGTCGTTGCCGCCCACGTTCATGCGAACGCGGATATGGTCACCGAGGTAGATGAGTTCCTCGATCCGGCCGTTGACCAGATTGTCCATCGTGTCATGGGTGTCGAACTCCACCCGTTCCGGCCGCAGGGACAGGGTCGTCCTGTCGCCGACGGCGGACACGTTGACCTTGTCAGCCTTAAGCTTAGTGCCGTCATCGAGTTCAACAAGGCACTCAGAACCGTTGATCTCGACGACCTTGCCGTTCAACTTGTTGTTTTCACCGATGAACTGGGCGACGAAGGAATTCTTCGGATCTTCATAGAGATCGTCCGGCGTCGACAATTGCTGGATGACACCATCGTTGAACACAGCCACGCGGTCCGACATGGTCAGCGCTTCGGTCTGATCGTGGGTCACGTAGACGACGGTGACGCCCAGGTTCTCGTGAATGTGCTTGATCTCGTACTGCATCTGCTCGCGCAGCTGCTTGTCGAGCGCACCGAGCGGCTCGTCCATCAGTACCAGCTCCGGATCGAACACCAGGGCACGGGCGACTGCGACGCGCTGCTGCTGACCACCGGAGAGCTGTGCCGGACGGCGATTGCCGAACGAACCGAGCTCGACCATCTCGAGAGCCCGCTTGACCTTTTCCTGCTGGTCAGCCTTGCCGACACCGCGCACCTGAAGCGGAAAGGCGAGGTTCTCGGCCACCGTCATGTGCGGAAACAGGGCGTAGTTCTGGAACACCATGCCGATGCCGCGCTTGTGCGGGGGCACGTTGTTGATCGGACGGTCGTTCAGGTAGATTTCGCCATGCGTTGCCGGTTCGAAACCGGCCAGCATCATCAGGCAGGTGGTTTTGCCGGAACCGGACGGGCCGAGCATTGTCAGGAATTCGCCCGGCGGAATATCGAGATTGAGGTTCTTTACGACCAGGGTTTCCCCGTCATAGCTCTTTTGAACGCTGTCATACTTAACAGCAGCGCCCCGTGTGTTCGCCATTGTGTCCCCAAGTCAGCTTCTATCATTATTATTAGACGCACGACCAATAACCTCCAGGTAACCTCTGTTCCTGAAGAGCTATCGATGTGTGCGAACGCGCATAGAAAAACAAAATTACTGCCTTTTGGAAAGGGGTTATGAAAAAAATTTGGATATTTTTTAGTCAGGCGCCGACTTAATATTTTGCAGCGCGGTATGAAGCCGTATTTTTTACTCAAGAAGAAGCGCCCGAAGAAAGAAATATCTTTCTCCGGGTTCGGCAATCTTTACTACACAACGATGTTCTTTGTTGTGCCTCTAGAAGAGTTTCGCGCAAGCCAACTTGCACCAATAGCCGTAGAACGTCACGGAATGCTCTGGCTGCGTCATGCGGAAAATAGCGCGGCAAGGGAGCCGCGGGCACCGTGCGGGCAACAAAAAACCCCGCCCGGCAACTGCCGGACGGGGCCTGACGCTAAGCATCAACCTTGCAGCGTATACGGCTTATTTGTAGTCGTACTGGCCATCTTTCCACTCGTACCAGACGTAGCCCGGCAGGGTGACGTCGCCCTTGTCGTCAAAGGAGAGGTCGCCGAGAACGGTCTTGAAGTCGCCGTCGTTCAGGGCGCCGACAACGTCGTCATACTCGGTGGAGCCGGCAGCTGCGGCAGCTGCTGCCCAAGCCTGGATGGCGGCGTAGGTGTAGAGCGCGTAGCCTTCAGCGGTCTTGCCGGCGTCTTCAAGCGCCTTCACGACCGGAGCAGCTTCCGGATTCTTGCGCGGGTCCGGAGAGAAGGTCATCAGAGTGCCTTCGCCAGCCGGGCCGGTGATCGACCAATATTCGTCGGTCACGAGTGCATCGCCGGAAACGAGAACGGTGCTCATGCCCTGGTCGACCATCTGACGCTTCATCAGGCCGGCTTCGGTGTGGTAACCGCCGACGTAGAGAACGTCGATGTTTTCCGACTTCAGCTTGGAAACCAGCGCGGTGTAGTCCTTTTCACCGGCAGTGTAGGCTTCGTAGAGGGTTTCGTTCTTGCCGGCAGCGTTCATGACTTCCTTGGTGGCATCGGCGAGGCCTTTGCCATAGGCAGTCTTGTCGTGAACGATGGCGATGTTCTTGTCGCCGAATTCCTCTGCCAGATAGGTACCGGCAACCTGACCCTGCTGGTCGTCACGACCGCAAACGCGGAAGGTGCCCGGGCCCGGACGTTCGTCGGTGAACTTCGGGTTGGTGGAAGCCGGAGAAATCTGGACGATACCTTCTTCCGCGTAAACGGCGGATGCCGGGATGGAAGAGCCCGAGCAGAAGTGACCGGCCATGAAGACCACGCCCTTACCGACCATCTGGTTGGCAACGGCAACAGCCTGTTTCGGGTCGCAGGCATCGTCGCCCACTTCCAGCACCAGCTGTTCACCATTGACGCCGCCAGCTGCGTTGATGTCCGCCACGGCCTGCTCGGCACCGGCTTTCATCTGCGCGCCGAAGGAGGCGTACTGGCCGGTCATCGGGCCTGCAGTTGCGATCACGATGTCTGCAAAAGCGGCGGTGGACATGGCCACACCGGCAACTGCAGCAACGCTAGCCAAAAGATACTTTTTCATCATCAACTCCCCTGGTTCCAGTTATCTGGACCACTTGGAATGGAAGCCCGTGCTTCCGTTTTGGCCGGGCCAGGGACGATTCTTGTTGTTTTTCGTCCATTCCCAGCCGGTTCCCCATCGGTGCGGAAAACGCACCTCCGGAATTCTCAATCCTTGGCGTATTTGTCCGTCTGGCCGGTCTTCAACCGCCAACTGAAGGGACTCGTCTTTTCGTAAAGCCAGACATACTGCGTCGTCATCTGGTTGGTGCGTGTATACCGCCATCCCGCCAGGCCGATTGCAAGCAGAATGAGATAGTCTACAACCAGATAGTGCACCGACAGTAGCGTTCCGTCGAACAGGGCGAAGGTCAGGAACCTGATCGCAAGGCTCAACAGGAACACGAACCAGAACAGCACATAAAGCGGCCGCCAGGTGTTGGCACAGGCACGTCCCGTCATCCAGGCCGCGCCGCCGCCAAGGCAGCACAGCAGGACGAGAAACACGCCGAAACTGGTCTGATAAAGAATACCCATAGCGCGCTCCTAGTGTCTTCCGCCTTCGAGGTAGGCCGCCTGCACGTCCTCGCGGGCGAGCAGTTCCTTGCCGGAACCCGACATGGTGATCTTGCCGTTCACCATCACGTAGGCCCGGTGTGCCAGTTTCAGCGCATGGTAGGCGTTCTGTTCCACCAGGAAGACGGTGAGACCGTCGCTCTGGTTGAGATCCCGGATAGCATCGAAGATCTGTTTCACGATCAGCGGTGCAAGGCCGAGAGACGGTTCGTCCAGAAGCAGAAGACGCGGGTTGGACATCAGGGCCCGGGCGATCGCCAGCATCTGCTGCTCACCGCCCGAAAGCGTGCCGCCGCGCTGGTTCCGGCGCTCCTTGAGGCGCGGAAACAGGTCGAAGGCGCGCTGAAGTCCTGCTTCCAGATCGTGGTTGCCGGCCATTTCCGCACCCATGATCAGATTTTCCATCACGCTCATGCGCGGGAAGATCCGCCGCCCTTCCGGAGACTGCGCAATCGACTTGCGCATGATCTGGTGGGTGGGCATGCGGGTGATGTCTTCGCCGTCGTAGATGACCTGGCCGGAGCTGGCCTGCGGCGTGCCGCAGATGGTCATCATCAGCGTCGACTTGCCGGCGCCGTTGGCCCCGATCAGGGAGACGATCTCGCCCCGGTCGACGGTCAGATCGACACCGCGCAGCGCGATGATCTTGCCGTAGTGGGTCTCGACGTTCCTGACTTCCAGGAGGTGGTTGGAGGTTGTCATATGCCGACCTCCTCTTCCACGGCGTCGACTTCTTCGTCCGGTACGCCCAGATAGGCGGCGATCACCTTCGGATCGTCCTTCACTGCGGCCGCCGTGCCGTCGGAGATCTTCTCGCCATAGTCCAGAACCACGACGTGATCCGAAATTTCCATCACAACGCTCATGTCGTGTTCAATCAGAAGGATAGAGGTGCCGTGCTCCTTGCGGATGTACTGCAGGAGCGCGTTCAGTTCGCCACTTTCCTTGGGGTTCAGGCCCGCGGCCGGTTCGTCCAGACACAGCAGCTCCGGACCGGAGCACATGGCCCGGGCAATTTCCAGACGGCGCTGGTCGCCGTAAGGCAGGTCAGCGGCCGGGGCGTCCGCCCGGTCGATGAGCGCGGTCTTTTCCAGCCAGTAACGCGCCTTTTCGACTGCCTGACGCTCTGCCTTGCGGAAGGTTGCCAGACCGAAGATACCCGCAAGCGAATAGCCCGAAGCCAGCATCAGCGGATTGTGCTGCGCGACCATCAGGTTCTCCAGAAGGGTCATGCCGCCGAACAGGCGGATGTTCTGGAAGGTACGGGCGACCTTGGCTTTCGCAGAGATCTGGAAATCCGCCATGCGCTCAAGCAGGTAATGCTCGCCGTTGGTGCGGTTCATCACGACCCGCCCTTCGGTCGGCTTGTAAAAGCCGGTAACGCAGTTGAAGACGGTGGTCTTGCCGGCGCCGTTCGGGCCGATCAGGGCGGTGATGTCACCGCGCCCGACATTGAACGACAGATCGTCGATGGCGACCAGGCCGCCAAAGCGCATGGTCAGATGCTCGATCGTCAGGACGGGGTTTGTATCCCAGGAGCTCATCCGTGGCCCTCCTGAACGAGGTCGGCACTGATGCCCTTGGCCTTCTTGCCGCTGAGGGTTATCGACGGCATGCGGGTGGAGATGAGGCCGCGCGGTTTCCAGACCATGATGACGACCATCAGGAGCCCGAACACCAGCATGCGGTATTCTTCCAGTCCGCGGAAGAACTCGAAACCACCGATCATCACGACTGCGGCGATGACGACACCGATCTGGCTGCCAAGACCGCCGAGAACGACGATCGCCAGGATGACCGCGGATTCGATGAAGGTGAAGCTTTCCGGCGAGATGAAACCTTGCCGGGTGGCGAAGAACGAGCCCGCGAAACCGCCGAACATCGCACCGAGCGCAAAAGCGGTCAGCTTGGTGTTGGTGGTGTTGATGCCGAGCGAGCGGCAGGCGATTTCATCCTCGCGCAGGGCTTCCCAAGCCCGCCCGACCGGCAACTTGCGCAGACGCATGGTCACGAAGTTGGTGACCAGAGCCATGATCAGGATCAGGTAGTAGAGGAAGATGATGCGGTGAATGGAATTGTATTCCAGACCGAAGGTGTCGGCGAAGCCGCCCGGGCCGCGCTCGAATTCGATACCGAAGAAGCTCGGCCGCGGAATGCCGGAGATACCGTCCGGGCCACCGGTGAAGTCATACCAGTTGAGCAGGACCACCCGGATGATTTCCCCGAAGGCCAGCGTCACGATGGCAAGATAGTCCCCCCTGAGACGCAGCACCGGGAAGCCCAGGATGATACCCCAGAAAGCGGCCAGGATGCCGGCGAGCGGCAGACAGATCCAGAAGGAGAAGCCGAAATACTGGGCCAGCAGCGCGTAGGAATAGGCACCGACCGCGTAGAAGGCGACGTATCCCAGATCAAGCAGGCCGGCGAGACCGACCACGATGTTCAGGCCCCAGCCGAGCATCACGTAGGTGGTCACCAGAATGGCAAGGTCGAGATACTGGCGCGACCCGCGCGATCCATAGGCCGACATCAGCAGGAACGGCAGGACCACAGCCAGGATCAGAAACACCGGCATCGCGAACTTGCCGAGTTTGGCCAGGGGCTTGGCGCTCGGCAGGAAGCCTTTCGCTGTTTCGGTGACCGGCTTGTCGGCCTTCCAGACGAACAGGTTGAGGAGCAGCCGCCCACCGAAGACGATGGCGACTGCAATGGCAACGGCTGCCCAGCGGTATTCAATGCCGAGCTGACCGCCAAGGCCGCTTGCGACCTCGGCTTTCATGCCGATCAGGACACCGAACAGGGCAAGCGCGATCGCACCCCCGGCCGCCGCATCCTTGAGCGACACCATGAAGAGGTTCTCAGATTTTGCTGACATGGATCAGACCTTCTCCACTTCCGGCTTGCCGAGCAGGCCTTCGGGCATGAAGATCAGCACGATCGCCAGGATCGAGAAGGCGGCAACGTCCTTGTACTCGACCGAGAAATAGCCGGACCAGAAGGTCTCGATGAGCCCGATCAGCAACCCGCCGAGCATGGCACCCGGCAGCGAGCCGATACCGCCAAGAACCGCAGCGGTGAAGGCTTTCACGCCGGCCAGGAAGCCGATGTAGAAGTCGATCACGCCGTAGTAGAGCAGGAACATCAGACCTGCGACGGACGCAAGACCTGCACCCATGACGAAGGTCAGCGAGATCGTCCGATCGACGTTGACACCGACGAGCGACGCCATCTTGCGATCCTGCTCGCAGGCGCGCTGCGCACGGCCCAGAGAGGTCTTGTTGATCAGGAAGGTGAAGCCGACCATCAGAACGACGGTCACCACGATGATCAGGATCTGCGTGTAGGACAGCTGCACGATGAAGCCGGTTCCGTCCGGTCCGCCGTCGCTCAGCGTGAAGCCGCCGGAGATCAAGGGCTGCAGAGGCTTGTTGCGCGCGCCCTGCGAGATCTGAACGAAGTTCTGAAGCGTGATGGAAGCGCCGATCGCGGTGATCAGCGGCGCCAGGCGGAAGGAGCCGCGCAGAGGGCGGTAGGCGATCCGCTCGACCGTCCATCCCCAGGCTGCCGTCAGGGCCATCGAAATGACCAGGACACCGATCAGCGCCAGAATGAGGAGCGCCACTGGCAGGCCTGCCGTGATGCCGAAAGCGACGATGAAGATCAGCGCGATGAAGGCGCCGACCATGAAGATGTCACCATGGGCGAAGTTGATCATCCCGATGATGCCGTACACCATCGTGTAGCCAATGGCGATCAGGCCGTAGATCGACCCTAGCGTCACGCCGTTGATCAGCTGCTGTAGAAAGTAATCCATATTCTTTTTGTTACCCCCGGAAGCCATTGCTGCTTCTTTGAACGAGGCATTTTTGCCTTCATTAAAGCTTCATTAGCAAGTCACGCGAGGTGAGACAATTCCTCTCGTATCAGGCAAAAGATAAAAATAAAAGATTTCCTCTTTTCGAACTTTGAGGAAATTTATTCCACTTTTTAAAAAATCAGGTCAGAAAAATCCGGCCCGGGCGGTACGGTTTCCTTTATCCGTCAAACCGACCAGGCGAAGTCTTTCCGGACAGTCTTGTCTCTCCGGAAGTTCCTCCGATAATGTCCCTTGAATCAATCATGGGCAACACCTTGCACGACACCGGCACACAGCAGCTTCAGTTCCTGACCACGAAGGAAGTGGCCGACCTTTTGCGGGTCAAGGAACGCAAGGTTTACGACCTTGCCGCCGCCAACGAGATCCCGCATCGGCGAATCACGGGCAAACTCCTGTTTCCCGCAGCCGAACTGCGGTCCTGGATCGAAGGTCCGACTGCCGCCGCGACACCGGAACGCCCGGGTGTTCTGGCCGGATCACACGACCCCCTGCTGGACTGGGCGGTTCATGCTTCCGGTTGCGGACTGGCCATGTTGTGCAACGGCAGCGCGGACGGTCTGAACCGCTTTGCGGCCGGAGACGCCGCCCTTGCCGGCCTGCATCTGCCGGAAGAAAACGGCTGGAATGTCGCGTCAATCAGCGAGCTGGGCCTGAAGGACGCGGTCTTGATCAACTGGGCATCCCGCAAACGCGGCCTTCTGGTTTCCCGGGAAGCTGCACCGGCTGTTCGATCCGTTGCCGATCTGAAAGGCAGGCGCGTTGCCATGCGCCAGCCGGGCACCGGCACTGCCCTCCTGTTTTCCAGATTGCTTGCCGATGCCGGCCTGAGCGAAGCAGATCTGACCACCGGCCCTGCCACCGCCCACACGGAAAACGATGCGGCGTCGGCCGTTGCCGCCGGTGAAGCCGAT
>MDSZ01092546.1_pt1 | contig 22188 bp, 15 predicted proteins | sample 811201 | NCBI WGS metagenome assembly MDSZ01 (sample SAMN05326647, study PRJNA326480) | marine metagenome | isolation source: seawater | place: Indian Ocean: North | collected 2010 | reverse complement strand
TATTTTAAGTGCTTTCTTCAATATTTCTGGATCTAATTCAGGACACCAAAGAATCGATTATTTTAAAAAGAAAGACTTAGTTTTAAATGACACGATTTATAAAGAAGCTTTAGGGACTTCAGTATCAACTGAAATTATTTATGATGAAAATGGCAATATTATAGGAGCTCAAAAAACAATGGAGGTAGACACTATATGGCATGATGGCGCATTTTATACAATGAATTCTAGTGAGGCAAGAGCTGCAGAAACTGATTGGAAGTGGATAAAAGGATATACAATTAAAACAGGAGCAAATTATAATATTGATGAAAGAAATAATGCATTTTTTAATATAGGCTATATATCTAAAGCTCCACGATTTAACAATATATATGATTATGATAATCAATTGTTTCGAGATATTGAAAATGAAAAAGTAAAGGCACTTGAGCTTGGATATTCATACAGATCAACTATTTTTTCTCTTAACATGAACTCATATTATACCGCCTGGGAGAATAAGCCTGCAAATGGAGGAGTCACTGTTTTAGTGGATGATGTTGCATATAGGGCAAATATTAACGGAATGAATGCTTTGCATAAAGGATTAGAGATTGATTTTGCAGTTAAGATTATGCAAAACCTTACTATAGAATTCTTGGCATCTTTAGGAGATTGGAAATGGACATCTGCTGATACGGTTCGTTTTTATGATGACAATAACCAGCCTATTTTTGATGACTTTGGAAATGAAATAGTTGCAGCTTTTGATGCAAATGGCGTACATGTAGGGGATGCAGCTCAAACCCAATTTGGATCTAGTATAAGATATGAGCCAGTTAAAAATGCATACGTAAAAATTAGAGCAACATACTTTGATAATTATTATGCAGATTTTGATCCACTTTCTTTAAATGGAGAAAACTCCGGAAGAGAGTCTTGGAAAATTCCGGCTTACGATTTATTGGATTTTCATTGTGGCTATAGATTTTCTTTGAATAAAAAAAATAAAATAAACGTGAGATTAAGTGTTCTTAACCTATTAAATAGAATGTATATATCCGATGCTCAAAATAATGATCCATATAATGCTAGTTATCAGGATTTTGATGCTAAATCTGCTGGTGTATTTTTTGGATTAGGAAGAAGATTTAATCTATCAACCAGTATAAACTTTTAATTACTATGAGAAAAAAAATATATTTTTTAATTGTGTTATGTTTAGCTTTAAATACATATGCTCAAGATATTGCAACAGCGAGAATGCAAGGACTAGGAGCCGTGGTTACAATATCTGGCATTGTAACTAATGGAGATGAATTAGGCCCTATTAGATATATCGAGGATAACACGGCAGGACTTGCGCTATATGACCTTTCAACCAATAATCATTTAGCAAATACTTCAAGAGGAGACAGTATTACAGTTAGCGGTACACTTGTAGATTATAATGGCCTTTTAGAGATGAACACAAATACAGTTGCAATTATTCATAGTTCAAATAACCCACTTCCTTCACCACAAATTATCACTCCTTTACAAGCTAATGAATCTACAGAGAGTGAATTAGTTCAGATTGATAATGCTATTTTTACTAGTGGAGGGTCATCATTTACTGTTGGAACGCACGATTTTATCTCAAACGGTGAGACGGGAAAGATTTATGTTCGAACAGGTCACCCATTAGAGAATACATTAATACCTGTAGCTCCCGTTACAATTATTGGAATCTCATCTCAGTACACCTTTTCTATCCCAGCTAATGATGGTTATCAAATATTGCCAAGAGATTCCGCAGACGTAATTTTACCAACCAATATTATTTTTACCTCTTCTGTTACTCAGTCAAATATTACTAATAATGGCTTTGATTTAAGTTGGACCACTTCAATGAACGGAAATACGAATTGTAATTACGGAACAACAAACAGTCTGGGAACTATAATAAATAATGGAGGAAGCACAACCTCACATACCTTAACACTAACTGGATTACAACCAGCTACCATTTATTATGCTCAATGTTTCTCAGTGGACGGGACAGATACAGCTTTTTCAAATATTCGAGCATACGTAACTAAATCAAATTCATCTGGAAAAATAAAACCCTACTTTAATCATAGCGTAGATCATTCGGTATCTACTGGATTAAATGCGGAGAACATCACAACTTATTTTAATGATACAATTAAAGCATATATGGATCGCGCTACAAGTACATTAGATGTTTGTGTATATAACGCTTCAGATGCTACACTGGCATCTGCTATAAATGATGCGTATAATAGAGGAGTTTCCGTTCGTTATATTGCAGATGATGATGCTTTAAATAGTATGTTAAGTAGTTTAGATCCGAATATTCCAGTTGTTTATAGAAACCCAAATACAGCAGGGATTATGCATAATAAATTTATCATTATTGATGCAAATTCAACAGACAATGCATGGGTTATGGGAGGTTCTTGTAATTGGACAAATCCCTCCAATCTGTTTAATGATTATAACAACATTATTTTTATTCAAGACGAAGCCTTAGCAAAAGCTTATACTTTAGAATTTAACGAAATGTGGTCAGGGGTTTTCGGAACACATAAAGAAGACAATACACCGCATAAATTTAATATCAATGGAATTGATGTAGAGTTATATTTTTCACCTTCGGATCAAACTACAAGTCATATTATGGATTTTATTAATTCAGTAGACTATACTTTGGAATTTGCTTTATTAAGCTTTACAAAAGATGAGTTAGGAGATGCTGTAGAAGATGTAAATTCAAATTTTGGAGTTAATGTTAGAGGTATTATCGAACAGGCTAATATCAATGGAAGCGAATTCAGTGATATGGTTACTGCTGGAGTTAATGTCAAATCTCATACAGGAGTTACTCATCAATTACATCATAAATATGCAATTGCGGATGCGAATGTTTTAGGGTCCAATCCTACTGTATTAACCGGTTCGCATAATTGGAGCGCTAATGCCGAAAATAATTCAGATGAAAATACTTTAATTATCTATGATCATGCAATAGCGAATATCTATCTTCAAGAATTTACCGAAAGATTTAATGAGCTCAATACCTCTGCTATAGACGAATCAATAGATTTAAAACTGACATTATTCCCGAATCCTTCCAAGGGATTTATTCAGATAAGTAGCGAATCAGAAATCAAGTATATTAAATTATACTCTACAGATGGTAGCTACATTAAAACAATTTATTCTCCCATAGTTAATATTAATACTAGTGGAATATATTTTCTAAAAGTTGTAACCAAACAAGGATCAGTAATAAGAAAAGTAGTAATAAATTAATTTTTTACGCTTCTTGCAAAGAAATAAATATAACTGTAGCAAGTAAGTAACAATAACATAGCTAATTTAAATCCTGCCAAATCTATTGCGTAACCATATAATGGTGGGATAATTGCGCCTCCAACGATCATCGTACAAAGTATACCAGAAGCTTGTGGTTTTTGCTCATCTATATGGCTAATAGATAAAGTAAAAATGGTGGGAAACATAATAGAATTAAATAACCCTACTCCTAATATTGACCACATAGAAATCAACCCTGTTGTATTCATTGAAAGTATAATTAAAGCTAATGCTCCAAGAGCAAAAATGGCCAATACTTTTGATGGAAAAAATACTCTTGTTAAGTACGCTCCAATAAACCTTCCAATCATTGCCCCGCTCCAGTAAAAAGTTACAAACGCACCTACTATTGCTTTTTTATCTAAACTTGCCAAGTCCTCATTTAATAATCCAATAGCTATATTTTGCATCCATCTTGTTGATTGAATACTTTGTTCAATATTCATATCAATAAAGTAGTTAACTAAATAACTTCCAATAGCCACTTCAGCTCCAACATAAAGCATAATACCAAACGCACCCATCATTAAAATTTTATCTTTTAATAAACCAACATAATCACTAGTATTCACTTTATTAATAACAGCTGGTAACTTTATAAAGGCAAACAAAACAGCAAAAAAAAGTATTGAAACTGACAATACCAAGAAAGGCTTTTGAACTGCAGCAGCTTCGCTGACATAATATGTTATTTTTTCTAATTCAGATAATAAATTAATTTCCTCCTTTGTTTTAACCGTGTCGCTTAATAAAAAAGATGCACCAATTATAGGGGCTATTGCGGTCCCTAATGAGTTGAATGCTTGAGATAAGTTTAATCTACTTGGAGCCCCTTCCTTATCTCCTAAAATAGATACAAATGGATTTGCAGCTACTTGTAAAATAGTCATTCCTCCTGCTAAAATGAAGTATGCAATTAAAAACAACGAGAACAATCTATATGAGGATGCAGGATAAAATAAAAAGCACCCCAATGACATGGTCAAAAGACCAAATATAATACCTTTTTTGTAGCCTATTTTAGAGAGCATATTGCCAGCAGGAATAGAAAGAAAAAAGTATGCCATAAAAAACGCGAACTGCACCAATCCTGCTTGAAAATAATTTAATGTAAATACTTCTTTTAATCTAGGTATTAAAGAATCTACCAAAACGGTTAAAAATCCCCAAAGAAAAAATAAAGAGGTTAGAGCAATAAATGCAAATAAGTATTTATTATTTTTCATCGCAATCTATTTCAATTTCATCAACAAAAATCCACGTAACACCTCCAGATCCTAGATGCCATTCTGGACAAACCCCATAATTTTTTGCCTTTACTTTTATATACCTTGCCTTTTCTTTATTTGTTTTTAAGGTATAGTCATTTGTAAAGCTTCCTTCTATGTTATCTGGAAATACTGTTTTTACATCTCCTAATCTAGAAAAATTAATCCCATCTACTGAAATAAAGTATTCAACTTTTTTTGGATAAAAAATCCAAGACCTTATATCTTGTAAGCAACCTAGCGATACGCTGTTAATGATTTTTGATTTCCCTAAATCTACTATCACCTCTAGATCTTCGCGGTATCCTTGCCAGTTTCCTGTTCTATAATTACCTCCTCCTCTTAAGTGGTCAATAAGTGTTTTGTCTCCAGCTGCAGCATATTGATTTGCATATTTACTGTTGATAGAAATACTTTTATCATTATCAATCTTATAGTATTTTGCAGATACTGATTGACTCCATAGATTGTTTTTTAAAACGCGACATGTTATCTCAGCATCTCTATTAAGTAAAATAGAATCACTATACCATTTTTCTTCATCTCCATTAATCGAATATGCAATTTTTCCTCTAACTGAAGATCCAAGTCCTACTTTTAAATATTTTGAAAAAGTTTGACTAGACGCTTCAAAGTAAGGAACTGGAATTAGTTCATATTTATCTTCTATGCTAGAATTTGGAATACTATTCTGAGCCCATAGAGATGGTATTCTTCCCATTTCAAAAATAATTTCTCCCCCACTCATTATGTCTTTATGAGATATAAAGCTCTTATCATATTTTTTTCCGTTTAAGATAGCGTTTTGAATGTAAATGTTATTTTTTGAAACACCATTAGCAATTATAGTAAACGTATTTCCATTTTCTAAATTAAGGGTTGTTTTTTCAAAAATAGGCGTTCCTATTGTATAATAATCTAGACCTGGAGTCACAGGATAAAACCCCATAGCGCTTAAAACATACCATGATGACATTTGCCCACAATCTTCATTACCAGATAAGCCATCTGGTCGATTTGTGTATTGTCCATCTAGAATTTCTCTTACTTTCTTCTGCGTTTTGTAGGGCTTTCCGATGTAATTGTATAAATATGCCATGTGATGACTAGGTTCATTACCATGTGCATATTGACCAATTAGCCCTGTAATATCTGGCTGCTCTCTTCCTAATGTTTTTGAAGAAGAGCTAAACATTTTATCTAAGTGTTTTTCAAAATTTTCTTTTCCTCCCATTAACTTAATATGACCGCTTATATCTTGAGGGACAAATAGAGAGTATTGCCATGCATTTGCTTCTGTATAGTTGAAATTAACTTCTTCTGGATAAAAAGGAGCAAACCATGAATAACTTTTTTTTGCCCTAAAAAATTTTGTTGAAGGATCGAATAAATTTTTATAGTATTGACCTCTTTTATAAAATTCATTAGCAATATCTTGTTTTTTTAATGAGTCGGCAAGCACTGCAATACACCAGTCATCGTAAGAGTATTCTAAATTTTTTGAAACTGATTCAGGCTCATCAGATGCAGAAATAAAGCCATTTTTTTTATAAGAAGAAAGTCCAAATTCATCTAACGTTGCAGAATGAACCATTGCTTCTAATGCAAGATCAATATTGTAATCCCTTATTCCTTTAACGTATGCATCTGTAATTACCGGTATTGCATGATAACCTATCATACAATTTGTATAGTTAGCAGCTAGCTCCCAGACAGGTAATCTACCACCATCCTTATATTGTCTTAACAATGTTCTAATGAATTCATTTGTTCTATTTTGTTCGATAATTGTAAAAAGAGGATGTGTAGCTCGGAAAGTATCCCAAAGTGAGAAAATAGTATAATGTTTATCTTTTGTTTTATGAATTTGTAAATCCATACCATTATACCTATTATCCGCATCAATATATAGATTTGGAACAAGCATGCTATGATATAGAGCAGTATAAAATATCTCTTTCTGAACTTTTGACTTTGCCTCTACTTGAATTTTATTAAGAGCATTTTCCCAAAGATTAAAAGCCTCTTCTTTTGTTTTATCAAAATCCCAATGCGGAATCTCGCTTAGTAAATTTAGTTTAGCTCCATTCTCATCAACAGCAGAAATGCCTACTTTGATTAATAAGGGATTTTCTAATTTTCCGAATCCCAATGATGCTATAGTTTTTTCTTTATTAAACCGAATGTTTTTTAATTTTTCAGAAAATTGCATATAAAAGTGAATTTTTTGATTGCGAGCCCATTCGTCAGAATACCTAATCCCTTGTATTGTGGCACTATCAATCATCTCAATTTTATAATCTAATAAAAGATCCCTGTGTTCTAAATCAATTACCACCTGAGCATCTTGATTTTTTGGAAAATCATATCTATGAAAGCCTGCTCGGGAAGTTGTTGTTAGCTCAACATTGATTTTATAATCTTGAAGTAAAACTTGATAATAACCAGGTTTTGCAGTTTCCTTAATGTGATTAAACTTAGATGAATAGCCAGGACTCCCATCTTCTCCATTGTTAAATGTTACAGGACCAGTAGTAGGCATAATTAAAACATCTCCGTAATCAGAAACACCAGTTCCGCTTAGATGAGTATGTGAAAAACCGTATATTGTTTTATCTGAATAATGATAACCTCCACATCCATCCCAGCCTTCAAGTCTAGTGTCTGGACTTAATTGAACCATTCCAAAAGGAACAGTTGCCCCAGGATATGTATGGCCATGACCTCCAGTGCCAATAAAAGGATTTACGTAATTTGTTAACCTTTCCTTTTCTTTTGAACATCCTATAAAAATGAGAAATAAAAGTACCCAGATTTTTTTCATAAGATTGATGCAGTATTGATATATTAGCTATTATTCTTGCAATATATTAAATAATTCATCCAAGTTAGGAGAAACAATAATTTCGATTCTTCTATTTTTGCTTCTTCCTTCTTTTGTTTTGTTAGATTCTGCAGGAAGAAACTCTCCTCTACCGGCAGCAGTTAGACGATTAGCATTTAAGTTAGAATTATTAATTAATGTTTTTACAACAGAAGTTGCCCTCATAACACTTAAATCCCAATTGTCTTTTAGCGCTCCTTTTTTATAAGGTATACTGTCAGTATGCCCTTCAACAAGCACGTCTAAATCTTGATTTAGAGCCAAAGCTTCTGCAAGTTTTTGTAATGCGGATATCCCACTGGAATTTACTTCATATTTTCCAGATGCAAAAAGCAAATCTTCTTCTAAAGAAATGTAGACCTTTCCATTCTTTTGCTCTATAGTGAGACCATCACCCTCTAATCCGATAAGGGCTTTTGAAATCCTGTTTCTTAAACCAGTTAACATCGAATCTTTTTGGTTGATAATAGATTCTAGTTCTACAACTCGATTAACTCGATTTTCTAGCTCATTCTTTGATTTTAGCAGCTCTTTTTCTTTTTTATTTAACGAAATAGATAGTTTAGTTAGCTCATCTTCTTTTAGAAAAAGTTCATTTTCAAGTTTTTCAAGGTCTTCTAACAACTTTTTTGTTTCTTTTGCTTTTTCCGCCATATACCTACTCTTTTTTGAAGATAGCACATCATAAGCTTCTTCAAGTTCTCTGTATTTTTTATCAAGTGCATTATTTGCTTGATTTTTATTTATTGAATCTATACTTAATGATCCTACTCTCTTTTTTAAAAGATTAATATTGTTATTTAGAACTTCAATTTCGTCAGTTAGCTTTAATAAAAGTTTTTCCTTTTGTATTAATTTTTTTTCAGTATCAGTATTTTTTTCTGCAAGTGTATTGTAAACTTTTGGAGTTACACAAGAAGAAGTTAGTAATACAATAAATAGAATGTATGAAGCAATAGATTTCATGTATTAATGTGTTTTTATTCAAAATTACAAAGGATATATAGTTTGTATTGTTTAAGAATAAATACTTTTCAACACTCAAAAGATGAAAAAGCTTATGATTGATTATTTTTAGCTAATTGAGATGCGGTTTATTTTTAAGATTCTTATTTTTATAAACCAAAAAGAAGATTTTTGTTTAAATGAAAAGAATTTTAAATTACTTCCTACAAGGACTTTTATATATTGTTCCTATATCAGTAACACTTTATGTAGTTTATTGGGGCTTTATAAAGGTAGACGGAATCCTTCCATTTAAGTTCCCTGGATTAGGTTTAATTGTTATTTTTTTACTTATTACTATTATTGGCTATCTAGGAAGCTTACTTATCAAGAGTCCATTTAGCTCGTTTTTTCAAAAAGTTTTAGAAAAAGCACCCTTGTTAAAAACAATATACACTTCTGTAAAAGATTTGATGAAAGCTTTTGTTGGTAAAAAAAGAGGATTTACTGAACCAGTTCTTGTAAAGATTTATGAGAATTCAACTATTGAGCGAATTGGTTTTGTAACCAATAAAGATATAGGATCTTTAGATGGAGGCAAAGAAAAGATATTAGTATATCTTCCGCACTCTTATGCCTTTTCGGGACAATTATTTGTTGTAGAAAAATCTTATGTTAGGCCTATAGACTCTTCTTCAGGAGAGATTATGAAATTAATTGTTTCTGGAGGGGTTACAGAAATGGAGGATAATGAAAATTAGATAATTTAAATTTATGAAAAAATACATTTTTATATTAAGCATACTTTTTGTTGTAAGTAATGCATTTTCTCAAAATACTGGAGATACTATTATAGTTCAAACCTTTATACATGACGCATGGACTGATGGAAATGGTAATTCAACTGGAAGCGGAGAAAGAGACACAGTAGCCTATTTCCCTAATAATCCAAATTTGACATTTGAGAAGATTATAATGTCATACAATATGAGGTGTAAAGATAATGTCAACACTAATCCAGGAGGAAATTCAAGATTAGGTTGCGGAGCCTGGGATTATAGCTGTCACACTTACATTCATGATTCTTCAAGAGTTGATTCAATATTAAATTTTACTCCTGATCATATTATCTCAAATTTTTCTGGATCCAACTATTCTTATTCAATTAATCCGATATATAATTTACATCATTATATACAGTATCACGCAATTATTGACTCTATAATATCAGAAGATACTATTAGTTCTATTCCAGCAGATACAAATAATGCCGGTTTATTCTTTTTCAATCATCACAAACGCCAATATTTATATACTCATTTAAACAATCAAAGTGATACCTTAACTGCATTGAAGCTGTTTACTAATCCAAATTTAGCAGGAGATACATCTATATTTATTAATGATTTTCGAATTAGACTTAAAGCAACTCAAGATAGTTTTTTATTAAAAAATGATCCGCATTTAGATGGATTTACCGAAGTTTATTATTCAGATACACAATATGATTCTGACAGTACATTTGATCATAGGTTTCAATTTTATCAACCTTTTGTTTTAGATAGTGGAATGAATTTAATTGTTGAATTTTCATCCAATAAAGTTGATCATCACCTTGCACATTTTTATCCTGGGCTTCTTGCAGAAACTGCTCCAGATAGCACAAACCTTTATAGTACAAGCCACATACAACCTGCTTATATTGAATTGAATAGTGCAGAACACGTTACTATTCCTTCTACTAATTTAGGTATGATTTCTGATGAAATCACTATTTCTCTTTGGGTGTATGGTGATGAAAACGTTTTACCTGCTAACACTACTCTCTTTGAAGCTTTAGATTCAAGTGGAAATCGAACAATGAATGTTCATTTTCCTTGGAGTAACGGAAGGATATATTGGGATTGTGGAAATAGCGGATCATCTTATGATAGAATTGATAAGGCGGCTAGTTTGAGTGAGTATGCAGGAAAATGGAATCATTGGACATTTACTAAAAATGCAAATACTGGAGAGATGAAAATTTATTTAAATGGATCTCTATGGCATAGCGCAACTGGAAAAACAAGATTAATTAACATTGATTCTTTTACATTAGGGTCTAATGGTGTAGGTAATGGGTATTTTTGGGATGGAAAAATTTTAGACCTTAACATCTTCAAGAAAGAACTAAGTGCATTAGAAATTCAAAGCGTGATGTATGAACTCATAGACTCCTCGCATCCACTTTGGATTGAAATTGCAGATCAGTATCTTTTTAATTCCGATCCACATACATATCAAATTAACACTGGATCTAGCACTGGTTCTGGAGCAGCAATTTTTAATGGATATGTATCTGAAAAAACAATAGAAGGAGTGAATCATTTTACATATTTTGAACACTCATTTAGCGATAGGCCATTTATTGATTTTTATTCAGGAGATTACCTTTTAAGTGTTGTTAATGATACTGTTACAGATTCTTTACAGGCTATACCAAATGTTGTAACCAAACGAGAAGTGTTTCCAAACTATTCAACCGCATTAGATGATAGTATTGGTATTGTTTCAATTGACACTTTATGGGAGGCTATACAATATGAATATATATATGATACAAGTGGAGTTACAACAAATACATATACGACAATTATTGATAGTACTCTTTTAATTTCAGATTTAAATTATTATAAAAGATACCCTATGTTATTTCAAATCATGTCTTTCGTAACTCCATATGGAATGGGAGTTGATTTTGGAGAAAATGGAAAATCATGGTATTTTGATGTTACGGATTACTCCCCTATACTTAAAGGATCAAAACGAATGACAATGAGTGGAGGGGGTCAGTGGCAAGAAGATATGGATATTAAGTTTTATTTTATTGTTGGAACTCCACCTAGAGATGTGTTAGACATGCAACAAATTTGGAGGCCACAATCAAAAGGTTATGCTACGATTATGGCAGATGATGTTTTTGAGTCAAGAAGCCATAAGTTCCGGTCAGATGCTACAGCTTTTAAATTACGTAGTATGATTACGGGACATGGACAAGAAGGAGAGTTTGTTCCAAGAATACATTATTTAAATGTTAATGCTTCAAATCCACCAACACATAGCTGGCAGGTGTGGACGGCTTGCGCTGGCAATCCAGTATACCCTCAAGGAGGAACCTGGATTTATAATCGAGCAGGATGGTGTCCAGGACAAGCAACAGATTTAAAGGAATACGATATAACTTCACTTGTAACTCCTGGACAAAGCCATATACTTGACTATGGAATTAATACTGCATCAGGGAGTTCTAATTACTGGGTGAATAATCAATTAGTAAGTTATGGAGATCCTAATTTTACATTAGATGCAGCTATAATTGAGGTTTTGTCCCCAACTAATCAGATTCTCCATTCTCGTAAAAATCCAGTTTGTTCAAAGCCTAAGATTGTTATTCAAAATACTGGACAAAATACATTGACTAATTTAAGAATTGAGTATTGGGTTAATTCAGCAAGCAATCCAGAAGTATATCAGTGGACTGGCAGTTTAGATTTTCTTGAAAAAGAAGAAATTGAACTTCCTGCCCCTAACTCACTATGGAACAACATTGATTATTCTGCTGGAGTTGCTCTTGGAGATGTAATTACATATGAGAACAATCCAAGTTTAAATAAGTTTCATGTAAATATATCTCAACCAAATGGAGCAAGTGATGCATATATGTATAATAATAGTATTTCTTCTACATTTACACCAGCTCCAAACTATCCGAATATATTTACTTTTTGGTATACTACTAATTCAGGAGTGATTAACTCTTTAACTCAAGAATCAGAAACAACTTGGGATATAATAGATAATCAGGGAGTTCCTGTATATCAGAGCGGACCACTTGTTTCCAATACCCAGTATAAAGATACGCTTAGCTTTGTAGACGGTTGCTACACTTTAAGAGTAATAGACGTAGATAACGATGGACTTGATTTCTGGAATAATAATGATGGTGGTGGAATGCTTAGGTTTAGAAGATTAACCCCTTTTGTAGACACTACAAATATACCTTGGACATATCACAATTGGTTTAATACAATGGAGTTAGATTTTGGTTCTTTTATTCATCATGAATTTACTGCATCTTCACAATCTACTAGTATTAATGAACAAGAAGGAGTGTTTAATATTTTTCCAAATCCAGTCACAGATAAATTAATGATCCATGCAGATTTAAAAAGTAAAACTTTAATTACTTTAAAAGATCAGCTTGGAAGGATTGTTTATAGTGAAAATATGGAACAAGGAGTAATAAAAATAACGATAGATTTGTCAGATTATTCTAATGGAATATATTTATTAAATGCTTTTTCTAAGGATTCAAGGATTACCAAAAAGATTATTAAGCATTAATGAAATACTGTAATAGTTTAACAAAGTTTTCTAGATTTAAAACCAGATCGGTGATGGTTGGTAATGTTGGTATTGGGGGAGAAAATCCAATTCGTGTACAATCTATGACCACAGCAGACACTATGAATACGAATGCTACTGTAGAAGAATCTATTAGAATGATAGAGGCCGGCTGTGAGTTAGTACGAATTACCGCCCCTACGAAAAAAGCTGCTGAAAACTTATTAATGATTAAGCAAGAATTGAGAAAACGAGGATACAAAACCCCGCTTATTGCTGACATACATTATACTCCGAATGCTGCAGAGATTGCAGCGAAAATAGTAGAAAAAGTTCGAGTTAACCCAGGCAATTATGCGGATAAAAAAAGATTTGAAAATATTGAATATACTGATGAATCATATCGTCAAGAACTGGAAAGGATAAAGGAAAAATTCCTTCCATTAGTTAGGATTTGTAAAGAATACGGTACAGCAATGCGCATTGGAACTAACCACGGATCTCTTTCAGATAGAATTTTAAGTAGATATGGAGATACTCCTTTAGGAATGGTTGAGTCTGCTATGGAATTTTTACGTATTTGTCAACAAGAAGATTATCACGACATCATACTTTCGATGAAAGCTTCAAATACTCGAGTTATGGTTCAGGCATATCGTTTATTAGTTCATCATATGATTAAAGAGGGAATGAATTATCCTCTACATTTAGGAGTGACGGAAGCAGGAGAAGGAGAGGATGGTAGAATCAAATCTGCAGTCGGCATAGGTTCTTTGTTGGCAGATGGATTAGGAGACACCATTCGTGTTTCTTTAACTGAAGATCCTGAATATGAAATTCCAGTTGCACAGGAATTATTAAAAAATTTTATAAATCTAAATATTCATAAAGTAATCCCTGAAATTAAAGAAAATCCACTTAATCCTTTTGAGTATCAAAGAAGGATAACAAATACAGTTTTAAATATTGGAGGAAAAAACCCTCCCATTGTTAAAGCAGATTTTTCAATGAAAAAGAAAATTACTCCTGCATCATTTTTTGCTTTAGGATACAACTACTCTGTGCCATTAGATAAGTGGCATATTTCAGATATGGCAGCAGATTATGTTTTTGTAGGGGATCATAATATAGATTTTGAAGTACCAGGTACTTTAGGAGTAATTTATAACTATAGCAAATGGAAAAAGGATAAAAAGGGATATCCATGCTTGACAATAAAAGAATATTTAAGCGAAGATATTAAGTCTAGAAAAATGAATATGATATATGCTTGCTTAAATGATTTATCAAATGAATTAAAATTTAAGCTCAAATCTGACAAAACAGCTGTATTATTAATAGACACACATAATCAACATGGAATTGCTGAACAAAGAAAATTAATTGTCGAACTTATTAATCATAAAGTACAAACTCCAGTGATTATTGGAAGGTCTTATGAGAATTTAACTCAAGAACAATTACAACTTGCAGCTTCTTCAAATGCTGGATCATTGTTATTAGATGGATTAGGAGATGGAGTTTTTATATATGCAGTTAATTGTGGTTCTGATCAAATGTTAAATAATTTATCATTTGGAATATTACAAGCTACTAGAACAAGAATTTCTAAAACAGAATATATTTCATGTCCGTCATGTGGAAGAACACTATTTGATTTACAAGAAACTACTGCAAAAATTAGAAAAGTTACCGATCACCTAAAGGGAATAAAAATTGGAATTATGGGATGTATTGTTAATGGGCCAGGGGAAATGGCTGATGCAGATTATGGATATGTTGGTACAGGTCCAGGAAAAATTACCTTATATAAAGAAAAAAATATTGTAGAAAAAAATATACCTGAATCAAAAGCAGTAGATGCACTTATTAATCTTATCAAGTCTCATGGAGATTGGGTAGAAAAACAGAAATAATGAAAAAATCGATTGTTCTTTCAACATGGAAGCATGGAGTAGAATCTAATAGGAAAGCGTGGGAAATAATATCTAAAAATGGATTAGCTATAGATGCTGTAGAGCAAGGAGTTATGGTAGCAGAAGCAGATCCTGAAGTAAATTCAGTAGGATATGGAGGTGTCCCAGATTCTGAAGGAAATGTTACCACAGATGCATGTATTATGGATCATCTCGGAAATTGCGGAGCTGTTGCATTTTTAAGAAATATCAAGCATACAATTTCGGTAGCGAGAAAAGTGATGGAGGAGAGTCCGCATATTTTACTTGTTGGAGATGGAGCTTTAAAGTTTGCTTTAAAAAAAGGATTTAAAGAGGAAAATATGATTACAGAAAAAGCAAAAGTTAAATGGGCAGAATGGAAAAAGAAACAAGAACATGATGAAATGTTTATCGATTTGCATAATCATGATACCATTGGAATGATTGCTTTAGACTCTAAGAATAATTTATCTGGAAGTTGCACTACATCAGGATTAGCATGTAAGCAATATGGTAGAGTTGGAGATTCTCCAATTATAGGAGCTGGACTATATGTTGACAATAAATATGGGGCTGCCTGTGCAACAGGAAAAGGAGAAGCTGTTATGGAAATGTCCGGTTCATTTTTAATAGTAGAATTAATGCGTCAAGGAAAATCTCCTCAAAAAGCATGTGAACTAGCTGTGGAAAGGATAATTGAAAAACACAAGAATCCACCCTTCCAGGTTGGATTTTTAGCAATAAATAAAGATGGAGAATATGGAGCGTATGCGGTTAGAGAGAATTTTCAATATGCTGTTAATAATCAAAAAGAAGAGAAGCTAATCAACTGTCAATATCCTAGATAAGCTACTTATTTAAATTCTATAGATTGAGCAACTTTTTTTGCTTTTTTTACTAAATCTGAAGTTTTTTCTTTTCCATATGCTAGAGCCACACCCATTCTCCTATAAAGACGTGAGTTTGGTTTTCCAAAAATTCTAAAATCAGTTGAACTAAATTCTGAAGCCCCTTCTTTTATAAAAACATTAGGGAATAAAGTGCTTTCTATTTGAGAAAGAATAACAGCAGATGCACCATTTTTAAGAAGTTTTATCTCAGGTACAGGTATTCCTAGTATTGCCCTTGCATGTAAATTAAATTGAGAGAAATTTTGTGTTCCACCAAGAGTAACCATGCCTGTATCGTGTGGTCTTGGAGAAAGCTCAGAGAAATACACCCCCTCTTTTCCTATGAAGAACTCTACACCCCAAATTCCATTTCCTCCAAGTGAATTAGTGATCTTTTCTGCCATAATTTGAGCTGTTTTCAAATCACTTTCTTTCATATTCATTGGCTGCCAACTTTCTTGATAGTCTCCTCTTTCTTGTCTGTGTCCAATTGGAGGGCAGAACAGAGTGCGATTGTTTTTTTGAGTAAGCGTAAGCAGAGTGATTTCATATTCAAAATCAATAAACTCTTCTACAATGACCTCTTTTAAATCCCCTCTTGATCCTTGAACAGCATATTCCCACGCTTTTTTAATATCTTCATTTGATTTAATTACTGATTGCCCTTTACCTGATGAGGACATTAGAGGTTTAACCACACATGGCATGCCTGTAAACTCAACGCAATCTTTTAATTCTTCATAAGATTGTGCATATTTATATTTTGCAGTTTTTAATTTTAAATCAATAGCAGCAAGATCTCTAATTGATTTTCGGTTCATAGTAAAATTCGCAGCTTTTGCAGAAGGTATTATCGTATATCCTTTATTTTCGTAATCGTAGAATCTTTCAGTTCTTATAGACTCTACTTCTGGTACTATAATATCTGGTTTATGTTTATCTACTATAGCATCGAGCAAGAAACCATCTAACATATTAATTACTTCTGATTCTTGAGCTACCTGCATAGCAGGAGCTCCTTCGTATGAATCAACAGCAATAATATATTGACCTAGTCGTTGAAGTGAGATTACTAACTCTTTACCTAATTCTCCAGAACCTAGTAAAAGTATTTTATTTCTTATCATATTATTTGCTTAAATTTTTTGTGATATACTTACCTATAATATCAAATTCTATATTCACCTTACTTCCTTTCTTAATACTTTGAAAATTAGTATGTTCAAATGTGTAAGGTATAATCGAAACACAAAAATCCTTTTCATTTGAATTGATAACCGTTAAACTTACTCCATTAATACAAATAGATCCTTGATCAACAACCAAATTGTTAATACTATCAGTAGAAAAGCAAAATATATACGAACCTTCTCTTTCATAAACACTAATACATTTAGCAGTTTTATCTACATGACCTTGAACGAGATGACCATCTAGCCTATCACCCATTTTCAATGATCTTTCAATATTAACTCGATCTCCTATTTTTAAGTTTCCTATATTAGTTTTTTGCAGTGTTTCTTCTACAGCTACTACTTTATGTGTATTTTTTATAATAGATACAACTGTTAGGCAAATACCATTATGCGCTACGCTCTGATCTATTTTAAAGCTATTAGACAAATCTGACTCTAATGTGATGTGTAAATTTCCTTTATCTTTTTTTAGATTCACAACCTTACCAATAGATTCTATAATTCCTGTAAACATAAGTTAATAGTCAATTATTTGTTCTTCCATTATTGGCATTGATCTTTTTTCATATAACTGATTCCTTAATTGAGGCTGAAAGCCAGCATTCTTAATACACTTTTGTATTTCATTTGCAGTAAATCTATGCGGAGCTCCAGCTGCAGAAACTACATTTTCTTCTATCATAATTGAACCCATATCATTCGCTCCACCATGTAGACAAATTTGCGCAGTTTCAGCTCCAACAGTTAGCCACGATACTTGAATATTTTTAATGTTTGGCAACATAATCCTGCTAATAGCAATCATCCTTATATATTCGTCATCAGTAACTTGATTGTTTATACCCTTCACTTTTTGAAGTAAGGTTCCATCGTCCATAAATGGCCAGGCAATAAATGCTAAAAATCCATTAGAGTTTTCAGGTTTTTTAGCTTGCACATTTCTTATTGAAACCAAATGTTCAAATCTTTCTTCAAGTGTTTCAATGTGACCAAACATCATCGTTGCAGATGTAGTTATATCTAACTGATGAGCCACACTCATTACCTCTAACCACTCTTCACCAGAACACTTACCTCTTGAAATCAACCTTCTAACCCTATTATTTAAAATTTCTGCACCTGCACCTGGCATACTGTCCATCCCAGCTTTTTTTAATTCTGAAAGTACTTTAGAGTGAGAGAGGTTATCTATTTTGCATATGTGTGCAATTTCTGGTGGGCCAAGAGCGTGTAGTCTTATTTCTGGATAGAGATGTTTTAATTTTTGAAAAAGATCTACATAAAAGTTAAGCCCTAAATCAGGGTGATGACCACCTTGCAATAACAATTGATCTCCACCATATCTAATCGTTTCTTCGATTTTAGTTTTATAGGTTTTTATATCTGTTATATAAACATCTTTATGCTTTGGATGCCTAAAAAAGTTACAAAATTTGCAATTAGCAATACAGGCATTTGTTGTATTGACATTCCGATCAATTTGCCATGTAACTACATTTCCAGGAACCTTGTCTTCTTTTAAACAATTCGCTATCCACATTAATTTAGAAGTAGATAGATTTTCAAACAAGTATTGACCTTCAGAAGCTGAAAGAAACTCACTATTTAAAGCTTTATCAATAAGAACCTTACTATCCATAAAATACTTAATTTTGTCAAAATTACATAATATAAATGAAGACTATACTTAAAAGAAAAACAACAATTTCAAATAATGATAATTTAATTCTAGTGACAAGCTATGATAGTGACTTTTCTTTTTTAAATCTCAGCTCTAAAGAGTACCTTTTTTTAGAAAAAGAGTTAAAGCTAAATAAAGAAATTGTATATATAAATCAATATAACCGATGGCTGTATTTTATTGTTCCAAAAGTACTTCAAGACCCTAACAAGCATTTGGAAAACTGTCGATTATTAGGAGATTCGGTGTTAAAAAATTGTAGTAACTCAAAACAAGTACATATTGTAAATTTAAACCGAAAACAAGAAGATGTCCTAGCCATTACAGAAGGTCTGGCATTAGGAAATTATAAATATTTGCATCATAAAACAAAAGAAGATAATAAAGGATTAAAGCGTATTTTTTTATGTAATACCATAAAGAAAAATCTTGTTTCAGAGCTACAAAATATTATTGATTCTGTATATATCTGCAGAGACTTAGTAAACGAACCATTTTCTCATTTAAAAGCCAAAGATCTTTCTTTAGCCGCAAAAAAATTTGGAAAAGAATCCGGATATTCTACTAAGATATTTAATAAAAAGAAAATCCAAGAATTAAAAATGGGAGGACTATTAGCAGTAAATCAAGGAAGTATAGACCCGCCAACTTTTACTATTATGGAATGGAATCCTAGTGAAGCAACAAACAGTAAGCCATTAATTCTAGTTGGAAAAGGTATTGTTTATGATACAGGTGGGTTAAGTTTAAAACCAACAGCTAACTCTATGGATATAATGAAAGTAGATATGGCTGGTGGTGCGTGCGTAATATCTACTATGTATGCAATTGCTAAGAATAATCTATCAGTTCATGTTATAGGTTTATTGCCTGCAACAGACAACAGGCCTTCTGGAAATGCTTATGCTCCTGGAGATGTTGTAGAAATGTTTGATGGAACAAAAGTTGAAGTTCTTAATACAGATGCTGAAGGAAGAATGATCTTGGCAGATGCGCTTAGTTTTGCTAAAAAATACAAACCAGAGCTAGTGATAGATTTAGCAACATTAACAGGATCTGCAGCGCGTACAATTGGTCATTTTGGTATCGTCTCAATGTCTCAGGATGCAGACAAGCAACACAGTAATTTAAAGAAAGCGGGGAAAAAGACTCATGAAAGATTAGCAGAAATGCCTTTTTGGTCTGATTATGATAAATTACTTGAATCTGAAGTTGCTGATATCAAAAACATAGGAGGTTCATTTGCAGGAGCTATAACTGCAGGAAAATTCTTAGCCCATTTTACAGAATACCCTTGGATTCATTTAGATATCGCAGGCCCTTCATATACAAAAAATAGATATGAATATAGAGGCTTAGGAGCCACGGGAATGGGGGTTCGTTTATTGTATCAGTTTATTAAGGATTATAAGAAATATGAAAATTAAAAAACCAATAATTGGAATAAGTATTGGAGATCCTAATGGAATTGGAATAGAAGTTATTTTAAAAACATTTGCAGACAGTAGAATGATGGATTTTTGCACACCAATTGTTTATGCTTCATCAAAATTAATCTCCTCTTATAGTAAAAAGATAAAGTTTTCAGAAATAGAATTTTATAATATTAAAGATGAATCTAAATTAAGTAATAATAAAAGAAATATATTAAATTGTATAAATGAAGATTTTGATGTGAAGTTTGGTTTAGCAACTAAATATGCGGGAAAAATTGCATTTCTTTCTTTACAAAGAGCGACAGAAGCACTAAAAAATAAAAAGATCGATGCTCTAGTTACTGCCCCTATAAATAAGCTTAATATTAAAGAAAATAAGAAGGATTTTATTGGTCATACTGAATTTTTAGAGAATAATTTTGATGGAAAATCTTTAATGATTATGTCAAGTGAAATTATGAAAGTCGCTTTTGTTACCGGACACATACCATTATCTAAAGTAGCAAGCAATATCAATTCAGAAATAGTGTTAAATAAAATAATACACTTAAATAGTGCGCTTGAACAAGACTTTGCATTACAAAGACCTAAAATCGCAATTCTTGGATTAAATCCACATGCAGGGGAAAATGGAATGCTGGGTCCCGAGGAAGAAAAATTTATTAACCCTGCTATAGAAAATGCAAGATCAAAAAACATCTTGGCTTATGGCGCATTTTCTGCAGACAGTTTTTTTACAACTGACAATTTAAATAAATTTGATGCTGTACTATGCATGTATCATGATCAAGGATTAATTCCATTCAAGTCTTTCTCTTTTAATCAAGGGGTTAATTACACTGCTGGTTTAGAAATAATTAGGACTTCTCCAGTACATGGAACGGCTTATGAAATTGCCGGAGAATTACAGGCTGATCCATGTTCTTTTAGACAGGCAGTATTTTCTGCTTGTAAAATTTATAAAGCGAGACATTTAATTAAGCAGATGTAATTATTAGTTGTAAATAGATCACAACTAATTATGCAAATATAAATTAGTACCTTTGCATGATTTTTAACCTAATTTTTAAATGGAAAAATATCGGATAAAATTATCAGCAATTAATGAAAAGCTGCATAAAGAACATTTTGACATCAATAATGAATTTATTAATGAATGTTTAGATTTTCAAATAGAAGATTCTATATTAAAATTAGATGTAGCTATTAAGAAAGAAGGGGCTCGAGAGTATGAGTTAAAATGTCATATTTACGGAAAAATTAACGGAGTTCCATGTGATTTATGTACAGAAAGTTTAAGCTTAGAGATAGATAAATTAGATACTTTTATAATTAAAGAGGTAAATGAATCTATTCAATCCAATGATGAAATTATATTTATTCAACCAGGTCAAAAAAGAATTGATATAACTCATTTGATTTTTGAAATGATCATTTTATCAATTCCTCTAAAACGGGTACATAAATTGAATAAAGAAGGAGAGAGGCTATGTAATAAAGAAATGTTAAATTTGATCCAAAAATATTTTAAGAAGAAATCTATAGAAAATGATCCAAGATGGGATCCATTAAAAAAAATAACCTATTAAGCTATGGCGCATCCAAAACGAAAAATATCAAAAACTAGAAGAGACAAAAGACGTACTCACTATAAGGCCAAAACACAAACAATTAAAATTTGTCCCGAAACAGGTGAGGCTCATTTATATCATCATGCTTACGAGCATGAGGGTAAAATGTACTATAAGGGTAAATTAGTTTCTAATTCAAAAATTTAATAGTTTAGTTTTATCATCAATGTAAAACTATTAAATAGTTTATGAGAATCGGTGTTGACGTTATGGGAGGTGATTTTGCTCCAGAAAAAACAGTACAAGGTGTTGTTTTGGCGTTAGATTTTTTAACTGATAAAGATAAAATAGTACTATTTGGAAAAAAACAATTAATACTTCACGAATTATCCAAGTATAATAGTCTTAAAAAAAATTTAGAGATTATTGATTGCCCTGATGTTATTCATATGGGAGAACATCCTATGCAGACATTGAAAACAAAAAAAGAATCAAGCATACATAAGGGCTTCGATTTTTTGAAGAATGATAATATTGATGGATTTGCAGGAGCTGGAAATACGGGAGCTATGTTTGTAGGAGGATACTATTCAATCAAACCTATAAAGGGAATTTTAAGACCTTCTATTGCAGC
>MDSZ01097066.1_pt1 | contig 22192 bp, 22 predicted proteins | sample 811201 | NCBI WGS metagenome assembly MDSZ01 (sample SAMN05326647, study PRJNA326480) | marine metagenome | isolation source: seawater | place: Indian Ocean: North | collected 2010 | reverse complement strand
TCTTCCATGCCTTAAGACAAAGTACCATCGGCGCTGAAGGGCTTAACTTCCGAGTTCGGAATGGTATCGGGTGTTACACCTTCGCAAAAATTACCAGGCGAGTACTTATACATTTAAAAATTAATTTGTAAAATTAAATTTTTAAAAAAAACCTTTTTTTTTGTTAATTTAAGTACATTTTTTTGTTATTTTGCAAACTCCAAAGCAAAAAACCTATTGGATAATATATGGTAATTGATAACCAATTATTAAAAAAATTACCACTTGGTGATATAGGCCATAAAAGAATTACAATGTTAATCAAAAGCGAAATTTGGAAATTATTTAATTTTTTTTTTTTTGTATAATATTTTTGAGTACAAGTTTTTAACAAGACTGTACCAAACAACTATGTTTATAATTAAATAAACAATAAAACCAAAAATGCCCACTTCTGAAAGGAGTTGTAGAGGGATATTGTGGGGATGAGTTGAGCAAGTTAGTTCAGAAAAGTTATATTTTTTTTGCTTACATATTTCACGAAAATTCCTAGGACCAATTCCTAATAATTTATGATCTTTAAACATCATCCAGGCAGATAAATAATGCTCCTGATATTGTTTTGAAAAAATATACTTTTTATATCCTAACTCATTAATTTGTGTTTGTTTCAATGTTGTGTCAATAATTCTCTGTTTAAATGGACTATCAACTGTTAATAATATTGTAAGTGAAATAAGGTACGTAAAAAAAATAAAAATTCTAATTTTTCTAAAATCATTTAAAAAAATTAAAAATAATAAAATAGAAAAGTTAAAAAGAATAAAACTTGTTCTTTCGCCACTTAGAAAAATTGTAATTTGAACCATTACTATAAAAAAGATTGATGGAAGCAAAAACTTTTCGTGATTTTTTTTTCTATAAAAATAAAAACTTAAAGCTAAAAAAAATGGAAAAATCCTCATTAAATAACTTCCCATTATTAGTTCATCACCAAAAAAACTACTTATTCTGTCTTTAATTATTATTTCCATATTAAATATGTTTGAACCATTTAAATATTGAAAAACACTATCAAACATGAGTATTAAAAAACAAAAAAGCAAAACAAAATATATTTTTTCTAATATTTTTTTATCTTTTTCTAGTATCCACCAAACAAATAATGAAAAAAAACAAAACCTAAAATAGAATAAACTACTTTTAAATGCTAAAACTTTATAATCAGAAAAAATTGAACTACTAAGTGCCAGGAACCAAAAAATTATAAAAAAAATGAAAAAATAATTATAAAAGAATTTTTTATGTCTTAAATAAAAAAAAGATGCAATTGCTAGAATGGAAATAGACAAATCTGATAAAAATGGACCTGAAATTAAAAAAATTGGTAGTAAAATTATTAAATAACTAAAAATATTTGTTAAATTTAAGCTATCAATATTTTTTTTGACCATTAATTATTTTTTTTGAAATCACTTATATATTTTTTAATATTTTTTTTACCTATTTTATTTATTATCTTATTTGATAAATTCATTTTAGTTAGTGCAGATGAATATCTTTCACCTGGTCTTTCTGGTAGATATTTAATTGGACCTCCAAAAAGTTTTGCAATTTGTAAAATTGAGTAATTTTGAATTGATGAAATTGCATAGTGTTTACAATGATTTTTTCTCCAGGCTTCAATACAAACAGCAACTGTATCTGAAATATGAGTAAATCTTCTAGTTTGGGTTCCAGGCTTGACTATAGTTAATGGCTCACCTTTCTTAAATTGTTCTTCAAATATACCAATAACTGTCGCCATATATCCCTTTGAAATTTGATTTGGACCATAAACATTATAAAAATAAACAATTTCAAATTTTAAATTAAACCATTTTTTCAAATTTTCTAACATGTGTAAATTTTTAGCTTTTGTGAAGGCGTAAGGTGATAAATTTTTATCCTCACCATTATTACCAAGGCTAGCTGAAGTTGCAGAATAAATTAATTTGATTTTATTACTCAAACAAAAATTAAATACTTGGTTTGTGCCAATTATATTTGATTGAAAACATTCTTCGAATTTTAAAAAACTTTGAAAAATTCTTGAAAATTCACCGAAGTGAAAGATTGTATTTATATTTTTTTTCTTTTTATTTAAAATTTTTGATATGTCAGTCGTATTGCCCTTAATATATTTCAATCTTTTTGACACAATATGATTTGTAATCTTCCCTGTTGAGTAATTATCAATACTAATAATTTTATGGTTTGTTCGTTTTAATAATTCTTTTATTAAATTTGTTCCTACAAAACCTGCTCCACCAGTAACTATTATAATATTTTTCATTTTAAAATTTTATTTAGTTTATTTAATTTTTTTTTATTTCAAAAACATCCTAAATGATAATGTTTTATTATTGATTATTGATAGGGTTAAATTTATAAATATATTATAAGTTAAAATTGTCAAAAATAAATATTCTTTAGGAATATTCCTTTAAAAATATTAGTGTTTAGACAAAATTTGAACTATTAATAATTAATTTATTTTTTTGATGCTAATTGAGCTTTTTTCCAAAATAATGTTTTTTCAAGTTATTTTAAGTTTTGCGATAATTAGTATTTCAAAGAAAATTGGTTTTTTAGATGTCCCATCTGAACGAAAAATACATACACAACCTGTTCCTTATAGCGGTGGGATTATAATTTCAATAGTTCACATCTATATAATTTTTTTGATTGATTTTGAAAGCAAATTTTTACATCAAATTTTAAGCTATTCTTTCTTAATCTGTTTGTCTGGTTTAATAGATGATAGATTTAAGGTTAATCCTGGGACAAAAATATTTTTACAAATTATTCCAATAATTTTTTTAGTTGAACAAGACTTATATCTAAAAGATTTAGGAAGTTATTTTTTTTTGGGTCATTTAGATCTTGGATATTTTGGTAAAATATTTACAATTTTATGTATTTTACTTTTAATTAATGCTTTCAATTATTGTGATGGTGTTGATGGTTTACTTTCCTCAGTTCACATCATTATTTTGCTTTCATTTAGTTTTTATTTGTATCTTATTGGAGAAAATTTTGATTATTTTTTGTACACATCATTTCCTTTAATTATATTTCTTTTTTTTAATTTTGGTTTCATGAAAAAATTTAAAATTTTTTTGGGAGACTCTGGCAGTAACCTCTTAGGCTTTATTTGTGGTTTTAATGCAATTTATTTATACGAATTAAAAAATATACATCCTTCAATAATAATTTGGCCACTTGCGTACGTAGTTTATGAATTTTTATCAGTAAATATTATCAGAATTTTATATAATAGAGAGATCTTTAAAGCTGGTAGTGATCATTTACATTATGAGATAAAAGAATTATTAGCTTCAAAGTCAAACAATACACCTTTGTTTTTAATTATCGTAGTAAATATTTTTTTTTCAATTATAGGGATAAATCTGTATTATAATTTTAAACCAGATATTTCAATTTTGTTATTTATAACTTTATTTTTTGTTTATCTTGCAATGCGGTTTTATTTTCATAAAAAATTAATTAATAAATGATTAATCCAAAAATTAGCGTTATTACGGTAACTTATAATTCTATAAATAGTATAGAGAGTTCTCTTAAGTCAATTAATTATCAAACTTATAAACATATTGAAAAAGTCTGGGTTGATGGTCTTTCAAAAGATGGGACTTTTGAATATTTAAAACAACATCAAGATATAAATACTATTTTAACCTCTGAAAAAGATAATGGTATATTTGAGGCAATAAATAAGGGTATAAATTTATGCAGTGGTGAAATTATTTGTATTTTACATTCAGATGACAAGTTTTTTTCTAATGAAGTCCTAATAAATGTTTCAAAAATTTTTGAAAAAAATGATGTGAATGTAGTTTTTGGAAATTTAATTTATGTGAATGAAAAAAGAAAAAAAATTAGGAATTGGATTGCTGAAGACAATTTGTTTAAAAACAAAATATTAAGATCTAATCATTTTAAGAAAAAAATTATAGATGGTTGGATGGCACCACATCCCACTATATTCTTAAAGAAATCATTACAAAATGAGATAGGGTTATATGATACTAAGTATAGTATATCATCTGACTATGATTTCATAATTAGATTGTTTTCTAGTGATAAAACAAAAGCATTTTATTTTAACAATACTCTTATTGAAATGAAAATTGGTGGAAAGAGTAACAAAAACTTATTTAATATATTAAATAAAATGAAAGAAGATTACTTAATAATAAATAAAAATAAACTTAATGGATTTATGACTTTACTAAAAAAGAATTTTAGTAAATTAAACCAATTTTGGTCTTAATTTAAATCTCTCTCTATTTTTAATACTTGTCTATATAAATTGTTTTCTCTATAAAAAAACTTTATGTTTAATCTTTTTGAAGCCAACATGTCACTAGATTTATCACCAATGAAAAAAGATCTTTTCAAGTCAATATTAAATTTTTTAATCAAATTTTTTATCATTCCAACTTTTGGTTTTCTACATTTGCAATTTATTTTATATTTTCCTCTTCCATTATCAGGATGATGAGGACAAAATTCAATATCATTAATAAAAATTTGTTCTTTTTGTAGTTTATGATTTATCTGAGCGTGAAGTTTTATAAAGTCATTAATTGAATAATAACCACGACCGATTCCAGATTGATTTGTTACAATAAATAAATAAAAATTTTTCTGTAAGTGCCTTAAGGCATCAAATGTTCCATCTAGCCAGAAAAATTTGTTATACCTATAAACATAACCATTATCTTTATTTATCACGCCATCTCTATCTAAAAAAACTGCAGGCTTTCTGATTATTTTACCAAGATTTTTTTTAGCATAATTCAACTGTTTTTTGATTCCAATATCTATAAAAAAATTATCATCTTTATAACCTGATACAAAGCCTTTTTTTATTTGGTTTTCTAAAATATCATTTTCAAAAGAAGTTTGTTCATTATTTTTTATTTTTTTTAAAATTTCTTTTCTAACAAAGTAAATTCCAGAATTCATCAAGTTAGATTTTCTTGAAAAACAAATAATTTTATTTCTTATCGAAAGTCCTTTTAATGTTTTATTTGTTTTATAATTTTTGTTCTCAAGTAATATCATTTTAATATTACATTTGTCAGGAAACTTAAAATTAATTAGTCTATTAATATTTGTATTAAAAAAACTATCTCCATTTACTAAAACAAAATCATTTTTAATTTTGTTTTTCAACAAGCTGAGTGCACCTCCAGTACCAAGAGGTTTTTTTTCTATAATACATTTAATTGGTGTTAAATTTTGTTTTGAGTTATGAAATTTCTTTTTGATTTGATAACCTTTATATCCAGCTAACAAGTAAATATTTTGAAAATTATTTTTTTTATAAAAGTTAATTAAATGTTGTAAAAATGGTTGTTTTAAAATTTTAATCATTGGTTTTGGGATTTTTCTAGTTAAAACACCTAACCTTGAGCCTTTTCCACCACATAAAATTACTAAGTCTAAATTTAATTTACTTTTCATTAAAATATTCTTTGATTTTATAATTTGGGTTAAATGCAGATAATATTTTGAATTTTATAATAAATTTTAAACATACTAAAAAAAAGTGAGAATAGACCTTTAAAATGTTTCCTCCAAATTTTAACGCTATTTTCCTACGCTCATTAAAACTATCAAAGGCATTGATGTATGAATTTGCTCCTATTCTCATATAATAGCAAGGTCCATTCAACCTTCCAAATTTTTTATTTTGTACAAAAAATTTTAATAGCAGATAATAGTCTGAGCTTGCTATTAATTTAGTAGGAAGATAAAATTTTTTTGATAAGTTTTTTTTTGCTATCCATCCTAAACCTGGCACTATAACGTTATAAGCAATTTTGGAAAAATTCTTTGGTTGTTTTTTATAAATGAATTTATTGTTAATAATTTCCCCATAATCTGGAAAAACTATGTCAAGTTCTTTCTTTTTAATCTCAGATAAAAGATTTTTGAAATAATTTTTGTCTTTAATTACGTCATCGGAACTTAAAATTGTAAAATAATCTGATTTTATTTTATTTATATTTTTATTTACACCATCGTTAAAAGATTTGTCTTTTTTAGAAATTATTTTATATCTAATTCCAGAACTTTTGATCACATCTAAGGTATTATCCTTAGAGCCACCATCAATAATTAAAAGTCTAAAATTTTTATAGGTTTGATTTTTAATTGATTTTAAACACTCTTTTAAATATTTTGTGGAGTTGTATGTAGGTAGTAATATATCTAAATTAATTCCTCTCAATTTTTATACCAATTTTTTGCGTAAATAATCCTTGTAAGATATAAGGAGGGCATCATCAAAATTTGTATATTTAACCTTTAGAAGACCTTTAATTTTTTTAACATCCAATAATTTTTGCGGATGACCATCTGGATATTTTTTGTTGAAAAAAAGTTCGCCATCATAGCTAATTATTTTCGATATTCTATGTGCCAACTCTTCTATAGTTAAATCCCAGCCTGCGCCAACATTAATATGGGAACACATTACATCAGAAAATTTTTTGATTTTTTTTATATTTAAGTTCATGTACTTTACACATATTTCCGCAAGGTCATCAACAAAAAGAAATTCCCTTCTAACTTTTCCAGATCCCCAGATTTCAACAAATTTTTTTTTTTTGTTTTTGCATCATGTATCTTCCTAATTAGAGCGGGTATGACATGTGAGTTATTTCTGTGATAATTATCTCCTAAACCAAATAAGTTACATGGCATCAATGACCTAAAATCTAATTTTTTACTTTTGTATTGTCTGTTATAACTCTCACACATTTTGATCCCAGATATTTTGGCGATCGCATAGGGCTCGTTAGTGGGTTCAAGATATCCATTTAATAGTTCACTTTCATGCATAGGTTGTTTTGAATATTTTGGATATATACAACTTGACCCTAAGAATAAAATTTTTTTTGTTCCAGCTAAAAAACCTCCATGTATTATGTTTGATGCAATCATTAAATTATTAAATATAAATTCGGCTGGATAAGTATTATTTGCATATATGCCACCAACTTTTGCTGCAGCAATATATATTTGATCAAACTTATGTTTGTTAAGGTAGTTAAAGACTTTTTTTTGATTGGTTAAATCAACTCTGATTTTGTCGACTGTAAAAACTTTGTTAATATTTTTTTTTTTTAAATTTCTTACTATTGAGCTTCCAACCATCCCTTTATGGCCAGCTACAAATATTTTTAATTTTTTTTTTGTCATAAAATTAAAATTTAAATTCTATTTTCTGTATTTTTATATTTTTCCTCAATTAAACCACATAAAATTTGACCAATAGTTATATGACATTCTTGAATTCTAGCTGTGGTGATAGATGGAACATTTATGTACGCATCACAAAAATTTTCACATTTCGATTTTTTTCCACCTAAGAAACCAATAGTTTTAATTTTTAGTTTTCTAGAAACTTTGAAGGCATTTATAACGTTGGAACTTTTACCAGAAGTAGTAATACCAATTGCTACATCTCCTTTTTTTCCTAATGCATATATTTGTCTTGAAAATAAATATTTGTATCCAAAATCATTTGATATTGCAGTAATAGCAGAGGTATCAGTGGCTAATGATATGGCGCTTATGGCTTTGCGATTAAATTTATACCTTACAGTAAGTTCAGTTGCCAAGTGTTGAGCATCAGAGGCACTTCCGCCATTACCAAAAAAGAAAATCTTATTTCCTCTCTCAACGCACTTTTCAACAATTTTAAATAATTTGTAAAAATTTCCTTTTTGTTTATATAAGTTTTTTTTAACTTCAATACTTTCATTTAAGTTTGATAAAAAATAATTATCGATTTTTTTTTTGGGATAACTTGTAGACATTTCGACTAATTAATATATAGAATTTTGATTGTAAATATTTTTTTTGATTAACCTATATGTTAAATGAATTAATTAATGCAATTAAAAAGTATAAGATATGGACGTATCTATCATTTCAAGAAATAAAAACTAGATATGTTGGATCATATTTGGGTCCATTTTGGATAACAATTACTCAGATTATTTTAGTTATTAGCATAGGATACATTTATGGAGGAATATTTAGTATTCCCCCAGAGGAGTATATGCCTTTTTTAACTTGTGGGTTTGTTTATTGGAATTTAATTTCAGGAATATTAAATGAGGGAACAAGAGTTTTTGGATCAAATAGAAACTATTTAAATGAAATTAAAATATCGCCGTTGTTATTTTGTTTAAAAAACGTTTGTAGTAATACAATTGTTTTTTTACACAATTTTTTAGCAGTGTTTGTCATATTTTATCTCACTGACTATGAGTACACGAGTAGATTCTTTTTATCATTTATCGGTTTATTTTTTATATGTATCAACGGTTTTTTAGCTATAATTACAATTGGAATTATATGTGAAAGATTTAGAGATATACCAAGTCTTATTACAAACATTCTCCAAATAAGTTTTTTTGTTACGCCAATTATATGGGATCCTATAAATTTTAAATCTAGAGCTGTTATAATTCTGCAATTGAATCCATTCTGGCATTTCATTGAGGCGGCTAGAGCTCCACTATTAGGCAGAGAAGTTGAATTATATACTTATTTAACAATCATTATGTTAACTTTTGTAAACTTTTTTATAGCTTATTTTACATACAAGAAATTCTCAAACAAAATAATATACTGGCTACAATGATTGAAGCAAAAAATCTAAATATAGAGTTCCCAATTAATACTTTTAAAAACTTTTCTTTAAGAAAATCATTAATTCAAAATGTTACAAGGTCTCTAAAGGTAGGTGGAAAAATCAGTAAATTAGAGAGGAAAAATTTGAGTGTTACAGCTTTAAGTGAACTAAATTTTAAAATAAAAGAAGGAGATCGTGTTGGTATTTATGGGCCGAATGGAAGTGGAAAATCAACATTATTAAAAACTATTGCTGGAGTATACCCACCAACAGGAGGTGAGATTTTAGTAACTGGCAAAATAAATAATTTACTAAATATTGGTTTTGGTTTTAACTCAGAGGCTTCGGGAAGAGAAAACGCAAAATTTAGACTTATTTTGGCAGAATATGATGATAAAGAAATTAATGATATTTTAGAGAGGATAAAGGATTTTTCTGGATTAGATGATTATTTTGATTTACCAATAAAGACTTATTCCTCGGGAATGATGTTTAGATTAGGTTTTGCAATCATTTCTCAAATAAATGGAGATATTGTTTTAATGGATGAATGGTTGAGTGCTGGAGACAGCGCTTTTTTGGAGAAGGTAAATAACAAGCTTAAAGACATATTAAAAACTACTAAAATACTAATTTTAGCATCACATTCAAAAGAATTGATTAAATCAAATTGCAATAAAATTTTACAATTGCAAAATGGAAAAATAGATTACTATGGAGATATTAAAAATGACTTCTAAAGTTTTAATAACCGGTTTCACTGGAATGGTTGGATCATTTATGAGTGAATACTTGCTTAACAATACCGATCATGAAATACATGGTTTGTTAAGATGGAGGAGTGATTTAAGAAATAATGAGGATATTATTGATGAAATTAACAAAAAAAAAAGAATATTTTTAAAGTATGGAGACTTAAATGACGAAACTTCTTTAAGAAACATATTCAGTAAAAATAAATATGAATATATATACCACTTAGCAGCGCATAGTTTTCCAAAAACTAGTTTTACATCTCCAGTTGAGACACTAAATACAAATATAATAGGTACATGTAAATTATTAGATATTGCAAAACAATACTGTCCTGATGCTAAGATACATGTTTGTTCTTCGTCCGAAGTATTTGGAAGAGTTCCGAAAGAGTTTATTCCAATAAAAGAAGATTGTAGATTTCATCCTGCTTCACCATATGCAATTTCAAAATCTGGAGCAGATTTAATTGCATCATTTTATGCAGAAGCTTATAATATGAAAATTCTAATCACTAGAATGTTCACTCATACTGGGCCACGAAGAGGTGATATTTTTGCAGAGTCTACATTTGCTAAACAAATTGCTTTAATTGAAGCAAAACAAATTGAACCAATTATAAAAGTTGGAAATTTAAATTCATTAAGAACAGTAGCTGATGTCAGGGATGCTGTAAGGGCATATTATATGCTTTTAACAATAAATCCACAGTATGGGGAAACATATAATATTGGTGGTGATTATACATGCAAAATTTCTGACATACTTGATTATTTAATTGAAATCTCCGAGCTGGAAAAAAAAAAATGTGAAAATATTGGAAGATCCTGAAAGAATTAGAGAAATTGATGCAGACTTACAAATTCCAGACACGAATAAATTTAAAAAGCATACAGGCTGGAAACCAGAAATTCCCTTTGAAAAAACTATGCTTGATTTGCTAAACTTTTGGAGAGGTGAAATTAAAAAAGGAAGAAAACTTTTAGATAGATAATCAAAATTTAAAGTTATATTTCTTTGACCCCCAAAAATCTATTTTGATTTTCAAGGTTTTAAGTTTTTTACTAGATTGATTAATTTTTTTTTCTAAATCCCTATTTCCAATAAAGACTAGAAACCCTCCAGAGCCTGCTCCCATTAATTTTCCACCGTAAGCACCCTGTCTCATTACAAGATTATAAATATCATTGATTTTATTATTAGAAATATTCTTGCTTAATTTTTTTTTATATTCCCATTGTTCAGAAAGTAAATTTCCAATATGTTTTATATTAAAATTTTTAGATGTAATTAATTTTTCAGCTTCACAAGAAACATCATAGATGTGTTGCATATTTTTTCTCACAATATTTTTCTTTTCAATATTTTTTGTTTTTATTTTTTCAATTTCTGAGGCATTTCTCGATAAATTTGTATAAACAAGTACAATTGAATCTTGAATAAGTTTCACTTTTTCATCTGATTGCTTTAATTGTTTAACTTTATATTTTCTTCCATGCATATTTATAAAGCCAATTCCACCATAAGCTGCTCTTATCTGATCTTGCATGCCAACAGATTCTTTCAGCACATTTTGCTCAAAATGAATCGATTTTTTAGATAAATTATAATTATTCTTTTGGGTGTCTTTGCTAAAACAATTAAGTAACCCTACAGTAAAAGAAGATGAAGATCCAATGCCTGATCTTGCTGGAAGATCTGATTTATGCTCAATTTCTAATCGAGAATTTTTTGCATAAAGTTTTACTAAGTTTTTTACTACAGGATGTTTAATATTTTGATAGGTGTTTGAATGCTCGCGTTTATAATAGCTAACTGCATACTTATAATCAAAAAAACTGTTAAGATTTCTTACTGAAATATAACAATATTTATCAATTGCAAAACTAAATATTTTTCCATAATTTTTTTTTAACCAGCTAGGTAGATCAGTACCCCCGCCAAACAATGAGACCCTAAACGGTGTCCTAGAAATAATCATTATTTTAAAATTTTAACAAGATTTCTTTTTATTTTTTCAAGATCTTTAATTTCCAAATTTTGATGAATTCCAACTGAGAAGGCTCTATCCATTATATATTTTGCATTTTTGTTTTTCATTGTTCTATGTTTGATAAATTTAAATGCTGGTTGATTGCATATATCTCCACAAATTATCGGTCTACTCTCAATATTATTTTTTGATAATGCTTCTCTTATTTTAACAACACTTTTTTTAACATGTTTTTTTAAAACTATTATAAAACCAAACCAAGTGTGCACACCATGTTTCTGTGTTTCCTGAAAGGTCACATTATGACCTATAATTGGTTCTAATTCTCTTCTAAGCCAGTTAGCATTGAATCTTCTTTGTTTAACAAATTTATCTAGTTTCTTTATCTGTATAAGTCCAATCGATGCTTGAAGTTCGGTTGGTCTTAAATTGTATCCAGTATCTACAAATACAAATCTTTTGTCATAAAAATTTATGAATTTTTTCCAATTTGAGAAATCTTTTAGATCTCTCAACCACCCATGTGAACGTTGTATGATCATAGTTTCATATAATTTTTTATCATTAGTTACGCAAAAACCACCTTCTAGAGTCGAAATATGGTGGGAAAAATAAGTGCTGAAAGTTGCAACTCTTCCAAAAGATCCAAGAGGTCTAGATTTATAATATGCGTTCATAGACTCACATGTATCTTCTATTAAAGTTAATTTATTTTTTTTGACAAATGAAACTATTTCATCCATGTTACAAGGATTTCCATATACTGGAACAATCATTATTGCTTTAGTTTTTCTACTAATCATTTTTTTGAGATTGTTAATATCAATATTTAGAGTTTTTGGATCAATGTCCACAACAACAGGTACTAATTTATTTTGAACTAAAGGCCAGACTGTAGTTGACCATGATAAGGAGGGTACTATAACTTCGTCTCCAGGTTTTAGTCTTTTAGTTGTATGAGGGCTACATAAAGCAGAAATAGCTAATAGATTTGCAGAGGAACCAGAGTTAACCATAACAGCATACTTAAAACCATATTTTTTTGCATAAGCTTGCTCAAATTTTCTAACAGTTGATCCCATTGTAATTTTGCCCTGTATTAAAGTTTTCGTTGCGGCATATATTTCGTGATGTGAAAGAGTTGATTCATGAAGTCTACAAATTCTTGAATTTATTTGTTGCTTGTTAAATTCTTTATGTATTATTTTTTTAAGTTGCATTTTTTCACTCCATTTTATTTAATTAATTATTCTCTTTAAAAGCATTATAAGTTCTCTCTGAAGTCTTATCTTTATTTTCTTTATACCATTGAATTGTTTCAATTATTCCATTTTCCAAAGAAATTTTAGGTATTATATTATTTGATTTTGCTTTTGTAGTGTCTAAAATTCTTAATTTATCTCCTGATGGTTTAGTAGTATCAAATATAACCTCCGGTTTTGTATCTAAATTGTTAACAATAATTTCTACTAATTGTTTAATAGATGTTCCTGTCCCACTTCCTAAATTTATTGGTGTGTAAACTTCATTCTCAATTGCATCCATCATTCCTTGTGCAACATCTCTACAATGTATAAAATCTCTTATTGCACTTCCATCTCCCCAAACTACAAGAGGATTTTGTCCATCTACAGCCCTTTTAATAAGTGAAGCAACCACCATAGAATTTTTTGGATCAAAATTTGCTCGAGGTCCATACACATTTGCAGGTCTTACAATGGAAATTTCTTTCCAATTATATTCCTTAATATACGCTTCTACTTGTAACTCTCCCATTCTTTTAGCCCAACCTGCATATTTATCTGCGTCAGAAGGATATTTGCTCCACATTTCATCCTCTATCATAACGTCGACTTTTCCGTAAACTCCATAGGTACTAGTGTATAAGTATCTCTTTATTTTTTTTCTTCTCGCTGCCTCTAACATGTTAATTGACACTAATAGGTTTGGTACCATAAAAGATGCAGGTTTTTCGAAAGTCATAGCTGGTGAACCTGTTACACCCATTAAATTAAAAACTACATCAATATCTGTACATATTTCTTCACAGTTATTTAAATACCTTAAATCTTTATTAACAAATTCAATTCTTTCATCACTAAAAATATTTTGATCTAGTGATACAACTCTGATTTTTTTTGGTTCAGTTTTTAAAAGTAGATTAACTAATTCATTTCCAATTAATCCTGTACCACCTGTAACTAATATTGACTTTTTATTAAAATAACTCATGATAGGTGACTACCTATAAAAAAAAAATGTCAAAAACAACAAATTATTTAAGAAATTATATAAGAAAAGTTACCTCTCAAAACGGAGAGGAGGGTGTAATTGAATTTTTGCTAAATAAAATTTATGACAATGAATTAAGCTCACAAGATAATCTGCAGCTGTGCGATATTGGAAGTGGAGATGGCTTTTTTCTAAGTAATTCTTATTATTTTATAAAAAAATATAATTTTGAAGCACTGATGGTTGAAGCAAGAGAAATAGATTTAGTAACTTCTCGGAAAATTTTTGAAAATGATAAAGTTCACCATGAGAATATCTTTATAGATAAAACAAATACAATTGATCAAGTTTTAAAAAAGCACAATTTCAAGAAAGATATTGATCTTTTATCAATTGACATAGATGGTCAGGATTACCATTTATTCAAACAACTTGAGATTTATAGACCAAAATTGATCATAGTAGAGTGCAATATGACTGCTCGGAAATACATAAGATTGATTGAGGATGAGGGTGCGAATAATGGTGTTGGATCAAGTGCCTTATCAATTTTAGAACTTGGAAATAAAAAAAATTACAAATTGTGTCTTCAATTATTTAACAATTTGATTTTTATTGACGAAAAATATTTTCATAAAGTTGGTTTTCCAAATGAATATGATGAGATGTCAGAGATTCACGATATTTTTCCTCTAGACGTTTTTCAAGATCATTACGGAAATATTCATATATTAAATGGTGGTCCATGGAAATTTAATAAGATTATAAGATATGATGGAAATTTAATTAATGATGATACAGGTGGGGTACATCAAATAAATGATATGATTAATCTTAATCAAAATGGAAGAATAAAAAAATTGAATAAATTTAATTACTTTTATGAGGGTAAATATGAAAATTTAGATGAATTGGTAAATTTTAGAAATAATACTAGAGACGCTCAGTATGGCTTAAATACCCATTTAAATGAACCTCAATTACTACAACATAACCAAAATGAACATCAAAAAAAGTATGAAAATATTTTAAAAAAAAAAGAAATTATTTTTAATTCTGAAAAATATAAACTAATTGACGAAAAAGTAATTGAAAACAAAGAAATAATTGTTAAAGAAAAAAAAATTTTTGAAAACCACATTACAGATAATTATTTAGAAATTAAAATTGAATGTAAAAACGATGGCGGCGTATGTAAATTAATTTTAATTGATTTAGAAAAAGATAAAATTAATGACCCAATAGAGTTTCAAATTAAACACCCTTCAGATAAAACAATAACCTATTCAGCTGCAAACACTTCTCAAATGGTTGATGGAAAATTATTTATTTTTATGCCAAGCGATGTGTATGTTGGTGATATGTGGGTTATAAAGTTAAGTAATTTTAATTACACTTCTTTAGATAGGGATATTATAAATAGTCTTAAAGTTTTCTACTTAAAAAAGTAATTATTCCATATTGTTTTTAGGATTGCTTTCTTCGGGCATAACACAATTCTCCCAATCTTCAACTGGCTCTATAAGCATATTTTTTCTGAATTCATCTCTTGGTAAATAAGGAAACATATCCTCTATAGGTGTTTTCCAACCAAAAATTCTCGGCTCATAAGTATGAAATTCGTGGCAATTAACATCTATAAGAAGTGGGCCATCAAAGTTTAATAACTCATCAATTTTTTCATCTACCTCACCATGATTTTCTATTGTCATAGTTTCTATTCCATAGGCTTTAGCAATTTTTATAAAATCAGGTGGTTGGTAACCAACTGGACCACATGCTTCCATTCTTCCACCAAAATTGGTTTTTTGATAAGCTTTTGTTATCCCATAAATATGATTATTTAAGACAATAGTTTTTGTCTTAATGTTATAATTTTTGATGGTTTGTAATTCTTGAATATTCATATTCATCCCACCATCGCCTGTAACACAAATTACGTTTCTACTTTGATCCCCATAATATGCACCTAACGCACCAGAAAATGAGAAACCCATTGGAGAATTTCCATTATTAGAAAAATACCTTTGGCCTTTTTTTGTCTCAAATGAATGGTTTGATATAACAACATTACCACCACAGTCTGCTACGAAAACATCATTTTTGGTCATTTTTTTTGATAATTCTCTGATGAAATAATATGGGTGGATATTTTTTTTATTCTCATAAAATTCTTTTTTAACAGGATCATAGTCTTTCTTCCATTTCATACATTGGTTATTCCAACCTAAATGAGATTCTGTGTTTAATGATTTTTTAGCCTTAGCAGCTTTCAAAAGTTTCTGGATGAAAACCTTTGCATCACAATAAATATTTTCTTCAAACGGAACTTGTTGAAGAAATTTTTGTAGTAAAGACTGATCAATATCGACTACATACTTTTTTGCTTCTCTGGCAAATGTTTTTATATTTCCTCCAGTTACTCTTCCAGAAATTCTTGAACCAATTGCTAATAACAGATCAGAATTTTGTATACCAAAATTTCTTCCAGCTCCACCATAAGTTCCTATCCTGCCACCATAATACTCGTAGTCAGAGGTTACTATATCTATAGCATTCCATGTAGGATACATAGGACATTTCAAAACCTGTCCTAGTTCATGTAGGTCATCAATTGCATCGGCAGCTCGCACACCACCTCCTATCATTAAAACTGGTCTTTTAGATTTTTCAAAATCGCTAAGAAATTTAGAAATTTTTTCGTCTACACTCTTCTCATTAAACAAATCTGGCTCAGCACTTCTGTCATATCCGTAAAGTTTTTCTGTATCTACAACTGCTTTTTGTGTATCTATTGGCAAATCTATTAGAACCGGTCCCTGACGACCACTAGTTGCAAGATGAACTGCTAAATCAAGTTCATATTTTATTGAGTCTGGGTTTGTAATCATTTTTGCATACTTTGTAATAGGTTTTACAATTGAACAAATATCAGTTTCTTGAAAACCTACTTGTCGAATTGACGGGTCTGGTTTTAAAAACTGAGATTTTATCTGTCCAGTAATGAAAATAGCCGGCACAGAATCATAATAGCAATTTCCTATAGGGGTAACAAAATTCATTCCTCCGGGACCACTTGTTGCTAAAGCTAAGCCAGGTATTTTTTTTTCCCTTACTTTAGCAAATCCTTCAGCAGCGAAACCTCCTGCTTGCTCATGCATTACTGCTACATATTGAATTTTGTTTGTTCTTGTAAATGCATCAACTATATCTCCATTCGCGGCCCCATAAACAATAAAAGCTTTATCAACCCCAAGGTCAGCAAAATAGTTAATTACATAATCAGCTAATTTAATTTTCATAATTTTTATACCAGTTTATAGTTTCTTTTAATCCTTTTTGTAAAGACGTCCTACTTATATTCATAATTTTCATACTATCAATTAATTTATTTGACAAAACTCTATATTTTACTGAGGTAGGCAAGTTGGGATTAAATTGAAAATTAAGTTTTTTTTTTAAAATTTTATCAATCATTTTAGCTAGGGATAATATTGTAACACCCTTTCCAGAGCTAAAATTTAAAGGTCCTTTATTAAAATTTTTATACATGGAAATTTCTAAAACTTTTGCTACATCCTCTGCAAACACAAAATCTCTAACTATTTTTGAATTACCCCAGATTTCAAATTTTTCACCCCTTTTTGCTTTTATCATTCGCATGATTAAACTTGGAACCACTCTCGCTTTTTTAATATTTAATGAGTCATATTTGCCATAAACTGCACCAGTTCTTATTATGTTGGTTTTAATTATTTTTTTTTTATCTAAGTATCCTAAGATTTTTTCAATATATCTAAAATACCAACCGAGACCTAAATAAATTTCATATGGATCTTTATTAATGTCAAGTTTTGACTCGGATATCGGTTTATTTGAAGGCTGATAAATTGTACTACTGCTCAAAAAAATAATTTTTTTGACGTTATTTTTGACTGCAGCTTCGATTAAATTAAGGTTTACTCTTAAACTTTTAAAAACGAAATCTATTTCTTTTGATTTAATTCCCATAATGCCTTGGCTAACCATAGTTAATAAATACAATGTCTCTATATTTTTTGTAGATTTTAAACAAGTGCTGTAATTTGAAAAATTTAATTTTTTATAATTTGATTTGTTTTGAGGTTGATTTCGATAATATGAACTAATTAAGTGAAAATTTTTTTTATTTTTTAATCTATTTGTTAATGACACTCCTATCATGCCAGAACCTCCGGCAACCAAAATTTTTTTTCTTTTCATAATAAAATAGATAAATATTTTAAAAGTTATATTTTTTTTACACTTTTAAAAATTAATTTTTGAATAGGATTTAGTTTAGTAAAATTATTTTTTTTCATAACAATTTTATTATAAGTAAATCCAACCTCTTTATGTAAACAAAAATTTGCAATGCATACATTTCTGTCAAACATTTTTGGCTTTAATCCCTTATGAAAACCTGTTGTATTTGCTAAAACTAAATCTCCAGCTTTTGCAACTAAATTTTTTATTTTACTTTTTCCATAGTAATTTGAAATTTCCTTATCTGTAAATCTTAATTTTCTTTTAGGAAAATCAAATTTATTATGAGTTCCTTCTGTATATGTGAAAGGTCCAGTGTTTATATCCACATCATTAAGATAAACGATTGCCTTTAATAAATTAAATGAACCACTGTCTCTATGAAAAAATTGAGTATCATTAGCAGGCAAACTATTTGCAAATGCTTTTCTAACTTTTATATATGTTAATTCAGGTACACATTCATAGAAGTTAAATAGTAGTCTTATAAACTTATCTGAAGAAAATATTTTTGTTAACTCTGGAAAATTAATTAGAGGCTCAGAAATCGTAATTCCATTTGTCATATTCTTAAGTTTTTTATCTGACATTTTTTTAATATCCTTATTCGATAACCAAATTCTTTCATAAAAATTTTTTTTCTCTTTAAGTTCTCGTAAATTATCTCGAACACCGTCAAGATTTTTTCCATTTTTAATAAAATTATTAGTTCTTTGTGAAAGTTTTTTTATTAAACTTTTATTAAAAAAATTCTTTATGACACAATATCCTCTACTTTTTAAATCAAAGACACTTGATGCATATTCATTTTGATTGAAAAAAAAATCTAAGTGTTTCTTTTGATTTAAAATTTTTGAAATTTTATGGTTATAAAAAAATTTCTGAGCCTCTGGTGTGAAGCTTATAAAGTAATTCTCGTTGTTGTCTTTATTAATTTTTTTATTTATCATAAACGTTTTAATGATACATTATTTAAAAATCTAATGTATATAAATATTTAAATTTTAAAATAATAATTATGAATATATTAATAACTGGTGCTGGTGGTTTCGTTGGAAGAAATATAATTGAATATCTTCTTTTAAATGACAAATCTGAGAATTTAAAAATCACAGGCACTCTCAACTCTAATGAGTTGTCGTCTAATGGTAGACTTGAGAAATATAATTCAAAAGTAAATTTTGTTCATTGTGATTTAACGTTAAAGAGTCAAATAGATAAGTTATTTAAGACTAAATTTGATATGCTGATACATTGTGCGGCAGTTAGTACAGGTGCAAATGATATTATCAATAGGCCTTACTTGCACGTAACTGACAATGCCGTAATGGGATCAATGATTTTTAGAAAGTCTTTTGAAGAAAAAGTCAAGAGAGTAATTTTTATAAGTTGTTCTGCAATTTATAGATCTTCGGATAATCTTTTAAAAGAAGAAGACCAAAATGCATATGAGATAAATCCAAGGTATTTTGGAGGTGGATGGACTAAAGTTTTCTTGGAAAAACAATGCGAATTTTATTCGAAGTTAGGTGAGAGCGAATTTATAGTTATAAGACACAGTAATATGTACGGACCTAACGATGACTTTAATGACGATAGATCACACATGGTTGCTGCGAATTTAAAAAGAGTTTTTCTAGCTGATGAAAAAAAACCAATATATGTATGGGGTACTGGCAAAACTGTACGAGATTTACTATATATTGATGATTTAAGCTCATTCATAAACTTGTTGCTTAAAGCAAAACTAAAACACAAGTATAATATTTTTAATTTAGGAGCAGAGAAAGGTATTTCTGTAAAAGATGTAGTTAAAACAATTATCGACGTATCGAAAAAAAATGTTGTGATGAAGTTTGACAAAGCTAAACCTGATATTGATGTAAATATTTTTTTAGATTGCAGCAAAGCAAAAAGGCTGGGTTGGGAACAAAAATATTCCTTTGAAGAAGGAATAAAAAAAACCTTTGAATGGATTAACAATAATTCTGAAAAATTACAGTGATTAAAAAATTTTTTAAAAATAAATATTATTCTAAAGGAACATGGGCTTTAATATTTAATAGGTCAATTGATGAAAATTTAGCACGTACACGAGCAAAGTCTAAAATTTTATATTTATTTATTTTAATTTTATACTCTCCAAAACTTGTAAAAATTCAATTAAGCAAAAAAAACAAAATTACTATTATTAAAGATAAAATAAGACCTAAAATTGCAAAACTCTTAAAGAATTCATTTGTGATTAAATATTCTAATACTTTTTTAAAATATATTCTCCCAAAAAATAGTTTACTAAATTATAAATCAAAATTATTTCTAGATCCCCGATCTCAATTTATGATCAGGCACTTGTTAGATTTTAAAAAAGTAAAACAAAAAAAACAGTTCTCTGAAAATAAATGGAAAAATTATAAAGACGACAGCAACTTAACAGCTATTGTTTCATCATTTAATCATGAATACACTGCCAAGCATATCTGCGATAGACTTAAATCGATAGAAGCAATAGATCAAATAATTATACTTGAGGATGGTTCTTCAGATGAAAGTTTAAAAATTTACAAAGAAAATTTATATGATGTAAATCATTTCATACTTTACTCAAATGATCTTAATACTTTAAGGACTTATGATAAAGCAATTAAAATGAGTAGGTCAAAATACGTAATGATTATGCAGGATGACGATATTATTCCCCAAGGGTCGTCTTGGGTAATGAATTCTCTAGAATTATTGGACAAAATTCCTAATCTTGGTGTTGTGGGTGGTTGGAATTCAATCGATATGAAAGTTTGCCAAAATATAAATGATGTAAATAATTTTTCCTTTGAAAGCTTCTTATCAGATTATGCAACAAATACTATTGATCCAACAGGTCCAAAATATTGTTATAAATTTGAAATTGAAAACAACGATCGAATAGACATTGATCCTAGATTGACAACTCCTAAACATGTGCCTGTACAGTTTACTCCAGGATGCGATATAGGCCCCCTATTCATGAGAAGAGAATACTTTTTAGAATCTGGTGGAGTAGATTTTAGTTGGGGAGAAGTTGGCAAATCGTCTTGTTGGTGGGAAATTGACTTATGTTATAGATTTTGGCGATCGGGGTTTTCGGTGATTAATTTGCCAATGTACTTTGTAAAAGGTCAAGCTAACGTTGGGTCGGACCAATTTTATCAGAGTGATTCAAAAAAGAAAACTCTTGAAACGGGGTTGAGAAAGTTAATTATCGAACATAAAGATGTTTTCGAAGATATCTCTGCACATTGTAAAAAGCTCAATAGTGTAAATTTCGATAAAATGTCTAGCTAAAAATATTTTTTACCTTAAGAAAAAAAAGTGTGAAAATATTTCTTGGGGCATGGTCTTTTGGCGTTCTAAGTTTTAAAATATTAGAGATTAAAATAAATTTTTTACTTTTGTTGTGAATTTCCTGATTAATCGATAAATGATCAACTAAATCAACATTTTTTTTAGTTTTAGATTTCAAATAAGAGCCTAGCTTGTAATCTTTATATAAATATATACACATTCCATTAAATGAAGAGATGCTTTTTAAATCTTTCATATTAGTGATTTTTCTTTTAAAGTTTGAAAGTAGTTTTAATCTTTGAAATATTGATTGAAGTGAGTAACTTCTTTGAATTTTTAATACATTATACTCAAACAAATTTTTTATTTTTAAAACTAATAGATCGTAATAGTATGGTGAAGATTTTACAGATGCCCCAAAAAATTCACCTTTGTTTTTTTCTAATATAGCTGAAAGTTTCAAAAAATTTTTTAACGAAATTTTTTTTTCCAAAACATCATCCAAATCATTTACAACGATAAATTTTGAACTTATTTTTTTTCTATCAATGTAATTTTTTAAAATCTGTCTACCTAAAGACAATCTATAGATTCTATTACTATATCTAGATAATTCGGATGTGTTTAAAATAACTAGATTTAAATTTTTTTTTTGATTTATCAAAATTTCTAGCGTGTTGTCTTTTGAAGCATTCTCTCCAATAACAACTAATACTTTATTAAATCTTGATAATTTTTTTATAAAATAAAAATAGTTTTTTAGATACTTTGAGCAATTTTTAGCTAAAGCTAAAAAAACATAATCATACATAAATTTTTTTCAGTGCATAAATCAAGCCAATTGAGCTATTAGTACTGGTCAGCTACATGCGTTACCGCACTTCCACACCCAGCCTATCAACGTGGTG
>MDSZ01132911.1_pt1 | contig 22206 bp, 28 predicted proteins | sample 811201 | NCBI WGS metagenome assembly MDSZ01 (sample SAMN05326647, study PRJNA326480) | marine metagenome | isolation source: seawater | place: Indian Ocean: North | collected 2010 | reverse complement strand
GCCATACTAAGCATCAGGCCATATGGCCAGCGCCAGTAGATGCGTCTCAAGTCGGAGACGTTTATCCAGGTCCATGAAGTGGTGAGGGGGGATGCGATTTTCGCGTCGCCATTTGCTGATGGCTTGGCGGCTGATCCCTAATTCGTTAGCCAAATTGCCAACACCAAATTCTTTAATCGCCGCCCATACTTCATTTGTCATTCTTTTTCTACGCAACTTCTGGTAACCGTTGAGCAGCAGAGTTTACATCGATGAAACAGTTTTAAAAATGTTTTTTGCGTTAACGTTTGCAAAACATTTGCAACTGCGAGACACTCTGAGACTGTTTGCGACAAACTGACACAATGTCAGAACCGCAACGGAGAGGAGAATAAAAATTGGCAAAAAAATTCACACCATTTAACGAGCGACTCGCTGAGCTTAGGTTGGCACACGGCTACAGCTACCGGCGCTTGTCAGAAGAAATGGAAAAACAAGGTATCCCTATTACGCATACTGCGCTGAGAAAATGGGAACTGGGACTGGGACGCAACCGCATTCCAGACAAACCGCAAGTGGCTGCACTGAGCAGAGTCTTTAACGTCGAACCATCATTTCTGCTTGAAGAGATGATGCAGATGAGAACGAGAGGACCAGGTAGGTTGCAACACTGGCAAGACCTGGATCTGCTCACAGAAGAACAACATGAGGTGTTGCTTGCAGTGAAAGCACAGTTCCTGTCGATCAAAAATATAAACACGGAGGACCGCAATGGAGAGGGAAACGGATAATGTTTTCGATTTAAATGAAATTATTCGACTGAAAAGATTGAATGCTGCAAACGAATTGGCTTTTTCAATTTATCAAGCTTTTGTGCTTGAAACAGTCAATATCATTTATCGGTTAGAGAGCACACCCTGCAGTGTGAGCCCAGATGGAATTGAGATTTTTCACATCGGCGAGCCATATAAAGTCGATGGAATACGCCACGATCCAGCTCATTGTGCGATTAGCACAGGGAGCGGTTTGATAAAAGACGCTTGCGTAGAGCACGATTTTGTTGGTGACTCAGAGGCTATGCATCAGATGCCCGATTTTAGAATCGCGGAGTTTGCGGATGCAAATCAGATGAGGATTGTCGTCAAAGTCGCGCATGAACAGCATGACCGCCTTGTGCCTGCTGAAATTCATGCGGCAGTTCGGGCCTGCAGTATCAAGCAAGATCGTTACTACCTGATGCCAACCCGTGAAGAAATCATGGCCGCAATCGGGCTGCTTAACGATACTGGTGAAGTTGCCGACACTTAATTTTTGTTTCTATTTAAACCCACGGTTTACATAACTGTTCCAGCCGTGTAATCTTTGTTGTCGATATGACACAAGGAGACACGGATGGACACAGTTGTAGACCTACATCACAACGAGCCTGATCTAAAGGCAAAGCTGGCAGTTATTGAGTGCCACAAATCAACGGAAGACGCAGCGCGTGCCGCGAGGCACAAAGCAGAAGCTGAGCTGATCGAGCTCTTGGGTTGCCCCCAGGAAGGTCAAGATACTCACGATATTGAAGATCGCAAGATCGTCATTACCCAAAAGATTACTCGCAAATTTGACGCTGCCGCGTTAACCAAAATTCGTAACGACATTCCAGAAGACTTGCTGCCGCTTAAAGTTCAGGAAGTGTTGGACCTGAAGCAGTTGCGTTATTTGCAAAACAACGAACCAGACACTTATCGCATTTTGTCGCGGGCAATCGTAAGTAAACCGGCGAAGCCAAGCATCAAGATTGAAAAGTTACAGCAAGCGGACCAGCCCGGCACGGCGTAGCCAGAGTGTTATTACGGGCGGCCTGGCGTCCGCGAGCTGGCAAGTGCTCTGGCTACTAATGTCCCTTTCACTTGCTCTGCGACCAGGCATTATTTTTTAAACTGGAGAGGAGCCATATGGCCGTAGCTTTAAAAACTAGGAAAACTGAAGGCGGCATGCGAGTGCCACCAATGATTGGTGTGCATGGTATGTCTGGTGTTGGCAAAACAACACTGGGTGCAAGCGCACCGAAACCAATCTTCATCCAAACAGAACAGGGTGAAGGTTTGCTGCAAATAGACACGTTTGATTTTGGTAAAGAAGGCATCGCGACTGAGTATGGCGAGGTCACTGAGGCTATCGATGCACTGATTGCAAACGAGCACGATTATCAAACATTGGTGATCGACAGTTTGGATCACCTGGAACCGCTAATGCATGACCATTTGTGCAAACAAAATAACGCGCCGACAATGGACAAAGGCCCGTTTGGTTATGGTGCCGGTTATGTTGCAGCAGCAAATGAATGGCGCGTGCTGATGAAAAAGCTGAACGAATTGCGCAGTCATAAGAACATGGCCGTAATTTTAATTGCTCATTCGCAGCATCGAAAAATGGATGAGCCAGGACAAACTCAATATGACCGTTGGGATTTAAAGCTGCATGCGAAGAGCGCCAGCGTTATCACTGAAACTGTTGATTGTCTTTTCTACGCAAAGCACCAGGTCAAGATGCGGAAAGAAGACAAAGGGTTTGGCGCCGTCAAGGCCATCGGTATCGATACGGGAGAAAGAGTTTTGGTGGCTGAAGGGGGTCCGCACGTTAATGCCAAAAACCGATATAACTTGCCTGCTGAATTCCCTCTATCTTGGCAAGCCTTTGAACAAGCACTTACACAATCAATCAAACCAGCGAAGAAGGAAACCGCAAATGGGTAATTTAAATTTCAATGTCGAAGCACCAAAAGAAGAGGAGCTGCAAAGCTCTTACGACGACACGCCAATACCAGAGGGCACTTACAAGGTTGAAGTATCGCAAAGTGAAATGCGGGACAACAGCGCGGGCACTGGTCAGTGGTTGCGACTGCACTTCACGATCTTGGAAGGTTCGCAAAGCAATTCAGAGTTTGTTGAATTTTTTAACATTGAGCATCAAAACCCAGTCGCAGAGCGAATCGCGAAAGAAGAATTGTCGCGCCTTTGTCGAGCCGTTGGGATCGATGGCACCCTGGATGATTCAGAAGATTTACACGGCGCGGAGCTGCTTGTGGATCTTAAAATCGAGCAAGGCAAAGACGGTGTTACTCGCAACCGGGTGAAAAAATATAAGCCCCTTCCCGCTGCGGCAGCTCCTGTTGCGCAAGCCCCTGTAGAAGAGGCTGCTCAAGAAAGTGGTACGCCGCCTTGGCAGAAGTAATTGAGGCAATTGATGCGGCTATAGCGAAGGCGAACCCGCCAAACGCTGGCCGCACCTACCTGGGCGCTTCGCAACTTGGCGAAGATTGCGAGCGCAAATTGTGGTACTCGTTCCATTGGTCATTGCTGATTCATTTTCCCGCCAGAGTATTGCGGCTATTTCAACGCGGCCACAACGAAGAGCACCAAATTAATAAATATCTTCGCGACGCTGGCATCGATGTCTATGAGGTCGATCAAGAAACCGGCGAGCAGTTTGGATTCAAATTTGCATTTGGCCACGGCGGTGGGCATATGGATGCCGCGTTGCACAACTTGCCAGATTCTAACGAATGGCACGTCGGGGAATATAAAACATCGAGCACCAAATATTTTAAGGACATGACCGTCCTAGGTGTTGAGAAAAGCAAGCCAGTTCACTTTGCGCAGATGCAAATCTACATGCACTTGAGTGGCATGAATCAGGCCGCTTACTTGATGGTTAACAAAGATGACGACGACCTCTATTTTGAGCGGGTGCCATACAACCAAGGCGCGGCAGAACGCCTGATCGCGAAAGCCGAGTACATCGTTCAGGCCGACACACCGCCTGACAAAATGAGCGAGGATGCCACGTTCTGGAAATGCCGCTTCTGTGATTACAAAGAGTTATGCCATTACGACGCAGTGCCATTAATGAACTGTCGGACGTGTGCGCATAGCACTGCTGAGACAGACGGTGATGGCCGCTGGTCTTGTGCTGAGCATGGCTGGGATTTGCATACTAAACAGCAGAGAGACGGCTGCGAGGATCATCGCTTCATTCCTGATCTGCTTTCAAACTGGGCAGAGCTCATCGAGCTGGGTGACGGCAACCCCCGGTACAAAAATCTGCGCAGCGGCAATGAGTTTGTGAACGGAGACAACGGCTATCGCAGCGCGGAAATCGCGGCGGTCCAGGATGTGAAGTTTATCGGTGACGCGGCTGCTGATGAATTGAAGCTGAAAATGGGCGCGAGGCTGACGGGATGAGTCGAGTGGTGATTGAGTTAGACGACCAGGACGTGCGCGAAGCAATCGATTATGTGAGGCAGCACCTGGATAATCAGGACGCCATGATCACGTTACTGCAGAAAATATTGGACGCGGTTGCGGATTAAAGGAAATAACGATGGAAATTAGTAGCTATATAGTAACTTGCGGTGATTTGTTGCCATTCACGTCTGTGAGATACATAGGGTTTTCAGAAAAAGAACTGATGAAAACACTTAATCAACGTTTTGGCGTCGATTGGGAGTTAGCAAAATTAAACACTTTTAAGGATGGGTTCCGAGTTTACGAATGGATCAAAATTTATGAATACGATGTTTTTCCAGATGACCCATCGCAACGTAAGGTGCTAATGGTGCAAGCTGAAGGAAACACACCTTGACATCGCCAAGCAATATTTTCAGATACTGTCTCCAATGAAAAAGGGTAAATGGGAACACGTCCATCCGCTCCACAGTTGCATCAACTGCGAGCATTACATCATGGGCTGGTGTGAGATTTTCAGGCGTGACGTGCCCAGCGGTTTTCAGATTGAATCAAATGAATGCGACCATTGGGTGGAGACTATTCCGTGGATAGCTTAAAGACTCAAGCATTTGATAGAGCGCAAATTTTAAATGTCGCCAAAAAATACGTTACTCAAGATAGGCAGGCAACACACGGGAAACCGGAAGATAGCTTTTCGAGGATTGCTGAATTTTGGAGCACCTATTTGCAGCGACCGATAACAAGCAAAGACGTTAGCGTGATGATGGCTTTGCTCAAAGTTGCTAGGTTGGATGAAAACCCACAGAACTCCGACAACTGGATCGACGCTTGTGGTTACCTGGCGTGCGGCGGTGAGATCGCAATCAACAATGAATTTAAAGAGAAAGTAGAAGAAGAGAAATCAACTAAAGACCAACGGCATGAAGCATATTTAAAACAAACCGGATGCGAAAACGGCACATGCGACTTTTGAAAAAAAGAGCCTGGGGCGACAACCCCAGTGATTGGCCCAGCCGAATACGATGGCCTGCGGTTTGCCTGTGGGTCGTAGCACTAACAATTTTTGGAGTGATGTTGTGAGACTGTTAACCATGAAACAAACCGCCGAAAAATGCGGCGTAAGTACCCGCCAGATTTATCGATGGGCGAATGATCCAGAATCAAATTTTCCAGATATGAAAAAGCCATATGGCCGCCGATCTTATTATATCGAAGCGGACATCGACAGTTGGCTTCAAGATGCCATCGATAAATCGGACAACGCGAAATCTTCATACGCTTGAGCAAGCTTGACGCGCCGTTCAAATAAATCGGTGCGCATGTAAGCCGCCAGCACCTGGTTCTTTTCTCGGTGAGCCAACTGGCGGTCAGCATCCTGGACCGTCCCCGCTCCAGTTGAAGTTGTCCAATCCACAAACGTTGATCGGAAACCGTGCATCGTGATTCTTCTCCCTAATGCATCGACTCGATCAAATTGATGAAGGGCTTTTCGCACGGCAGCTTCGCTGATGAATTTGCTTTTTTTACCAGAGCCGGGAAACAGTCGCTCATCTTGAGCGTATTCGGCCATCTCCTGCAGCGACCATAGCAATTGTTTCGGGATCGGCAATTTGTGAACCTCTCCACCAAGCTTGTTGATCGGGCACATCCAGGTGCCATCTTGCAGATTAAAGTCTGTCCAGAGAGCCTCTCTCGCGTCTGCTTGCCTAGTTTGGGTAAGCAAAATTAATTTGAGGGCACTGTGCGAAGCATTATTTTGGCCCCAGAGCTGACTTGCGAACTCTGGCAGCTCATCAACCGGCAGCGCGGCAAAGTGCTCTCTCTTCTTTTTGTATGCAGGCAAAAGGTTCTGCAGCAAGTTCCTGTACTGGGCTGGATTCCGCTTATCGCTGATGCCTCGAGCAATCGCATAGTCAATGACGTTCTCAACCCTGCCTCGGGTTTTCGTCGCCGTCTCGTTTTTTGTCGTCCAGATCGGCGCCAGGATCTCAACCATGTCATCTGGTGTGATGTCCTCAATTTCCTTGTGTCCGATAACCGGCAGAATGTATTTATTGAGTGTGTTGCGCCAGGACTGTTCGCTTTTACCGCGAGGACTCCACACGGGTCGCTTGATGTTTTCGATGTATTGCTCAGCGAGTTCCTCAAACGTGATGCCCCTCGCCGCCTGCTTCTTTGCGCTAACCACTTTCTTTTGTTTCGCGGTTCGCAATGCTTCTTGCGGAGCAACATCACCAGCCAGGAGCGCGGCTGCTTTCGCCCGGGCATCTTTTGGCGTCATGGCTGGGTATGCACCCAGGTAAATCCACTTGCGCTTGCCGTCGATTTGCTGGCGAATGTACCAAAGCTTTCTGTCTTCTTTAACGTGCAAATACAAACTGGGGGCAACTCGATGGTTGCCCAGCTTTTTGATGTTTTTGACCTGGATGTCGCTCAGTGATTTGGGCATTTTTGCACTACCATTTGCACTACCATTTGAATGCGCATTGTGGCTCACAATGTCACACTAGGTCAATCTAAATGGCTCTAAGTGATTGTTTTTATTTGCTTATGGCACAGCGAGTCGCAAAGGTGCGAATTCCTCCCCCTCCGCCATAACCCCTCTACAGGCGAGTAAATATAAGGGGTTAAGGTTTTAAGAGGCAATTTGCACTACCAATTGCACTACCAACTTATTTACTGCATTAGGGCTTGCTGGTCCTGGTTGAATAACGTGGGGTTAAGATCCGCAGATTGACCGCCAATGATATTGCCAGTAAGGGGTGCTCTCGTTGCGCCTTGTGCAAAGAACGGCAAAATCTTCGGCAGTAGTTCCGGTGCTTTAGCTTTCACGATAGTCAGTAAATCGCCGCCGCCATCCAATTCTGCCAGGATAGCATTCAGTTTTTTGGGATCGGTTTCCGTTAGGATTCTGCTCATCTCCCCAGCCATCGAAATCAGCGCCTGGTCTTCTGCGATAGCGCCTCGATCACGCAAATTTTTGAAAAGAATATCAGATGTATTCCTGGGCAAATCCGTACTGGTTGCAACCTGGTTGCGCATCTGATTAACCAACTCTGTCCGCTGTGTGGTCGCACTGTTAAATCCAGCGCGCTCTGTTCGGTGCATTTCAACTTCTCGATTGAGATTGTCGAAGAACACGTCAAAGTCCTTCGCGCCTTTTTCAGTGTTAGGGAAAGCCAGACGCAATAACTGCTTCTTACGATCAGTCTTGACCATGTTGAATGCAATGTTTGCTGTTTCTGGCGATAGGTCCAACTGATCCTGGAGGGCGTTCAAAGCGCCCAATCGGAACGCTTCTTTTTCGGAGGGATTCATACGTCTGAGCATTGCTGCCAGCTCATCAGTGTCCTTTGTCCTGAGAAAGTCACGGCCTAATTCCATAGCATTCATTACAGCCGTATCACCCGCATAAGTGTTTCTGGCTCTGCCATAAGCTGGATTAGAGAAGTCTAGGTAATCCAGGAACTGAGTGCGCAAATCCCTGATGGCATTCACCTCTGTTGCGCCAATTCCCTGCTGCGGCATTTTAGGGAAGGCAACATCATCGATGCCCATCTTGATGTAATGCATGAACAGAGTAGGTACTTCGCTGACCCGCTCACCATTTGGAGTCAGAATATTCCCTTGCTCAGTCAGCCTGAATTTAACGCCGCCTGTATCGCCTTTAATTTGTGCAATACGCATGGCTTTTCGATAAGCGTCCTGGATCACCGGGTTTTGCAAAAATGTTTGCATCTCGTTATCAACCGGGAGCATGATTTTGTTTGCGTTGCCATACAGCTTGTCTGCGTTTGCGCCTCGGGCCGCCTTCATTGCCTGAAAGTCTTGGTAGAACTGCGCTCTTTTACCAAATGCTTCTTGAAGAAACCCGCTAATCCGCGCTGTTCTGCCAGCAGCGCGTTGACGCAAATAGGTGTTAGCTTCAGCTTTACCGGGACCAGGCAGAACGCTAACTGCATCAACCAAAGCCCTGGTATTGTCGTTCAGGTCAGCCAGAGTGAATTGCTTGCCATGTAAAGCGGCGACTCGTTGGATTGCTTCTTCAACAGAAAGTCCCTCGCTCTCAATCGCTTCAATGATTTGCTTCTGGGCTAATTGTCTGCCGGTCCTGTTCATTTGGTTTTTGCCCGACATGAATAGTGCCTTATAGGCATTCGCAAACGGTCCTTTCGCCACGTCCAAGAGTCCTTGACCCCCGACAGAAGCAACAGAACCGACTATGGCCCCACCCGCCCGATTTTCAAAATCACCTTCGCCTGCCATGTAACCGGACACGGCTCCCGACGTTCCCGCCAGCGCCAGGTTTCTGCCTGCTGATCGAGCTGCCCCAAAAGGGCCGCCACTTATAAAACCGCCGGCCGCTTCTAACCCGACCGCCTTCCAGGGGTTTTCTTCCTGGTATGCGCGCATAGGTCTGCGTTCAAGTTCTGTGGCTATGTCTTGCTGGGAATAGTCGGTATTGAATCGTCTGTTAATTCTGTCAGTTAACTCAGCATCCTGAGATCCTCCCATTAAAGCTGGGAACCTGGAGCGCATGAATCCAGCAATCTCGTCAGATGAACTGTAACTGAACCCCTGCATCATCATGCCCAACTCAGGAGGAGTGATTGCACCACTATCGATGCCTTGCAGTAGCGCACGTCCAGATTCATTGAGCCTGCCCTCGGCTTGCGCCTGCAATAACTTTTGATAAATTTCGTCAACCTGTTTGGGTAGCAAATTAGTCATTGATATAAACCTTCCAAGCCGTCATCTATATTGATTGGCTTCCTTAGTAGAGAACGCGCCTTTGCCTTCAGCTCAATAACGTCAGCTCCTTTAAATTCTGGGGCGCTCATAACCTGTTGTAATTTCCGCTTCCAGCCAATATCAAATTGTGCCGGGTCATATTTATAGTTATCAATATTTGCCTGGGTGAAATCTAACCATGCGTCATTGATCAGCTTTGCCCTCTCGGCTTCAATCTTCTTGGCTTCAATAATGATCATGTTGCCTTCTGGAGTCTTGCCTAATCCAGCGGCAGCAGTCGCTATCAACTCCATGTCTTTATCAGTTGGATTCACGCCCAAAGTTTTCGCCAGCGGCAGAATAAAGCCGGTAGCTAATGAGTTGAATAGCTCTGAAGGTGTTGGGTCTACATTTGTGATGCCTAGATTAAACCCTAATCTTTGTGCATCTAGGATGAACTCTTGCCCACCTCCAGTTTCAATGCCGGTCTGTAACAGCAACTGCATGTCGTTCAGCCGCTTTATTTGCTCCACCGCACCATACGCATTTGCCTGGTATTCATCGCCCAACTTAAAGAGTCTGTCTTGGGATTTTTCACTCAACCTAGCTGAAGTCGCTTCTCTTCGTTTGTATTCGCCAGGCGTCCATTCTGGAGCGGACTGAGCGTCAGAAAAACCCGGAGGCAGAGGGCTTGTTGTCGCACCCGTTTCTCCGGTGATGATAGCCGCCTGCGCATCATTTAATTGGGGATCTGCGCCGGGTTTTTTTAGGCTTGAGCTTAAGTACCACTCGCGCAAACCTTCGGGCAGATCGCTAACCTTGGTGATCTCATTAGTCACTTTGTTGCGCGTATACATTGTACCGTCTGGCCCATAGAAAGGTTCGCCCTGGACACTCTTGCCGATTTCATCTAACAGCTCATCAGACGCTCCAGTAATCATCTGCTGATCCATGCCTAGCGTATTGATCAGATAGTTTCGGAATAATAAATTCCTGGCCACATCAGCTTTTTGCAAATTCATATCCAACTGGCTTTGCAAAAATTTTTGGTTAGCCAGGACGCCTTGAGGGTCAGCGCGAGTCCCATATTTAATCCCAATCTGATTTCTTAAATTACCAAAAACATTCCCTATTGCCTGGCCAAAGTTTTCTGGTTTTCTGAATTGATAGGGCAAAGCCAACGCCTGCTGGTCTGGGTTCAGCAGATTCAGATATCGCTGCTTCTGCTCCGGTGTAGCATTTCGCAGCATGTTTTCAAATTCTGGATCTAAAGCCATTTCGCTCATCGTGACATACCGCTCAAAATTAATTGGTTGGTGTTCATGTACGCTGGATTGTTGCGAACAAAGCCACCCCCTGGCATACCAACCGACTGATAACCTGGGATGTCAGGAATACCAGACATTGCCGAATCGTCTCTCTTCGCCATTTGTTGCGCGAGAAACCGCTCATACATTTCTGGATCTTGCATCATTGCCAGGATTTCATTTTCATCCAGGATGCTCTGCAGATGGGATCTGGGATCTCTAAGAGCTTCGCCAGCTTTAGCCATCTTGGCCATCGCTACTTTGGGTGCAGCCTTCATAGCGCCCATTGCGCCCTTCGCAATTGCATTCAAAATCATCATCAGACAATACCTATGTTAAATCCACGTCCGCTTGAGCTCGATGTCAGCGGGTTAGGCAACATGCCAGCCGCTCCCCTCAACACGTCAAACATGCGAATCGGATAGTCGCGGCCTTCCTCAAACCGACCGTAAACGTCATCGAGCAATCGCTGACCTTGTTCACGCTGCATGCCACCAATTTGCATCAACACGCGAGGATCTCGGAACATCATATCTCGATAGTCCCCACTTAATGCGGCCAACTGCCTGGCAGCTCCTTGACGCGCATCAAACGCACCCAGGTCGGCTCGTTGATTGGCCAACTGCGCTTCCAGGTTTGCCATCATGTTTGCTTTCTTTGCATCAACGCGAGTCTGCCTGTTCACTATTCTCGATTGCAGCTCTGCCGCTTGATCTGCCCGTTGCGCTGCAAGTTGGCTTTCCAAATCTGTAGCAGCCATTTGTCTCCCAACATCAAATCCCTGGCTACGCAACTGTGCGCTAGTGCGACCAGCTTCTCGAAGGGCCGCCTCATTAGTTGCTGCTTCGCGAAGAGCATGTCGGTCACCGCCAAAGGCACCAGCACTGACGGCCTCGGCTGCAGTCTGGTTTTGCTGCATTTTTCGCGCTCGCTCTATGTCAGCCAAAGTTGTGTCCACAACATTAGAGGTGTACGGATTCATATATGGAGAATAGTCGGTGTCTCGCAAACGATAGCCGCCTAAATTGATGTCTGTTGCTCCAACGACAGGCACTGGCGTGATCGGTCGAGCGGTCACATCCCGTGGCCTGAACCCGAGCCCCATGTCCGTCGCCATCATTGCATTGCGCATACCTGGAAGGCCGTAGCCTCTATTTGCCGCATCGACTGTTCGGCGCATGCCCTCCATTTCAATATTGCTGAAAGGCGCAACTCGAGCAGACGCATACGGAACGTAAGGCATGGTCTTGTAGAGACGCTCGCCTTCGCCAAAAACATTCAGCAACGCCCGTTTTATTTCAGGATCAAATTCCTGAGATGACTCGCTTTTGTTTTTTCCAAAACTCATTTTCTATCTCCTATTATGCAAATCCGAATTCAGACTGCATGTAGTCGTAAGCTGCTCGAGATCGTTGATTCATGTCTGGATTGTCTTGCGCAATCTGAATAAGCGCATTGCGCTGCGCGTCGCTCAGCTCATCAAAATTCACATTGATTCTGCCGACATTGCCCGCGCCGTCATCAATCATCACATTGCGCAAATCTTGAGTGCTCGCATCAGAGGCAGCCATTGCAAACGGATTCCCCATCGTCGCGACTGTGCCACCCGCTGAAGGTCTGGTGCTGAAAGCGCGGCCATAGTTGGGTCCAGTGGGTGTGCTTGTTGTGGTCGTTTGGCTGCCGCCTTCCTCTTCAGTGCCGCCATTGAGCAATCGATCTAGCAACAAATCGTAGAGTTGTTGACCGCCTCCACCTTGGCCCATGCCTATACTGGCGTAGGCGTTATACGGTTGATAACCGCTCTGGAAAGGGTTTAAGCCAGCGAAGCCACTATAGCCACCGCCATAGCCGCCATAGGGGCTGTACCCTTGATAGCCGCCATAGAGGTTATAGCCGCCATAGGGGTTATAACCGCCATAACTTTGCCCAGCATAATTCTCATGGGAATAAGCGGGTCCGCTATAGATCGGCATGCCTGACGCATCATACTGGCCAGTGAACCGGCTGCCATCCATCCCGCCAGGGTCATTGTTATCATGCAAAAGGTAGTTGCCGCCTTGCTGCGCAGCCCAATCTGCGTAACCGTCCCATGAAGTGAATTCCTCATTGGACAGCCGTCCGTCACCATCTAGGTCCGGTACGCCCATGTTGAACGCCGCCAGTTCGTTTGCACTGGCTTCAGCACTTCCACCAGCCCCATACGCTTGCTGCACTTCAGGTGAATTGTAATTCTGATCTTGGGCCTGCTGAACATAATTTGGCGTATAAGGATTATAGCCGCCTCTGAAATCTGAATAAGCGCCACCGTATGGGTTGAGATTTTGGTGGGGCGCCATAATCGGATTGCCGCCATATAGCGGCGGCGCATAGGTCGGAAACGGGGAAGGAAACTGGTTGTAGTACCCAGCCATCGGTTGCCGAATCTGCATCATGGGCCCATAAAAATCATTCGCCGCATTGTAGTATCCGGCGTATGGCGGCCTTTCTGGTTTACCCCCGCCCTTACCTGGACCTGGTGCCGGTTGCCCTGGACTCTTGCCGGGGCTTTTGCCTGACGCTGCCATTATTTGATCTCCTTAAACATTGTGACGTGGGCTGTTTGATAGTCCAAGTCTTTAAGTGCTTTCACCCAGCCTCGTCTTCCACTCAGGCTTATGAATTGCGCATTCAACTGTTTGCCAAACATCAACAATGTTTCATCGATGTCTTTGATTTCTTCTAGGTCGCCCGCTGCGAGAAAAATGTGTAACGCTCGAGCATTTGGATAAGTGACGATCTCAGTCACCAGGCACGATTTATCCATCGGCCAGAACTGCATATCCTGAGAGGCAACGCCGTTAACGATGTCCATGAACGAATGCGTGTTGTGACCAAACTCAAGCGCACTCTGCAGCATTGCTTTATATGGCAACATTGCTTCTAAAGGGGTCGCAGCTTTTAGTGACTCTTCTTTCATAATGAATTGGTGCTCAGTGTTCCAGAGTTATCGACCAGGATCTCATAGCGGCTACCGTTTGGTGATTTGATGATCACGCGACCGTCTCCAACTTCAATATCCTGATTTTTTTTGTGATTCATAATGTCGGCTTGTTCAATTGCCAGGTTGGTTTGAACAGCTTTTACGCGCTCATAATTTTCGGCAGGCGTTGGTAAATTCATCGCTTGCCTCCCGCGACGGCATCAAGCCGCATCGTGCCGACTCGCCAATTTGTATTGATGTTCGCTTCGATGCGCATGCTCACCTGACGACCCTGGAACCTCACACTGGTCGGGTTGGTCATCGTAAACGGGCCGTGAGTTGTTTCAGTGCTCGTCGGATAAAAACGTGTTTTGAAAGTCGCTTTGACGTTACCCAGGTTTTTTTCATCTGGGATAACTTGCCGCACATTCATCACTGCATCGCCGTTGCCAATTTCGATGGGGCCAGACTCAACGAACACCGTTGCATCGTCATACGCAAACCCAACTTCATGTTCGTAAACGTAGCCGTCAGTCGCGACCATTTGTGGATACAGAAACACGCCGCTATTTACGCCTGCGGTTCTCGACAAACTGCCAATCGACCAGAAATTGTCGCGGTAGTTCCAAGTGATATAGCTATCGTTTTCATCGCCGCTGGCGCTCGGATAAAACCACCAGATTTCATGAAACTCAGAATTTAACACCCCATAAATTTTGGAACGCTGCGCCACATTGAGATTGCCAAAAAAGTAATCGCCAATGTCTGATTGCAAAACGCGCACACTGCCGTCGTATATGTGAAAGGAGTTTATGCCAGGCCACACTGCAAACTGGTCCGCGACGACGCAGCCGTTTGCACTGACTGATCCGCAACCTGTGCCGACCCTCTGAAATGAGTAAACGAATGGTGGGCCGGTATAACGCGCAACATGCGCATCAGTTGTTGTCAGCAACAACGTCTCACCTCGCAGCGAATGCCCACTGATCAACGTGCCGTCTGTTGTGAGGTTTTGACCGCCAGCCTGGTTGGTGGCAGAGGCCGTCCAAGTGTTGTTGTTTTCCTGATCGCACCACTCGACGCGGTTGTGCTCGCCACCAGCTCCTAGCGCAAACACAAACCGCTCATCAGTTACCACAATAGATGTGGTGCTGGTCGGTGCGTTACTTAGGACGGCAGCTATAGTGCCAGTGTTATTCGCCCACTGGTAAATTTTGCCGTCGCTTGTCGCGCAAGCAATCACGTACTCACCCCAGGTGTCTAAAGACCAGGTGTCGGCAACATCGTATGTCGCTAAGTCCTGGCGTGGAGTACCCCATTCAAACTTACCCCAGGTGCCGCCACCGTAACCAATGTTTACAGGCGTGCTGACCTGGCCAGTTGTGAAACTGGTAGGCGTGATGTCATGTACCTGACCGCTCTCCTGGATTGCATAGAGTTTAGTGTTAGTGCCAGCGACTGTACGACGGTTGCTACTGTTATCGACATAGCTAAGCAGCTTCCGACAAATGCCATCCATCGCGGTCAAAGATCGACGACGCCAACCCTTTACTGGTTGGAGTGATTGTTCATACCAGCGAACCAGGTTGCCGTCGTTCCAGGCGCCAGCCTGTTGCAGCTCCGTACCATTCTTACGAATTCCTGGAGGGATTGCCAGAGGGACCAGCGGCATTTAATAGCTCCACATTGCGGGCGTGAAACGATTTGGATCACAATCAATATGAATGAATCGACCACTACCCTTTTGATTAACGCCAATTCTTTCGATGCCGTGACGCAAAGCACTTTCAACAACCTTAAGTGCTTTGCCATGATCGACTGCCAGATCGACCGCATAGCCGCCAGCGTGCGCACCAGGGCGTTCTTTACGCGCCTCAATGGGATGGTTAGCACATCGATAGCCTGACGTGACAACAAAGGGGAATCCGCATTCTTCACGCATACTGTCGAGGATGTCAGTAATTTCATCCTTAATGCCTACCGCTTGGCAGTGTTGGCAGAGGAATTCTTCCTCGACAAAATATTTCACTGAACGACCTCGATCTTTGGATCAGGGTTCGCCATGTTCTTAATGTGCAGCGCGTAAGTGTTTTGCAAGATTCTGATTTCGGATTCGCGAGTCGATATTTTCTCCAGTTCCGCCTGAAGCTCCGCGAAACGCTGACCAAGCTGCATGGCTTCTGGTCCAAGCTCTTCCAAGTCGTAGTCTTCACCGTCGATCAAGAAATTCATATAAACCGCCATATCTGGTTAATTACTTAACTCTTAATTTTAACATTTGACGCGACCACACTGCCGAATGTTGCGTAGCTCATCGCGGCGTTTTTGCAAAGCACTCTTTGCTTTATCTCGTTGCGCTTGTTGATATCCATCAAAAACAACGTAAGCGCCACCCGCAATAACAAAGGCAGAAACAACGAGAAAAACAGCAATTGAAATGCCTTGAATTTTATTTTTTCTTGCTCGACGTTTGGCGACGATGTTTTTTAAAAACTCCGCCTGCTGGCGCTCAGATTCGCGCATCGACCGCTCAGCATCTCGCCAAATATCTGGGGCGCCTGCCATCAAGCAGAGGTCTTTAAGATTCCGCATTGCCTGGTTGGCGTTCCTTCGTGCCAAGCTGAGCTGGATTGCTGCCTGGGGGGTTAGCGGTTTTTTTAATTTCTGCTTACGCTCAAACTGATCCAGCTTCTGCTGCTGCGTACCAAAGCGCCCTATTAGGCGGGCGACGTCGTCGGCGTTTGCCTTGCCTTCCTTGAGAGTCGCAATCGTTGAGTTGATAGCGGATATGGCGCTAACAATACCGGCCAGCTCAGCAAACACGGATTTTAACTAAACGTATCGCGCCAGGTAGATCGACGCCAGGATGAAGGGATACACGCCAAGGATCGCAAACAAAAGATTGTTGATAGACGATTCAATGCGGTCCATTCTCGCGCTACCTCGCTCGAGACGTTCTTCAATAGATTTGAAGCGCAACGCACATTCACGTTCATGTGTCTCGAGATCGTCCATCTAAATATTATTCAGGAGGTGGAGGAGGAGAACCGCCACCAGTTTCAGGCGCAACATAATCCGGATCGTTTGGTCTTGTTGCAGGAAACGAATCCGTACTGGGCCAATTTCTTAGTGTTGTGCGATAAGCCAACCAATCGTCTCGATCAGGCCAATCTGGAGTCTGAGCAATAATGTCAGTTCTTGCTAACTCAGCATCTCTCCAAGCCCTGCCATCTATTTCTGAAGTATCTGGAGCAGCAACCAACCGATAATTATTATGGTTTGCTGCCATAAACTGTTCATCTGCGGCTATCGTGTTAACAACTTCGTCTGCGTCATTTAAAACTTCATAAATAGCCATCTCAAATATTCCATTTTATAATTTGAACGTGAATAAAGCCTTGTCCACCCTGCCCCGGTTGACAACTCGTTGTTGATTTATGAGAAAGATAGGCGCCGCCCCCACCTCCCAAAAACGCATTTCCACCGCTTTTTGATTGTCCTTGAACCCCAACTTGCACTCCCCCTCCAGCAAAGAAGCCAGCGCAAGCACCTGTATTGTTACTGCTTTGAGAGCGACCGCCAACGCCTATTCCCGCCTCTGCGTGTGCAGTGTAGTTGCCACTCAGCCAGCCTGTATGATAGACGGGTATCGTTGAATCCCCGTAATGATAAGACTTATAATTGTTTGGTGGGTAGCCCATCAAATTATCTGGTAGATTAGTTTGACCTAAATTATTATTGGCAGGCGTCGTTGCCCCCTTCAATCCCGGTCCACCTTCTCCGTGTGCAGAGCCTTGATTCGGATCAACTGTCCCTGTTGCAGCCCCTGTTCCCGCTCCTCCAGATGCAGAAGTATTATTTACGACTACGGTGTTAGTTGTATTTGCAACATTGCCAGAGCTAGGTCCAGTGTATCCAAATATTCCAACAGCCCCACCGCCAGTACCATACGAATTCCAGTAATGACCAGAAGGACTAGAAAAATTTAACGTCATGCTCCCTGAGCTACCTCCTGCCGTATTCCAAAGATTCCCGCTAGTCCCGGCTGCTCCCCCTGCGGCCCCGTTGCCGGATAAATTTTCATGCGGGTTTCCCGTAGCAAATGCACCAGCCGACCCACCATTCGCTGACATATCAGTAATGTCTGACCCAGTAAAAGACGAAGTACCTCCAGCATTTCCAGCAGACCCTGATGTGCCTGCGCTTATCGCTGCACCGCCAGCGCCTGCTGTTATTGTGTAGGTTGTGCTTTTTGATAGCGTCAGCTTGCTTTTTGCGGCTGCTCCGGCACCTCCCCCCGATGCGCATGCATTTAGGTAGGTAGCATTTACGTTTACTCCTCGCGCACCCGATCCACCACCTCCAACGACAGTTACTAGGGCCACACAGTCACACCACGGACTCCATGTCGTTGACTCAATAAACAGGTATTCCTCAACCGTTGCGAAACCGCCTGAACCTAAAACTGCCATAAATCTATCCTCATATTGATGTCCAACCTATTGCTGCATCATTTGTATAAACAAGTTGGACGGCGTTACCTGTAGGCAATGTTCCGTCTTCTGTAGCACCGTCTATTTTTTCACTATTTCTTCCAACGGTTACCAGCGCAGCACCCACATTTTTTAATATAACTGTATCGCCCTGAGACGGAGAGGCTGGCAGCGTTATCGTGAAAGCAGTGCTTGCATGATTGCAAATTAGCTGATCTTTGCTTACCGCCGTGTAGGTTCCTGTCTTAACAGCCCAACTATTGTAAGCACCTCCGACAGTCGCAAAAGACAGTGTTCCTGATCCGTTTGTCGTCAGAACCTGGCCACTCGTTCCATCGGTCACATTGAGTCGCGCAATGTCCACACTGTTGTCAGCAATCGCAGCAGCAACGACCGCATCATCTGCAATTAAAGCTGACGTGATTGCATCATCTGCAATGGCTGCTGATCCTACTGCATCATCTGCAATGAGTGCTGCTGTAATTGCGTCATCTGCAATCTTCGCAGTCGTCACCGCATCATCAGCCAGCTTAGAAGTCGTGATGCTATCGTCTACGACTGTATTGAGAGCGCCCCAACCCGACGTGTGATAAATCTCAACGGCGCCCGTCGTTGTATTGTAGCGAAGATTTCCAACTGAAGGACTACTAGGTCTTTCGCCCGTCGTCCCATCTGGAATTTGCAATGAGGTTGTAACATCAAAGTTAGCATAAGTCGCTGTGCCAGTGGGTGCAGCACCGACCTGGACATCGACATATTGCTTAACTGATTGTTGTGTAGGGACCATCGTTGCGCTGTTCGACACCATGTTGTCTTCATCAACAAACGCCGTGATCGTGATGGAGCCGTCACTCAACGAACCATAGGTGATCGTGCCAGTCGTTGTGATTGCAGATGAACCATTATTGATCGCGCCAAAACCTGATGTGATTGATCCAGCGTTTAGAGCACCAACCGTTGTTACATTGCTCAACGTGTCGAGTGATGTTTCAAAATAGGTTTCAAAATCGGTCAGCGCGACCTGGACCATCGTCCCGCCATCATTAACAACAACTCTATCCGCGTCGGCCAGGGTTGTTGCTGTTGCTGACGTGTCGCCGTCAACGATATTTATTTCGGCAGTTGTTGCCGTGACACCATCGAGGATGTTCAGCTCTGCGGTTGTGCTAGTAACACCGTCCATGATGTTCAGTTCGGTGCCCGTTGCCGAAATCGCCGTGCCGCCCAACGTCAGGTTGGTGACTGCCGCTGTTGCAATCGTGGTTGTTCCTGTGAGATCGAGATCCACCAGGGCATCGATAACAGCAGCCCCACTACCAGCACCGTCGGTATAGACCAATTTCACCGCGCTGTTGGCTACGGTGACATTGGCTCCCGTGCCCTGAGATAACGTAATGCTTTGGCCGCCGGTCGTTGCGTTTTCAATAATCCACAATTTTGCAACTGTGTTAGGCGCAATCGTAATTGTCCTGGTAGCGGTCAAACTGCCAGAGCTGGTAATTTTGAGATACAACGCTCGCATCTCATCTGCAGTGCCATCTGCCAGCGTTAACGTCGCATCAGCATCGCTTGCCAGGTTTTCGGTACCAGGTCCAAACGCACTGGCAATGCTGGTGAGATTGACATTTGTTTTTGAACCCCAATCGTTTGGGGCGGTACCAGAGCCTTCGCCAACGGCGATAAGCTCTAAGCGCAAATCATTTGTGTACGTTGAAGCCATTTATCACTCCAGTGGAGTAGTACGCATTCGAGCACTTGTTTGCCCCTGCGCACGCTCGTTACTTATATCGATGTCGAGCATCTTCTTCTGGTACAACGACGCCCAGGTTTGCAGCCTGGCATCGTCCTGCAGATAAGGTGCTGACTGAATCAACGTGGCGTACAAATAAATATCTGGCGCCAACGTCAACAGCCAATTGGTTGTGTTACTATCAGTGAGCGCAGGGATCTCAGCAAAATAAACAATCTCGCCGGTATAGCTTGCATCGGGTGATGGATAAGCCTGGATCTCTGTGCCAATCATCGTAAAAAACAGCGGCTTTCCAGACGCAACACTGTTAGCCCGTTTAGCATTCAACGCCTCAGACGTTAGATACTCGAGCTGCGTCACCGGGTCAGTCTCAAGAATTAGCGACTGCGTTTGAAACCAATCAGACGGTGTCGCCGTATATTCGGCGCTGATCGTCAGACTTGCTCGCGTGATCATTTTTCTGTGACGCAGATTGCGCGTCAGCTCGGCCTCTGCCAGCTCAATAAAGTTAGGAATGACCGTCGTCAGGTCATCCCGGTTGAGCCAATCAGCGACCGCATCCTGCAGTTCAGAATACGTTCCGATTGCCATTTAAATACGCCCGCCTCGCGTCCTGAAATATTTATTGTCAGGATCGTTCAACCACTTCGTGAAACGCTTTTTGTCATCCAAGATGCCTTGCTGTTTCAAGTCGTAGTAAATGCTAAGAGGGAGCGACGCGACCTTTGACCATTCGCCCCAGGGTTTATGTTTATCAACGTCATTCGCTGACGCACGGTTGCGTGCAATGATGTCGCTCACATCCTGAGTCGTTTCGATCACAAACCGGTCCTGAGACGGGGTTTCCCCCGCCTCGTAGACAAAGTTGTGTTTGATGCCGGTATGCGGATCAAAATCAAGAACCCGTCGCTCACTGCTCATCAGCTTGTGCTCAGATCAGCCACGATGCCAAGACCAGCTTCCTGGTTTATCTGCAGACCAACTTCAGTCAACATCATAAACTTAGTCGCGTCACCGGTCTTCGCCAGTTCAACTTGCTGCATAGGTCGCAGCGTTGCCAACTCGCAAAGATCAGGATCGATCACATAAGCATCCCGCGCACGCGAAAATCTATTAGGAACGATAGAAATGGAGCCGAAGTCCGACATATAGACATCGGCGGCACCGATTATAGTCGTTGGACTATCGCTGGGAGCCATATATCGCTGAGAGGCGATACCGCTGAACGAACTGACCACAGTCTTAACGTGAGCTCCAGTCATCAGGAACTTAGGGTCGCCCCCCTGTGTCCAGACGGCCTGGAGGACTGTCTTAAGTAACGTTTCTGTTATGGCGCGTTGCGTTCCGTCAGTTCTCGCTGCATTGACCACACCACTTGATACCGTGGGGTCTGCTCCAGACGAACCTTTTGACGTGTTGGTGCGTATGAAGGCTGACAGCGAGGCAGTGGCTCGAGCCGTTCCGGTCGCACCAGCGGCTGCTGCAGCATTCACTCCAACCAGGTTATATTCAACATCACGCTTTAACTCATTGCCTTGCTTAGTGATTTGATAGGCCAGCTCTGATCGGCGGCCCGCTTCATCAATAGCACCATCAAGGTTGTCAGCGATAATGCCGACTTTGCGCATGATCTGCGTATAGTTGCCCAACCTTGCGGTAGGGGTTACGGCAGTGAAAGATCCAACATCGTCTCCGTCCAGTTGTTTGTTCGCTGCCGCGGCGGAAAGAGAGTCTGTTTGCCATTCGAAGTAGGTGTTTTTTACACTCCGTCTCTTCGACATATTGCTGACGAACGGGGTCGTCTCTGGGGAAATGTTGTAAATTATGTTCGACAGGTCTTCCCGAATGCCAATGGCACTGTACCTGGTGAACGTGTTTGTAACGATAGCCATGAGCTAACTCCTAATTTAGTAACGATTCTATTAAGGCGGTGGCATCTTCCACGCGCCCGGTTTTCGCAAGACGTTCACGGCGAGTTCTCACCCGCTTGGAGCTTGGCTTTGCCTGGACGCTTTTAGCGCCAGGTTGTACTGAGTTTTTGCGCTTGGCCTTCGACGCTTTCTTCACACGTCGTTGCCCTTTGTCAAAGAGCATCGCTTTACGAAGGACGGTTATATGGTTTGCTCTTACAAGCGCACCCATCTCTTCTTCAGAGATGCCCTGCTCAGCCAAATAAGTCCGCAATTCGTCAGACTCTCTTTTGGCGACGGCTTCGTCCTTCCAGGCTGGGATCATCTCCGTTAGCCTCGATACTTCCTGGTTAAGCATTTCCTGCAGTGCCTCTTGCTGCTGCTTCTGGTTTGCCTCACCCACCCGGTGTTGCTCTGCCTGAATCGCTGCAAGTTTCTGATGGCGCTCCTGCTGGCGCTTGTTCCAGGTTCGCTCTTGACGGGCTGCCTCAATCGGATCTTCATCGTACATTCGATCAAAATCCGGTGGCGCCTCTTCCAAAGCTCCTAATTGCGTCTGCAGCGCACCAAGTAATTGCGCGTATTGCTGACGCTCTAAAGTCACGGCATCTCTGTCTTGCTGGAAGTTCTTACGATCTTCCGCTAATGCCTGTGACTTGCGTGTGTAATCTGCCTGGCGTGAGTAGCCCGACTTCAGCTCCTGAATATCAACCTCAATTTCTTCACCATCAACTTTGACCGTGAAAGTTTGTTGTTGCGCTTCAGGTTCTGCGTCGTCTGTTTCCTCATCATCTTCAAGCAGTTCGGCATCATCATCGCCCTCATCGATGTCCTCATCG
>MDSZ01153301.1_pt1 | contig 22210 bp, 5 predicted proteins | sample 811201 | NCBI WGS metagenome assembly MDSZ01 (sample SAMN05326647, study PRJNA326480) | marine metagenome | isolation source: seawater | place: Indian Ocean: North | collected 2010 | reverse complement strand
TTACAACTCTAGAGAATAAATGTTCTTCGTCATACTTACCATCATTTTTAAATGAGAAGTATGCATATGGCTCTTGTGCGTTCATAGAGCCAAATATCCTGCCCTCTAGATTAGTTTCTGGATGGGCAAATGAAGGTCGCAATCTTCTGAGCATTCCGTCATTTATGTGTATTGCTCCAGCGTCATTTAGAGGTGTTTGATCTGCATTGCCGCTAGTAGGATATTCGTGTAATGGAGATCCAGCAACTAAGGTGTAGTCAGCATCACTCCTTCGCGCTCTTGTTATAGATAATGAAGTTCCAAAGAAATCATTCTCATGATGGTTTTGCGATCTACTTCCACTGCCAACTGGAACAACCTTATGTATTCGTGACCACTCTTGTTCCTTTTTGCCCCAGTTAGATATTCTATTTTCAAAAGTAAATATAGCACCATTATTAAGAACTACAGATCCACTGCCCGGATACGTAGATCTAGCACTAGCAGTTCCAAGATCATGAACTGTTCTAGTCCCAATGTCAAACTGTTCATTAAATTCTTTTCTGACAAACTCACCCTTTACATCATCTATAACATTTTCAAAATCATGACCGGGAGCAGAAATGGCGAGTACATCTCCATCAACATCAATCTTATGACCAAACATGTCGCCATGTATAGTATTATTTGTAAGATAAGCATCCGTATATGTATGGCTTCCTAATTGAGTAGTAGCAGTACTAGCATCTGTAATTTGCGTCCCTACATTAATTTCATCAGGTTTAATTTTCTTTACAACTTGCCATTGCTTACTCTTGTAGAAGTCCTGAGCGTAGGCAGGAACATCTTGAGTATTAACAATTTGTTTATCAAATATATATACTACGCCAGCGCCACCATTATGTCCAAGTTGTGTATTGTAGATAGCTCCTTGTGGAGTTTCTGCTATGACTGTCTCCCAAGCAACAACTCCAGTTCCAGCAAAAGCCGCAAACGGCGCACTGATATAAATTTGATCTTTATGCACTTTAACATCAAAGCCAAATAAATCACCCGGATATCCAGATGGGAATCTATCGAAATCAAGATAATCATATCCAGTGTCTTCCATAATCTGTGGCACACCGCCATAAATACTTGCATCGACATAAGTAGTTCCATCTATGATTCCACTAAACTTAGAGGCAGAAGCGTAGTATGACAAGTAAGAAGAGAATAAATCTCTCTGCCCCTGTCTTGCTAATTCCTTTAGTCTTTCATAATCGTTTACAACAGGTGGTACTCTACGTTCCTTGAATGGTCCAAACGAATCAATTGGCTCTAGCACATCCCAGTATTGAGTGAGATTTTCTCTCATTCTCACAGGATCAAGCTCAGTTAGGTAGCTACCAAAAGCATCAAAAGGTTGGAATACATCATTAGATAAACTATTTGATGTAAATCCACCAAATCTCATATTATATCCAGAGCTAGAAGGATATGCGTTAATAAGTTTAGCAGGGCTGAGTGGTTCTGGATTAAAAATCTTATATGAGTTATCATACACAAAGTCAGCATCTCTAAAGTTAGAAGAACTAGTTCGTGGATATAGAGATACAAGGAAATCATACAGGTCTTGAATGATTGAAGAATTATTTTTATCAAGTATGCTTGGGCCTTGAATCAAACTGGCATCACTAATAAGAGTAATTCTAGACTTAGCTAATCCAGCGTTGAATCCACCAGCATGATATATTTCTTGAGCAGCAATAACTGGCCCATCAGCAATTTCTGGTCCGGGTTGACCATAAGTTTCAATACAGAAGTCTGATGGGCAATACTTAGCACTATCTGTAGTAATAGGACCAGAGTAGTTATATGTTAAGGTTTGAGCTTCACGGCCCGGAACTGTATATGGTTGAAGTTCTGTAATTGGTATGTTAAATTCACCAAGAACAACGTCTGGCACACTCTGATATCCAGAAACGCTTACAAACCTGACTGTCTTTTCTTTCTCTGGTTCAGCTACTGCCTTTTGAGAAACATGAGTTTCCCAAGCATATATTTCAACATAATCAGCATCAGTGGCGACCAGAGTATCAAACTCTAAATGATATACAGATCCTGTTCCTTTCTGCTTCAATTCGTGCATCACCGTCGCAGTGTTAAAGTATGAACCTCTAATTTCTATACCTTCAGGATCAGTTGTAGGACCACCAAAGGATGATAGCGGAGATAAGTTTTCTATTTTAAGAAGCTGTGTCTCTCGTAGAAGATTAAGTGGTGGTGGATTCTTTTTATAGAAATTATCTACCGATCCCTCCTCTGCTATATGTGCGGCAGCATCATATCTGTTAGCCCTTCTTACGGCTTTTGCATTTCTAAATCCTATCATGAAAGATTTATTTTCATTGATTGTTTCTCTGGATATATCAACAAAGAAACGATGGCATCTATGCTGATCTCTAGCTAGGTCGGATGGTAGATCAAATCTAGCTCTAGCTGCGCCAGTATTAAAATCAGCAAACCCTAATTCTACAAATGAATCATCTTGTACAGTTATATACGACCCACCATGAATAGGTTGTATTTCTGAGTTTCCACTTAGCAATGTTATAGCGCTATTAAGTTCAATACAGCCGCCATCATGGAGAGGGTAGTTGTGGAACTTAAAGAAGTCATGCGCAGGATCAGGAGAGCCTACAAATGTTTCACTGTTGGCAGCAAGGTCAATACTACTGCCACTGCCTTTACGATAGTCAGGCCCAGCACTCGCATACCTATCACGATTAGGTAAATAGAGAGGCTTCATAGTTACGCCAATCTTAGACAACATATCAGTAATATTATCTAATTTATCTATGTATTCGTCAGACAATCGAGAAGGAATAGAGCTTCTGTAAAAATCAGGACCATAAGTAATAATTAGTCTATGATCGCCCTTAGCTAACCATGTATTTAACTTATCAAGATCGTCCCCAGAAAGTTCATTATTTGTATTAGCAATCCAAGCAACGTTGTAACCTTTAGACGAATCTACTAGATCATCCATAGATACGTCTTCAACAAGTCCAATGTCATAAACAGAACTTCTAGAAATATCTCTGTACAGATTACCTAAGAAAGAGCGATCAAATCCTTCAACGAATGATCTCCTTCCTGTCCATCCACCAAGTTGTGCAATTCTAATTCTTCCCTTCTTACCGGCTCCACCTTGATCGTTGTTCATAGCTACCAAATTATGGTAGAAAAGAATATTGACATCTTGTGGAGAATCATTAAGCACCGATTGGTTTTCTGACAAAGTATTAGAAACCAAAACAATTTCAGAAGTGGCGCTGCTACCATCTGGTTTTTCATAAGTTTTACTTTCAACTGCTGCAAACTCAGCGATACCTATGGTGTTAGGACGAGTTTCAGTTTTATTTCTGACATCGCTGTTGCATTGTAGAATAGCGTTTTTGCCTCTAAACTCTGGAGGATCAAACCATAAACTTTCCCCAACACTGCCTGTGCTATTCAAATCCTTAAATACAAAATTATTAGTCATGTCAGTTCTATCTGACCACATGATCGTAGGACGATCAATACTAGAAATTCCTTCTGACAGCATGACCCCTGAGAGTTCTGCTTCAATAAAGACAGAGCTATTAGGAACAACTTCAAATCCAGTAGTTACAGTCCTATACGCAATACGATCTGGGACTTCTGGTATAAACGTTGTTTTACTTTCAAACTGAGCAGCAACAAGCAATGGTGCTGGCTCTTTGTATCCTCTTTCAACTGGATCTTCAGCGCATCCGTAGTCATATAGCTGATTGCTATTCACACCATAATGCATAGCTATATTTCTATAGTAAGGTGTCAACGCTCTTTCACCAGTTGGTAAGAACATCACGCATTCGTCAATCCACTGAGCGCGTAAATCTCCTTCGTGGACTATCTGCATCTCACATTTATCATTAAGTTCAGTGTATGTTCTTTTCGTTATTTTGTCTCTGGCGGCTATGCCAGTAAGAATATCTGTCTTTGGCTTTTCACATTCATAGCCAACGTTTGCATTTGGATTATAGTATCTAATGTCAGCAACACCGCTACCCCTAAGTTGAACTTCGTTATTCACGTAGGAGTCAAGACTTTTTGCTGGCTTCATGGAAGGAATAGCATTATAATGCAATTCACCAACAGTGTTGTAAGCAAGTGACTCATATTCATTTCTTGCTGGGTGCAATCTCATTCTAGAGTCTAGCTGAAGCAAGATATTATTAATAATACTATTACTCTGACTATAAGCCCCATCTCGTTCCCACAGAGGATCATCACCAACTAAGACTAAATGCCTATCACCTTTTGCTAACCACTCTTTTAATCTAATCAGCGTTTGGTCACTAAGAGCATCAACCTCTGGAGTAATAATAAACAACAGTCCAGTATCATCTAGAATCTCAGTTCCATCTGCATCAGTTCTTATGTATGGTCTACCAATAGAATTGTAAGTAGCTGAGAAGAAAGTTTCTGGGAATAGAGATTGATTAGAATCATTCATCTCTAACGTTTCGTGCAAGTTTCCAAATCTTCCCCACTCCTGAACACCATCGTGGGGATAATACTTGCGAGCGTCTAAAACTCTAACAGCTCCCGCATTTACATAACCCTTCCAATCAGTAGCCCTGTCACGTTTAGGTTGATACCAAGCGCTTTGCCTATCGTGCTGACCCATACTGTCAGTTGGTGCGCCCATAGCTAAAGTAGAACCATCATCATTCAAGGAAATGCTATATCCTAATCGTGATGTAGGTATAAAGGTTTCAGCAAACCAAGACCACCCATTAGACATGAGTGTTTCTGTCTGATGTAAGTTATAGAAATTTACATAAGGAGAAATATTTCTATCTTTAATAAACTGAAATCTTCCGCTATCAGAAACGGAGGCGTATATTTCTTTAGCAGCTTGAGCATTACCTACAATTCTAGATCTTTCTTCATACGTATGTTTTAAATTGATAACTTCAGGAGCAGAGTTAGTATAGACCCACGAAGCGAATGATGAATGTATTGAGCCTTCACTGTTCTCTATTAACCTAATAGGTCTATTGTAAACGCTAACATTCTGTTTAGAATAAGGAGAGCCAATAGCTAGTGTTGATCCGTCCGTTGAGAATTCCACAGCATGACCAAACCCGTCAGGATATTCTGCATCCCCAGCAGTTGGAGAATCAATTACTTGAATTAAATTCCAATCAGTACTAGTATTTAATTTCTCATACAGATATACTGCGCCACCACTAGATGGTACAAAGTTAAATTCAGCAGCAGCCGAGTTGTATACGCCAATTTGTGCGCTAATTAGATCTCCATAATTATTGATTGAAATATTAGTAAAGTCAATCATGGACCCTAGAACGTACAGAGACTTGCCAAGCCAATCTTCTGCATCGTACTGTGATGGTAAATCATCAAATGCATTTTCTTCAAACGTTATTGTTTCGTTACCATCAAGTTCAAATATCTGACTATAACCCTTAGCAGCAGAACCCGTTGAAAAGCTAGTAACACCGCTAGCAAAGGAATAATCGTCATAAAAATCAATGAAGTTTGTTACAGCAGTACCCAAAGCAGTCATGCCGCCCATAGACCAACTATTATCAACGCTAACACCTAAAACTACTGGTATATTATTATGTGGCAAAGAAACATCATAAGGCATCTCTGCATCAAATGCTGCTTTTATTTCGTCAAAGATTAACTGATCTCTTTCTTTATAATGGTCAGTAGTTGTATCCATACCGTCAAAACGAACTTGACCATCACTATCAACGTACTGGCTTGTATGCCTGTGTATTCTATATTTCTTAGCTATTCCTCCTGTACTATCAATGACTTCTTGTTCAAAGTTATCTTCCTCTACAACAAAGTCAGGCCCAAGAACAGGCTCAAATATAATAACTTTAGTATTAAACTCTACAGCTGGATCTGCAAAGTATTTATAAAGGATATCTTTACCCTTCATGAATCGTTCAATTTCTTCTGGTCCTCGACATGGGTTAAATGATCCACCACAATTTTCTGGCAACTTAGGCAAGAATTCATCAGTAAATATGAATACGCATATGTTTACAGGTCTAGTAACTATTGGAGAAAATGTTCTTGTGAACTTAGATCTTGGACCACCAACAGCTACCACCTCTCTATCAGACATCTTAGCTATAGATGTAGAATACCCAAACTCTCTGCCCTCTTGTCCTACGTGCCACTGTTTAGCATTAAAGCTAGCAATTAATTCACCGTCTTCATCCTCAAGTCTCCAAGGCACATTATAATAATAGTCTCTTCTAAACTCAGGAGCCAAAGATAATGTACTTTCTAATTCCCATCCAGACTTGTCATCTTGACTCGTCCAATCAAAACCACTTGGTGCTGGTTTTCTTCTATATACAAACACTTCGCCAGCATCTATACAGTCAAATCCAGTGCTATCAAGAAGATCATAGCCCGGAGCGCCAACGATCATCAAGTCACCTACAATGGATACTGACTTGCCAAACTTGTCTCCAGCTTGTCTAGTGGTTTCATCAACAATCTTAAGAGGTGTATAATCTACATCTTCGTTAGTACCATACTCCCAGTATTTAATTTCTCTAGGTACATCTTCTATAGTATCAGCACCAGTTTTACCAACAAGAATTATATCGTAAGTTGCTGCTGGTATAAGACCAGTATATTTTCTAACTCCATAGTAATTACTAAGATACCCACCAGATTGATCTCCATTGAAAGCTACAGCTGTAGTGTCAGTGAATGTAGTGAACGGTCTGAAGATGCCCCCGTCAACACAACCAGCCTCTTTCCATACTGTATCATGTGTTATAAGTTCAAGCTCATTGCACGTTCCGTTGCTATCGCAGTTTCCAAAACATATGGTTGTTACGCCTCTAATTTCATCATCAGGATCTAATGTTAGTAGTGAGTTATCAGCAACGTCTATAGGTTGACCAAAATTTTCTCCATTAAACGCAAACGATTCAGAACCCTGATCTGCTGCAATACTAGAGAAATTGTATGTATTTAATGGCATATTACCAGTAGCGTAAACTTTAGTATTAAATCCACCAGTAATATTAAGCGGGACATTACCAGATACTGAGCTTTGTATTGGAGGCGTTACTACGTAAAGTGTAAAGTTGTTACTAGCTTCAGTACGAGGTTCATTTATAGAACCATAATTAAACAATGTAAAGTTGCTTGGGCTTCCTTCGTATATTCCCATGCTATTGATAGTCTGGGTAGCTGGCAACATACTGAAAGGCAACACTCCAGAAACCACTTGGCCCAACTCTGTGTTACGTAGATGTAGAGTTATATCACCATATCTATACTTCTCAGACATACCACGTAATGCAAGTTTAAGACCTTCAGGTGGGGGCGTAGTACTTGTAGTAGTAGAAGTTGTTGTTAGTGAAGGATCTGGCATGGTGAAGGAAGGAACATTGTCTAGTATGACTCGATTAGTATTAGTTACTTCAAGTCGAGCAGAACCAATGGTTATTCTCATATCATCCAGATAGTATCTAATCGAAGACTCTTGAGCAGGAGATAAGTGAGTATTATCGTAAGTATCTGTGTACCAATCATTAGCCAGAATCAAAGCTGGATGACCATAAGAGTCCTGAAGAACATCTTGTATATCTTCAATACTTTGGAAGCCAATGTCTGCATCTGTGTCAACAATCACTCCGTCTACAGCTATGAATGAAATATTATAATCAGTGCGACCATATAGATTGTTATAATATGATCTTGGATCTGAATGAACAGAGGCAGCTTTTAGTTGTGAATCGCTCCAAGCATTAACAGTTAAATGTTTAAATGAGCCAATGGAAATATAATGCCAAGAATTTGGTGTGAGCTTTTCGCTACTTAAAGTCTGCAAATTATTAAGATGCCAAGAATCTCTGTTGTTTACATCTCCAAAAAATCTAGTCTTCATCCCTCTTAGTAGTTTAATACTATATTCCCATTGCGCAGAAGACTCAGAATAATCTCCATATAAATCTAAAGAGAATATCAATTCTTTATTTTGTGATAAAGCTCCAACTTCTAGAGGTACTTTCTTGTAGGCATTCCAAATCTTAGACTTAAATGAGTTACTTCCATTGCTAGCTTCTGGAGACCAAGAAGGAATGTAAACCCAAAAATCAATATTCCATTCATCACCTAAGCTTTCAGTTGTCAATGTATTTGAAAGAGTTGTATTCTTTTCCAAACTATTAGAACCATCGTTAAAGAAAGTTCCTCTTACTTGATTGAAATTCTGTTTAAGAGAACCAGTGCCAAACTTATAATAATCTGTAGAAGTAGTTGGTAGAGGGGCATTTGATGTATTAGGAAGAATACCTAAAGATCTATGCTCAAGATTGTCTGCGCTACTATCATTAAGGTTAAATGGACTAATATTGTCCAAATCTCCATCGAAGTCTAAAGCTAGAACTACATACTTACCGTATTCATCAGCGTCTACGCTGCTAGCTCCAAATTTTGGATATTGGCTAAATTCTCCCGTCTCGCTATTATTGCTAGAAACACTTTGTGAAGAAACGCCAAACAATGGAAGATATGGATCGCTCTCAGCAACAAAAGCTCCCGAAGTCATAAGAGACAAATCACCACTGCCATATGTAGGATCTCTTGCAAGAGAGACAAGCTTAAATGGTGGTTCAGCAGCATAATGACTCTCAGCAAGGCCCAAACTGTCTGCCTGTGCCAGTGATAGTTGTTCTCTTACAACAGTGTCACCACTAGCCATTAACGGGAACTTAGTATCAATATTAACAGCTTCAGTAATTGATTGTTTAAGTTCTACGTCTACAGAATGTATTTTAATATATGAATCATAATTACCAGTAGGATATACCAAGTCATACTGAACGTATAGATCTTGAACATCATTAGAGAAATACTTGTGATTCATCTCAGTCACATTTTGCTCTTGAACAAAATTAGACCACGGCTCAGATGTCTTATCTTTAAGATCTTTAAGAGTGAATGTACTGTTAAGCTTCATCCAGCACATATCTGGCGCTAAATAATGTATACTCCTATTTATCAAACCCCAGTTTGTAGATTCAAAGTGTACTGACTCTTTAGACTTAGTATAAAGACTGACTATAAGTTTAGGACCAATATTGCCATCAGGCCATTCAATATCTTCTTGTATTCTATGCTGAATTACAGTTTGGACAGCAAAGGCATCATCTTGAAGGCTGTAGCTACGGGGATAAGCTTTAGATATTCTAGGTGGTATGGCGTAGAACTGATCCCATAAACCAGCGACGTTAAATCTTAGCATATCATTTTCAACCTGAGTATGATAAGCTATTCCGCTAGTATTTAAGCTAGCTGGTATGGTAAGGTCTGTAATATCTTCATAGGAAGTACCATCATTCTTAAATTCGTGTACTATAAAGTCTTCGCCAATCCTAGTCTTCATGGTATCAAACGCACTATTGAACTCACAATACTTAAATGCGCCAAGATACCATTTAGATGTATCCTCGTCTACGAAGTCCCACATCTTGTATCTATCATGAGTATAAGACTCATCATCATTCCAGAACTTAGATCTGTGACCAGCAAAAAATCTTTCCGCTGTAGTCTGAAGTTTATCTTTTTCGTAAGAATCTACTGTGATATTACCGCTATTTGATATGCCAATCTCAGTAATAAATGCGTTTATGCCAACACCAGAACCATAAGAGTGACCAACGACAAAATTACTATTACCACTATGCATGGCAAATGGAGACGAACTAGCACGTAGTATATTAAAGTCACCACTAGCAATTTCGCTATCAGTGTATAGCCTTAGTTTATTAGAGTCATTATCATTGTAAGATAACATAACTGAGAGAGGATACTGATAATCATAATAAGAAATAGTATCCTTCACTTTTATCAAATTAAAGTCTGAGTCTTGAGCGTAGCCACACAATTTACCATCTTCAAAACCTAAAGCAAATTCTAACTCTGATCCATCATCCCACTTAGAGAACACAACACCAGAGTTAAACAAGTTATAGTCAGATCCACTAATTGTAACGTCTGGAGAAAATCTACAGAACACATTAAAGCCACTAGCCATTGGTTGATTATCAAAATTAAAACAACCATCGGAGCCAGAAACCCTAACGGCATTTTCGTATGCGTCTAGTATGTGACCATGCAATGGATCATTAGTATCAGTAACCCAATCAATTGTCTTGTAACTGCGAGGCTGTGAAGCAAATAAATGTTCGCTATTAAATCTAAGACCTCTATTATTTGTTGTGCTGACACTAAGGTTAGAATTAAACACACCAGAAACGTCAGTATCAACAGTAAGATTACTAAGTACAGTATTGTTAGAAGTATTTGTAAAGTTATAATGACCATCTAGGAATGGCTGATATACTTGATTAAATTCAAAGGAGAAATCAAATTGACTTGGATCAAAAGCGCCAATCTGTACATTGCCATCTACACCTCTCCATCGTCTTGAGTAATTTGTTTTTAGGGTAGGTTCTTTGTCTGGGGCTTTGTAGCCATGTGGCAAATCTTCTAATAATGATAGAGGATGATCAGTCCAAGTAGCATTAAATCTTTCATCATTTGATTTTCTTGCAGAAGGATGTAGCCTTATATTAGATCTCGTTAGTTCTTTTGGACCTGTGCCTAAAACATGCAACGACATTGTATTGGCTGGATTATATCTAACTACTAGGTTAGCCTTAGCAATGGCTGCGCCAGAAGGAAGTGGGAAGATATCTAAATATAAAGCTTCAAGGTATTTACTAACAGCATAATTTGGAGACTTACCCTGTTGAACTGTATCATCATATATTTTCAAAGGTATAACATAATCTTGGAACTCTGTACTATCAATGGTAGATTCAGTTCTTACTTCTTTTCCTTCTGAGTCTTTTGTAACCTTCAACAAAGAATCACTAATTAAATAATGATCTCCACCAGCGTTGTTTGTCTCGTTATGAGCGAAGAAAGAATCTCTCTCTGATATGCTATAATTAGATAATGTTTCTTGTACAGAATAGAATCCAGAAAACTGAGGTATAGAACCAGTTGTTGTTCCAGATGCATTCTGTAAGAATCCACCAACAGCTGGTGTTTTAATTGTAACTTTATCGTCTGCATATCCAACGACATCTAAAGTATAATTTCTAGAGCCTACAGCTTTTCTGGCCCTAACGTGCAACTCTATATCATAGATATCAAAGTAAGTATCATTAATTATAACATCGTCCACCTTGGCTGTTTGGAATGGGCTATTTACTGAGTCACCGCCTATAGCTAAAGAACCGCCAGTTTTTTTGCGTACATTATTTGGGTTTTTGTGTTCATAGAGGAGAGTTAATTTACCAGAATCATGAATAACATTTCCATCAACATCAACCCCAGTACTAGAAACTAACTCAACATAATCACCAATACTGGACATATTATCAAGTCTATTAGCAAGCTTGTCTAAGTTATACTTGTCAGTATTGTAATATATATTTGAAAGTTCATCTGCTGAAGATTTCCAAACACTTTCAGTCTGTGGATAAATACCTGTATCAAAGTCATGACCAACAAATTGAGAAGGAAAAATATCACGTATTAACAAGTCACCCTTTGGTGGGTATTCCATGTTTAGTAATAAACGATTCTCTGTCAAGAAACCAAAGAGAGTACCGCTTGCAAGCAAGTCAATGTTACTAATTCTAAAACTCTTCGCAGGCTGAACTCTTCTGCTAGTCATGGTAGAAAGGGGTTGTCCATAAACTGCTAAATGATCATTACCCTTCTTATTTAGAACAGCTTTCTCGCCATCAAATTCATTCTGATATCCTTTGTTGAATTCTTTAGAAAATGGCTTGTGAATTGTATCAACTGAAACATCAAATCCAACTGTGTATCCGCTAGGTTCGCCAAGGATCGGAAAGTCTGGATGCCAAGTTCTATGTTTTACATAATTAACTTCTGGTTCTGTAATATACGTAGTAAAGTTATATAGTTCATTTTCATATTCATATTTACTATCACCCCTAAATTCAATATCTTTATACTTAACAATTAAATTACCAGACGGGTCTTCAAATCTAATATTATGTATTTTATAATCTGCGCTAATTTCTGAGTCTTCATTTCTCAGAGGGGCAGCAGCACGAATGACTAAGAAATTTTCTCGCGGAGTTACAACAGGTGCATTAACAGAATACTTATATCTAAAATTACCTTCAGCGTATTCAGAGTCTGGTTGTATAAAGCTACCATACTCATCTGAGACAGTAATTAAACCATTGTATGTTTTGACAAAAGTGCCTTCATCAACACTTCTGTATAAGCCAGAGCTAGAATATTCTTTATTTATAAGTCCAGAAGATTCTATATCAGCAACTGGGTAAAAGACTTGAGTAGCTGGAAAACCTTGTTTGTAGCTAGAGAAATTAGAAGTATGACCTCCAAGTTTATCTGCTAAGAGAAAAGTATTTGCTCCACCAATTCTTATATGAGCAGCGATACTTGTTTCAGCAAATGTTGCAAAACTTCTTATGTCTGAAGTATAGTCTGATATACTATAAGCATACTCAAAACCTTTAGCCGTTTCAAGCGACATCATAGCCTTGGGGGGAGTGTTATACAAAGGTAACAACTCAGACGTTCTCATAGCATACACCAAGTCTTCAGCAGGAACGGCTGGGTTTGGTACTTTGGATGAGGAAATTACAATTTTTGGATTAGGGCCAAATCCAAATTCGTAATTTTCTGTAGCGTCAGTAGAAGTGCCAAAGGCAGCAATCCTATACTCTTCTGTTGTTTCAGTGGTCACGCCAGCATCATCTAGAAGCACAGCGCGTCTTGTGTCAAAATATTCTCCACCAAACTTAGCAGCTGATTTTTTCTTGCCAACATATATACTGTCTAAGAATCTTAAGCCAATAGATGTTTTAAACTCTACTGTTTCAAGCGGTACTAAAGAAAGAGCATTAATGGTAAAAGAACCATCACTTTCAATCTTAAGTATGTCTCCAATTTTTATGTTTGCATATAAAAAGAAATTGTCATTATCAGGCTCTTGAGTGGCAATGAGTACATCATTTATATAATATTTTATATCAGAGTCACTTGTTAATCCCTCACTATCTGCATAGACCTGACCAACACGCATAGACCTAAGAGATATACTACCAAGAAAAGCATCCTCTTTACTTCTAAGGGGTCGCGGTACACTTCCCACTCCCTCGACTGATCCAGCAAAAGTATCAGTAACGGCAGTATCTACGAAGTATGCGTTTTGAACGCTTGAATCATCTGGGCGGGAACCAAAGGTTTTAGGGGGTAACGAAGAAAACGCTTGAGCTGGAGGTTTAAATCCAACGCTTACAATTTTAGAAACAGTGCCAGAAATTCCTGAATCAATTTTGTGATTAACTGGCTCCATGCCCTGCTTTAGAGACGCATTGGCTCTAATTTTACTACCACCCTTTTTATGGGCGAACGAAAAATTGACGGAGCATTCCATAGTAAAACCTTAAACAGTTGATCCTAGAGTTGATCCAGACTTCCTAAGTTTTCCATCGTTGCCAACGCTGTAGCTTTGAATTTCACTTCCAACAAATTCAAGCAAGTCAGACTTAATATTGCTAGCTAGATTTTCTAAGAAAGAAGTTCCAGTAAGATTTACATTAATAGCTGTTGGGTTAAGAGTTACATTTAATTCTACACTCTTAAGATTATTAATATTATTATTTAGATCAGTATTAAACTTGTTCAGAGCGCTAGCAAAACTGTTTAGAGTGGCAGCATCTAAACCACCAACTCCACCACCAGCTGCGACTTGTCCTCCTTGGTTCATGTAGCTTACACCATCAGAACTAGCTGACACAGAAGCTCCACGATTCATAGCCTGTAGCGCAGCAAGATTATTTCCTCTGTTAACAGCACTACGTCTAACGACAAATTCGCCGGGGGTAAGCATCGCTGGAACTGTATCACTACCGCGAGGCTGGAATCTAATAAGTTTTCCAGTGCTTGCGTAAACCATTCCACCGCTTGCCATTTTAGCAGTTCCCCTTTGTATTGCGTTATCCATTTCCAACTGGGCGGCTTGCATCATAATGTTAGCAGCTTCTAATTGTCTATCAGCTACATCTACCTCTGTCTGAGCGTTTTGGTTTAAGGTTTCAGCCAAAGCTCTAGCTTCTGATTGTAGTCTTGTAGTTTCTGGGTCAGTGCCAGCCATAGCTTGAGCGCCAGCAGCACCAATGCCAACCTTGCTAAGACCAGCTCCTGCGACTCCTTCTAGCAATCCTCCAGCACCACCTATTTGCATACCAAACATATCTTTTGCGCCAGCTTGCTGTGCCGCTTCCAAATTGCTAAATGCTCTACCAAAATCTGAAGCGCTAAACTGATTCATTGCTGCTTGATTACCACTGGCAGCAGCTGCTGTTGCTGCACTAGCTGCTTGCTGTTCAAAGAATGCCTCAATGTCTCCAGCGAGCAAAGATTTCATGGCATCTTTTTCAGCTTTATTCCTTGCTTCTATGGCTTTAATTTCTTCGCGTTTTTGATCAATCAACTTTCTAGTGATTTGTGCATTTTGTTCATTAAGTTTCTTGAGTCTTTCTTCCCTATTAGCCATCTCTGTGCCACCCGCACCAGCCATAGCATCCTGAGCAGCTTGATCACCTTGAGCGGCTCTTACTCTTGTGTCTTGAATCTTTTGTAGCTCCCTTGATATTTCTGCGTTTCTGGAAGCTATTGATCCTGCGTCTCCAGCATTCATTTGGCTGATACCAAGACCTTGTAGCCCTACATTATTTTTAGCAACTAAATTATTTACAACATCTTGAGATGTTACAGCTTTGCCACCAAACTCTTCTTGGAGTTTCATAACTTCCATTTGCACATCAAGAGCTTTTTGTTGAGCCGCTGTAAGATTTGCTTCTGCTTGGTGTCGTTTCTGTATAACTGAAATTAGTGCTTTTTCTGCTGCGATAGCTGCTTCAGCTACTTCTTTGAATTGCTTGAATGCATCTTCACCAATCTCTCCAATGATATCCTCAAGTACGGTCATGTCTCCCTTAGCAATCGCATCTAATTGGTCCTCACTAAGATTCTTACCTGCAAATTGATCTCTAAATTGTTTTAGTGTTCCCTCGTCAGTAATACCAGAAGCTACTAACTGTTTTTCAACAGCTGCTGATACAGCTTCTCTTCTAGACTCAACTGATCCACCTCCTCTGCCCGCCTTAAGATCATCCATTAAGCTAGTCCTAGCGCCTTCTAGAATAGCAGGCATGTTAGCTTGGGCTGCATTAACAGATTCAAGATTCTTTCTCATCTTACCAATCTGGTCATCATTAGCACCAAATCTTCTGAGGGTACTTTCTGCATCGTCCAGTGCGCCTTCAAACTGAGCGTCACTCATACCTATGGCAGCTTTACTTGTAGCAGCTTCTAAAGTGGCTAGAGTTCTTTCTGTTTTTATAGCTCCCATCTCTTGAGCTGCAAGATAGTTATTCATACCAAGTGCGGCGGCTTGAGCAGTTCCAGCAACACTATTAAGCCCTAAATTCATTGCCTTAAAAGCATCGGCTGCTTTCTTTGCTTCTTTTGCTTGGTTTTCAAAAGCTCTCTCCAAATCTGTAAATCCATTTTCTAGATAATACTGATATACTGCTGGGTTAGCTTCTTTCAGCCCCTTCTGGAAATCTTCAAAGCTTCCACCAGTAGCAGCAATTCTTCTACTGAACGCATCAGTTGCTGGTTTCATCTGCTGTACAAACTTCTCCATGTTTTCCTTACTGCCCTTATTCCTATCTGCAATTTCTTTATCAAGCCTTGCATTCTTTTGTGCGCCTGATTCCAAGCCCATATATCCAGCTAAACCAAGAGTTCCAACTCTAGCTGTTCCTCTTAAGAATCCCTCAAGAAGACCAGCCTTCTGACCTTCAGCCCCTTTATTGGCTGCTGCAACTTCTTTTCTTTCCTGCATTATAGCGGCTCCAGCCGTGTCAGCGGTAGAAGCTAATGCCTCACTAGCACTCATATTGCCAGCTTCAAACTCTTTCATTGCGTCCGCTGCTTCTTTAGCAGATTTCTCCAGAGCCTTGGTTGCTTTTACGTGAGCGGCCTGCGCTCTAGCCACCGCAACCGTGTTCTTATCTAGAGTAAGAAATGCTATGCTTGCACCAATAACAGCACCACCTAAAGTGCCAATAACAGGAATAAAACTACCAATCGCAGCACCCATCGCAGCTCCACTAGCCACACTAAAGCCTTGATCTAACGTAGCTTTCTTAGTAGCTATATCTCCAGCTTCCTCTACATTTCCCTCCTCAATAGCTTTTTTAAGTTTTGCATCATATCCTGTGAACGCATCCAAGCCCATCTTTAACAATTCTAAACCAACAGAGACAGCACCAATAACACTTGCTGCCCTAGTAGCCATGCTCGCAAACTTAAATAAAGACTTACCTCCAACCCTTGTTAGTACATTACCAAATTTACCTAAGTATTTACCTACCTTTGGTATCGACTTGCCCATTGTCTGCAATTTACTTCCAAACTGTCTTGTATAGCCAGCCGCCTTATTAAATGCTTTTGCAGTTCCTCTACTAACAGTACGTCCACCACCGGGAGTTTTACGACCACCGCTAAATAAATCTCCAAACATCTCACTTGGCTTCACGCCATCAAATACATCAGCTATCATGTTACCAACCGCAGTTCCCTCCAATGAGGAAGCAAATGTTCCTAGAGCAGCAACAGCTGCACCAATGCTACCTACATACATAAGGCCACTATTTACAATCTTTTGGAAAGTACTAGATGATTCATCAATAGGTGGTAACATCGCATTAAGTGAACTAGCCGCAATCAATGCGGTTCCACCAACTTTTGAAAATATTCCACCAAACTTAGACATCTTGCCTTCAACTTTATTTGTCGTATCATCTATATCGTCTAGCTTATCTGCTGCTTCTTCAGCAGAATCTGCTAGATCTTTTTCAGCTGCTGCGGCTTCTAAAGCACTTCTAGTCTCTTGGATCTTAGCTTGGTTATTACTTAAAGTAGCGTGAGCAGCATTTGCTTCTGCCTGAGTAATTTTACCAACAACTGTTAATTGATTAATGTTAGCTCTAGTAACTTCATTTATAGTTTGAGCAAGGTCAGTGAACAGCATAGCTGTTTGTCTGCCAGTTTTTTCTAGAGCTTCTAATGCTGCCTGAACACCTTCAACATCAATACTTGCAGCTTCACCACCACCGCCACCCATGTCTGGCATACCTCCTCCAAACAGTCCACCAAAGAACATTCTCTTTGGACCCCTTGGATGAACAGAACCGCCCTTGTTATACCCATGAGCATTCATTCTGTGTAAGTTGCCATATCCAATACGTTGTGCAGATTTTTGATTCACAACGAACTCGCCCGGAGTCAACATGGCTGGAACGGTATCATTACCAGCTGGACCACCACGGTTGCTTCTTTTTGCTTTCTTGGTTGCTTTTCCTAGATCTGTAGAGCCAGCTTTTACTAATTGTCCCTGAGCGTTTACCTCATAACCCCTCTTTAGCAAAGTTGCTCGTTGAGCTTTAGTTGGAACCTTGGCAGTACCTGTGGCATTATTACCTCTACCTTGTACTCTGTTGGCAACTCCAGCCTCAACCATGCTATTAATTAATGACTTATCAACTTCATGTGTGGGACGACCACCGATAGAATATTTACCAGCAACTGCCTCACCTTGAAAAGTTTTTAAGAATTGATCACTTTTGCCAGCGGCATAATGTGCCTGAGCCATTTCTTTAGCTGCAACCCCTAATTCTCTCTCCCACTTCCTACCCTTTTTTAATTCATAAGCATCATAGCCAATAGCTCTAGTAGTCACGCCTGTAACTGGATCGTCAGTTGGAACGTAATTTACTTTCCAAGAATCTCCATCGTGAGCATATTGATTATCTACTTCAGCTATTTTACCTCCCCTGTTATGTCTATTTAGAGCGGATAGTTTATCCATCCCTATAGCTTTAGCGCTTTCTTTTCTTATTACAAATTCACCCGGAGTAAGCATAGCTGGAACAGTATCGGTATGTCCAACGCCGGGAACAGGACCGCCTCTATTGAAACCTCTAGCTTTGCCTCCCGCCAAAGAACCCATCATGCCAAGTACGCCCTTACCAACTTTTACAGCAGCAAACGCAGCTAATAATGGTAACAAAGGTTTTAGTGCTTTACCAACATTAATTAAAGCTTCAGCTAAATTTAGAGCAGTATTCGCCATGAACTGGAAAGTTTGAGTTTCTGATATACTTCTAATAAGTGCTAAAAATTCTTCCTTAACCTTCATAATACGATTAGCCAAAGCAGCTTGAGCTTTAGCAGCATCATCAGTCAAACTGCCTGTACCTTCCATCGCAACCTTTAAGGCTTCTTGAGAAACTTTGAACTGTTGCAAAAGAGGAATGACTTTACCAATTTGTCTAAAACCACCAAGTTCTTCAGCGATTTCAATAAACGTTAAGTCACCTTGCTCAAGGCCAGCCAACGCTTGACTTAATCTTCTGGTGGCCTCGTAAGGTCCAACGAACTTACCTTCTAAGTCTGTAAGTTCAATACCATATTGTTTAAGAAATTCAATTGTCTTAGGACGTTGAATACGTGTGAAAATAGTTCTCAAACCAGTAGAAATACTTTCAGCAGATTCTCGCGTTGTAGATCTAACACTAGTGAACAACGCAATAAGTTCATTCAAATCACCACCAGCAGCTTTAAACACACCACCAGTTCTACGTATAACAGAAATCAAGTCACCTGCCTCAACAGCGAACTGACCAGCAACAGCATTGATAGAACTAAGTTGCGCTTCTAATGCAGCAGCGCCCTGCTGGAACTGATTGAAGATAGCAATAGCACCTTCAGTAGTTGCAGTAATATTTTCAAACGTAGGAGCTAGTTCAGTCTTGGCTAGAGTCTTAAGAGCAATTTCAGTTTCTTTAGCTGAAAAACCAGCCTGAGATAACATCCTACTAGTATTCAGTAAGGATGAAGATGAAACACCTAAACCAGTAGCTAACTGCGTGACAGTCTGAGTAAGAAATTTAAGCTGAGTAACAGTTTTACCAGTAACCTGAGAAATCTTAATAAGTTCTCTTTCAAACTCAATAGATTCTTTTATGGCAGCGCCCAAGGTATTGGTAAATAAAGATACAGATCTAGTGGCAATAGCTAGAGCGCTAAACCTTTTAATAGACACAGCAAAATCTTTACCTAGATTCTTAGAATGCTTACTAGCATCTTTTAAGTTTCCAGATAATTGTTTAATGCTGCTACTGGCTTTAGCCGCACCTTTAGCCTGAACGTCAACTTGAACGCCCTGTAGCTGTTTTTGAATTTGAGATACAACCTGCCCTACATTCTTTGGGGCTTTAAGTTGTAGCTGTGCAGTCAGTACAAATTTAGACATATTGCCTTTCCGACTAAACTACACACTATCCGTCTTCGCTGTCCGTGCTTGAAGCTTTGCTAGCCTTTGTTTTTCTTTTGGTGGTAGTTTTTTTAGTCTGTGTTGGTTCCTCTGATAACGAGTTTCCAGAACCATCTACATATTTAGCAGATAGAACATAATTACCATCTTTATCTAAAAGATTTCCTTCTTTATCTGTTCTATTGCCTTCTCCGTCTATGTATTGTCCAAACTCATTAATCCTCCTACCTTCCAAATCAACTGTTTCACCATCACTATTTACTAGAGATAGATCATCATTGACTAGGTTAAATTCCATCAAGAACTTATTCTCTGGTAGTTTTTTCTCAAAATCACCTTCCAGAGCATACATCATTTCTGCTAATGTTGTTGCTGCTGTAAACGCGACTTCACTATCCGAATTTGTACTATAGTCTTCTACAGAATTATACACCAAATCTCCGCTATCAGCATGAAAAGTACATCTCGTAACTAGATAATCAAATCTAGCATTATCTGCCAGAGCTTCAGCCGTATTAGCCTCCAAGCCCATGCGCTCTCCAATAAGATCACGAAGTTGGTTTCTCTTCTTCCTAATCTCAACAGCCACTTTTTTACCCTCCTCTATGGGTAGCGGTTTCCTGCCACCTCCTAGATACAAGGATTTTTCTAGTGCCAATAGTTCTTCCTTGATTTTGTTTTCTTCCTTCTCTTGGTCGTCATCCCAGATTCCCTGTTTTTTCATGAACTTGCCTAGTTCTTTTTTAGTCATAATCCCATCTCTTACGCAGTCAGTCCAAACCTTAGCTGAAATACGTTGAGCATCTGAAACAACCGTGTTGGTAGGCTTGACAACCTTTAGCTTTACTGTATTGTCGTTATCGTCTTTAGCTTCGACAATCCTAAATTTGTCTGGCCTTGTTTCCTTGTCATCCATTTTAATCCTCCCTCGGTATAACTGGTAATTTAAAATTATGTCTTACAGTAGTAATATCATATTCAGATAGTTCTACGTCAATATTCCTAAGTTGATGATTTCCTTTATCTAGTATGTCAGATCTAAGCTTGTTATACAATTCCTTCATTGCTAGTTGTTGCTTAGTATCTATAGCGTCATTATCCCATAGAAAACCAAAATGTTCTTCCACGCTACTTAAAGCTCCAATCATAGTGGTCTGTATTTTCTTCTTCATTATTCTAGACAATCGCTCTTTAGATTTATGCTTATGTATTTCCTCTCTTTTATTCCTGTATGAGTCCATGTCTATCTCCTTAATTTTTCCGCTTCTTGTTGTTTTAATTTTACTTGCTCATCTAGAAACTTAACTTGGTCAAGATCCCCTTTAGTATGGGAAATTTGCTGGGATCTTTGTTTGATAGTAGATCTAGAATCAAAAGAATTATTTTCGTATACTTCTTGGGCGTGTTGCGTATTGTTAGCCATTACAAATACTTCTTGAGAATTAGCAATCTTTTCGTTACCCATAGCTGCGTCAGAAGTTCTTTCTTTCTGCTCTTGAATTCTTTTTCTCTCTTCTAAGACAAACCATCCATCTAACATATCATCATCTTCTATAACATCGTCTGGAGGGCAATCCATACTCTCCCTAACATTGTCATAAGTTCTGGCCCAGACGAGCAGAGATTTCTGAGCAATTGTAAGCTCTGTATCGTCAGGATTTAGAAAGAGTGGCTGAGATACACTTTCTCTAGCCATCCAGCTAGAACGCCAAGGCTCATTCCTAGCCAGCTCTCTTATTTGTTTGTCAGACAGATTTACAGAGTTATATGAATTTACAATATGAACAATACTATCATCATCTTCGTCAACGGGCTTATTATCTAAATATGCAGATTTATGAATTAGCCAAGCAAGTCTTTTAGTTTCAGATATACCTTCAACAGTATTATGTAAGTAATTAACCTTAGTAGTAAGGTGTGACTGTAGTTTACTCTCTACACCTCTAATATTAGCCTTTATATACTTAAGAGATTTTTTATCAAGTCTACTCTTAAAGGCTTTGACTTTTAGTTCCTCAATATCTTTTTTCATTTTGTCTACCAAATTGTCGTCCACTTTAGTCCATAATCCTTGGACTTTCATCCAAGCTGTCATTTCCTCTTCATCCATCAAGTTTTCCCTATAGCACTTATCTACAGATTGTATATAGACAGTGTGGGAATCTATTATGTCTTGTATCTTAAATGGATGTATTACTATGTCTTTATAATCTAATACAGTCCTTCCAGACCTCACCATATACACGAAAAACTCCCGCTCATGTTGCTTCATTACAAAACCTCACTGCGGGAGTTCTCTGTTGTTTCCTTATTGCGTCCTAATAAATTGTTTAATACACTAGAGCTTCCAAAACTAGGTATTAACTACTCGTTTTCAGATATCACATTCAACGAAGCCAAAGTAGAAGCTTCATTAAAGTTGAGCTTAACAGTAAACGTATAAGTTTTTGTAAGCGTTGAACCAATCAGCGTCTGAGATGAACTGCTTTGGCAGTTATCCTGTGCGGGAGAGGTTGCTGCATCAGATTGAATTTTGCTATGCATTGTTTCACATAGACCAAAAACAAGTTCTGAAGCTCCGGGGTTTGTATTAGTAATAGGTATATAACTAGTAATAGTACCGGAAGGAATTGTAAGCGCTCCACCCGTCATAGATGCACCCGCAAAGATATCTGTTACACCACTTGTTGACCATACCATGTTTATTCTCCTTTGTATGTTTTA
>MDSZ01080122.1_pt1 | contig 22215 bp, 17 predicted proteins | sample 811201 | NCBI WGS metagenome assembly MDSZ01 (sample SAMN05326647, study PRJNA326480) | marine metagenome | isolation source: seawater | place: Indian Ocean: North | collected 2010 | reverse complement strand
CATGACCTGCTTCATGATAAGCAGTAATTCTCTTTTGTTCTTCACTTAGGATCATTGATTTTCTCTCAGCGCCCATCATTATCTTATCCTTAGCTAGGTCTAGATGAGATTGATCAATTTTCTTATCAGAATATCTAGCAGCAAACAATGCAGCTTCATTTATCAAATTAGCTAAATCAGCACCTGAGAATCCTGGTGTACCTCTTGCTATAACTAATGGGTCTACATCTGCATCCAGTGGAACTTTCCTCATATGCACTTTTAGTATAGCTTCCCTTCCTCTTATATCAGGAAGGTCCACAACAACTTGTCTATCAAATCTTCCAGGTCTTAATAGAGCTGGATCAAGAACATCTGGTCTATTTGTTGCAGCAATAACAATAACTCCGTCATTTCCTTCAAAGCCATCCATTTCTACCAACAACTGATTTAAGGTTTGTTCTCTCTCATCATGCCCCCCACCAAGACCTGCTCCTCTATGTCTTCCAACAGCATCGATTTCATCTATAAAGACTATACAAGGTGATTGTTTTTTAGCCTGTTCAAACATATCTCTAACTCTTGATGCTCCCACACCAACAAACATTTCAACAAAGTCAGAACCAGAAATTGTAAAAAATGGTACTTTTGCTTCTCCAGCAACAGCTCTTGCAATTAGAGTTTTACCAGTACCTGGAGGCCCTACCATTAAAACACCTCTTGGTATTTTTCCACCTAATTTTTGAAATTTAGTAGGATCTTTTAAAAAATCTACCAATTCTTGAACATCCTGTTTTGCCTCTTCACATCCAGCAACATCTTTAAAAGTAGTTTTAACTTTTCCACCCTCCATGAGTTTAGCCTTACTTCTTCCAAATGACATAGGACCGCCTTTTCCAGACATTCCACCTTGCATCTGACGCATAAAAAAGAAAAATATCGCTAACAAAAGGATTATCGGAAAGGCACCAACAAGAAGTTGTGAAAATAATGATGGTTGTTCTATTTTTTCATAAACAGCAATTATTCCATTTTCTTCAATAGCATTATCTAAAACTTCATCTCTTTTAAAGATTGGATGAGTTGTTTCAAATTTTGAACCATCGAGCCGATCTCCAATGATAGTCATTTGATCACCTTTATAGATTACCTTGGCAACCCTGTCTGATAAGACTTCCTGTTTAAATTGACTATAACTAATTTGTTCTCTTGCAGATGAATTTTCTACATTATTGAAAACATAAACCATAAGTGAGCCTAGGACCACCCAAACAACTAAATTTCTTACAAAACTACTCATAAATTACTTAACTCCATATAGATATATCTCACCTGATTGTTTCTTTGACGCAGCAGGCTTATAAGTTTGAACTAACTTAAAAGATAATTCCATATCTTTCCTTAAACTTTTTAAATTGCTATTTTGAAATGTCTTCATAATAAGTGAACCACCAATATCTAAATAATTATACGCAGTGTCTATGGTTAATTTATTTAAGTTTAATATATTTTCACCATCAATTGCGCTTATACCAGTTAAGTTGGGGGCTATATCAGAAATTACAAGATTAAATTTTCCTCTTAAAATTTCTATTTCTGGTATCTCTTGAATTTCTTCAATACTTGTTTGAAAAAAGTCTACGCCATCAATTTTTTTCATATCCAAGATATCCACCGCAAATACTCTTGAGTTTGAATATTTCTTGATAATAAATTGTGACCATCCTCCAGGAGCAGACCCAACATCCAAAACATTTGAGATCTTTTTTAAATTTGTTTTTTTAAGAATTTCTTCAAGTTTAAAAACGGCTCTTGAGCGGTAACCCATGTCTTTAGCCTTTTGAGCCCAGTTATCTGATTGCATTTATTTAAATATGCTTTACTTCTAAAATTTCATAATTCAGATTGCCAGAGGGCGTTTTTACAGAAATTTCATCATCAACAAATTTACCAACCAATCCTTTTGCAATAGGAGTATCAATTGATATATTTCCTTTATCAGGATCTGATTCAAGATTTCCTACAATCTTGTATGTTATCTCTTTATCATTATCTATATCATATATTTTTACAGTAGCTCCAAATACAACTCTGCCAGTTTCAGGTATATCCTTAACATCAATAACCTGTGCGTTTGCTAAAGCATTTTCCATTTCACCTATTTTGGCTTCAACAAGACCTTGCAACTCCTTTGCAGCATGATATTCAGCATTTTCTTTTAGGTCTCCATGTGCCCTTGCCTCCGCAATAGCTTGAGAAATTTTAGGTCTTTCAACAAATTTTAAGTTTGAGAGCTTTTCTTTTATGGAAACTTCGCCTTCTTTTGTTAATGGTATTCTACTCATATGAGTATTATAGCAAGTCGATTAATTATTTAGTTCTTGAAGAGTATCGTATGTCCAATTTCCTTCATTGCTTTTAAGTGCATCAATTATTGCAAAAGCTCCAAACATTGTAGTTGTACAAAAAATCTTATTTCTTAATGCACTTTGTCTTATTGAAGCGGAATCTTTAATAGATTGAGATCCCTCAGTCGTGTTGATAACTAAATCAATTTTGTTATTTAATAAACTATCAACTACATGAGGCCTTCCCTCTGTAACTTTATTTATTTCTTGAACGTCATAGCCTAAGTTTTTAATATATGTTGCTGTTCCTGAAGTTGCCACAATTTTAAATCCAGCATTAATTATTTCAGGTACAAATTTATCAAGATATTTTTTATCAGACGATTTGACACTAATAAAAACAACTCCAGATCGTCTTAAAATCTTGTTAGCACCTTTTTGAGCTTTAGCATATGCTTCTCCAAAATTTGGTCCAATGCCCATAACCTCACCAGTAGATTTCATCTCTGGTCCTAAAATTGGATCAACATGTGGGAATTTATCAAATGGCATAACAGCTTCTTTTACAAAAAATAAGCCATTAGGAAGCTGTGAAGAAAAATGTTGATCTTTTAAACTTTTTCCGATCATTGCTTTAGAAGCAACTTTTGCAAGAGAACTTCCAATAGCTTTTGAGATGAATGGAACCGTTCTTGAAGCACGAGGATTGACTTCAATTATATATACTTCCTCATCTTTAATTGCGAACTGAATATTCATAAGTCCTATAACATTGAGTTCCTTGGCGATATTTTTTGCTTGTTGCTTCATCTCTTTCTGAACTTTCTCTGATAGGCTGTAAGGTGGTAATGAGCATGCAGAATCTCCAGAGTGTATTCCAGCTTGTTCAATGTGTTGCAATATGCCGCCTATTTCAATATTTTTGCCATCTGATACCACATCTACATCGACTTCTATTGCATCCGTAAGATAGCTATCTAGTAGAATCGGTTTACTGTTTGACACTTCAACAGCTTCATTTAAATATCTATCAAGTTCTTTGATGTTATTTACAAGCTGCATGGCTCTACCACCTAAAACATACGAAGGTCTAACAACAATAGGAAAGCCAATTTTTTGACCTTTTTGGAGAGCCTCTTTTACATTTTTTGCAGTTGCATTTTTTGGCTGTTTTAAATTTAGTTTATTTACTAATTCTTGAAATCTCTCCCTATCCTCAGATCTGTCTATAGCATCAACATTAGTACCTAAGATATTTACACCTTTTTCTGATAAAACATCAGCAAGTTTTAATGGAGTCTGGCCACCAAACTGAATGATAACTCCATCAGGATTTTCTATATCAATAATATCCAATATCTTTTCAGCAGTTATTGGTTCAAAATAAAGCCTATTCGAAACATCATAATCAGTAGAAACAGTCTCTGGATTACAATTTACCATAATTGATTCATATCCTTCTTCTTGAGCTGCTAAAGAGGCATGAACACAACAATAATCAAATTCAATACCCTGACCAATTCTATTTGGCCCGCTTCCAATTACAAGAATCTTTTTATTTGAAGTTGGACTACTTTCACATGCACCTCCATAAGATGAATACATATAGCAAGTTGAAGTTGCAAACTCGGCGGCACAAGTATCTACTCTTCTATAAATTGGCATAACATCTTCTTTTTTTCTATGCTCTCTTATTTCATCTTCATTGGTTCCAATCATTTCCGCAATCCTGCTATCTGAAAATCCTTTCTCTTTTATCTCTTGAAGAAGAGCCTTATCTAAATCATTAATGCTTAAATTAGATAAATTCTGTTCTATCTGAATTAATTCATGTATTTGATTTAGAAACCAATAATCAATTTTAGTTAAAGAATATATTTTTTCTGTATCCCAACCTTTACGAATTGCATCTGCGATATAAAATATTCTCTTAGGTCCTGGTATTGTTAATTCACTCTGAATTTCTTCATCTGAAGGAAATGTGTTGTTATTAGATAAGGAATTCAATCCATTTAAGCCCTCTTCCATACTACATAAAGCCTTTTGGAATGACTCTTGAAAGTTTGAACCCATTGACATGACTTCTCCAACAGACTTCATTTGTGTAGTTAGTCTAGAGCTTGCTTGAGGAAATTTTTCGAATGCAAATTTTGGTATTTTTGTAACAATATAATCAATACTTGGTTCGAATGAGGCTGGGGTAAGACCGCCTGTAATATCGTTCTTAAGTTCATCTAATGTGTAACCTACTGATAATAAAGCAGCAACTTTTGCAATTGGAAAACCGGTAGCCTTTGACGCTAGAGCAGACGACCTACTAACGCGTGGATTCATTTCTATTACAACCATCTTTCCATTTTCTGGATTTATGGCAAATTGAACATTTGAACCGCCCGTATCAACCCCAATTTCTCTTAAAATTTTAAAAGATGCATTTCTCATTAGCTGATATTCTTTATCTGTCAATGTTTGTGCTGGAGCAATTGTTGTTGAATCGCCAGTATGAATTCCCATTGGATCTAGATTTTCAATTGAGCAAACAATGATGCAATTATCTTTACAATCTCTGACCACTTCCATCTCATATTCTTTCCATCCAATCAGAGATTCATCAATTAAAAGTTCATTTGTAGGAGACAATTCCAAGCCTTTCTCACAAATAGTTTTAAATTCTGAGATATTGTATGCAATTCCTCCTCCTGTACCTCCCATAGTAAATGAAGGCCTTATAATGCATGGGAATCCAATTATTTCTTGAACTTCCATCGCATCGCTCATCGAGTGCGCAATGCCTGATGCAGGGGTTTCAAGATTAATTGCTTTCATTGTTTCATCAAACAGCTGTCTATCTTCTGCTTTATCAATTGCTGTTCTATTTGCTCCAATTAAAATAACATTGTGTTTTTCTAAAATTCCCTCTTTGTCCAACGTTAATGCTGTATTTAAAGCGGTTTGACCACCCATTGTTGGCAAAATTGCATCTGGTTTCTCTTTTTCAATAATTTTTGCAACAGACTCCCAATGAATTGGTTCAATATATGTTGCGTCAGCCATAAGAGGGTCTGTCATAATTGTTGCTGGATTTGAATTAACTAAAATTACTCTAAAGCCTTCCTCTTTAAGAGCTTTACAGGCTTGTGCACCTGAATAATCAAATTCACATGCTTGTCCTATAATAATTGGTCCAGCACCAATTATTAGTATTGAAGAAATATCCTTACGTTTTGGCATATTCTTTTACCATTAAGCTAAATTTCTCAAAAAGAATTTGAATCTCCTGAGGTCCCGGACTTGCCTCTGGGTGACCTTGAAAACTAAATGCTGGAGTATCGATAAATTCGATTCCCTGGAGAGATTTATCAAATAGAGAAAGATGAGTCACTTTAATATTTGATGGTAAAGTTTTTTCATCTACTGCGAATCCATGGTTTTGGCTTGTTATAAATACATCCTTCGATGACATGTCTTGAACAGGATGATTGGCACCGTGATGACCAAATTTCATCTTATATGTGCTGGCTCCACCAGCAAGCGCAAGCAATTGATGGCCAAGACATATACCAAAAACTGGAATCTTTTTTTCTAAAAATTTCTTAATACTGTTAATAGCATAATCACATGGTTCTGGATCGCCAGGTCCATTGGATAAAAATATTCCATTTGGTTTTAATTTTATTATTTCTTCAAAAGGTGTTTTAGCGTTTACGACCTTTACCCTTCCAACACTTTCAGTTAATAACCTTAAAATATTTTCTTTAATGCCATAGTCATAAGCAACAATCGAATTAGATTCATTTGATTCTTTATTGTCAGGCCAAATACCCTCATTCCAATCATATTCTGTTTTTGTAGAAACCACCTTAGCCAAGTCCATTCCTTTGAGACCGTTAAATTCTTTAGCTGCTTTTATCGCTTCTTCCTCTGAAATTTTTGACAAAGATCCAATACATGAATTCATTGCGCCCTTTTCTCTTAATAATGATGTTATTTCTCTGGTATCAACTTCGGATATTGCAATACTCTCATTTTGGATTAAAAAGTCTTCCAGTGATGAAGTAGATCTCCAATTGCTAGGATCTTCACAAAAGTTTTTAACCACCATTCCTGAAGCATGAATTATCTTTGACTCATAATCATCATTATTGATTCCGGTATTCCCAATATGAGGATGGGTGAAAGTAACAATCTGTTTTTTATAAGATGGATCAGTGATAATTTCTTGATAGCCAGTCATTGAAGTATTGAATACTAGTTCACCAACATCAAATTTCTCTTTCCCAAAACCCTTTCCATAGAATACACTTCCATCTGCAAATGCTAATATAGCTTTAAAAGACATTAAAAAAACACCTTTAAAAGCTGAAAATTGAAGATAATTTTAGGAAAACTACTTAAAGAATTTTTTGATTTTAATGAGCTAAAATTATAGGCTGACATTAAAATTGTACTTTATAGATTAAGTTGCCTATTGTCTAGATATAAATGATAAAAAATGAAAATATCAATCAAATCTTCGGAAGATATTAATAAAATGCGAGTAGCAGGAAAGTTAGCTGCTGAAGTACTTGAAATGATCACACCACATGTGAAGCCTGGTATTTCTACGGGAGAGTTGGACAAATTGTGTTATGAGTATATTGTAAATATTCAAAATGCGGTTCCCGCAAATGTTGGTTATAAAGGCTATGAAAAGTCGATATGTTCAAGCATCAATCAAGTTATATGTCATGGCATACCAGATAATCAAAAAATACTTAAAGATGGTGATATTCTTAATATTGATGTTACTGTTATAAAAGATGGTTGGCATGGAGACACCTCTAAAATGTTTCTAGTTGGTAAGTGTGCTCCTCATAATGAAAGATTAGTAAGAATTACACAAGAATGTTTATATAAAGGAATAAAAGTAGTTAAACCCGGAGCTTTTCTAGGTGATATTGGTCATGCAATTCAGACCCATGCTGAAAAAAATTATTACAGTGTCGTTGAAGATTATTGTGGTCATGGGATAGGAGCTGTTTACCATGAAGAACCTCAAGTTCTGCATTATGGTAAGCCTGGAAAAGGCCTTCAATTAAAAGAAGGTATGTGTTTCACGATTGAGCCAATGATTAATCAAGGAACGAAGTATTGCAAAACTCTAAAAGATGGTTGGACAGTTGAGACAAAAGATGGAAGAAACTCTGCTCAATGGGAACATACTATTGCAGTAACATCTAGCGGGTCAGAAATCCTTACATTAAGGCAAGATGAGATATAAAGAAAGAGATGTCGATTTCAATTCAAAGAAACTACATTAGAAAATTTCACGAAATATATTCAAGCCCATCGAAGGTTAACTTATATTTGAAGCAAAATTCTGATGAGATTGAAAAAAATATAAGAAAAAAATTTAAAGAACTTAATCTTTACGAAGATTTTGCTATTTATGCTAATGGTGGTTTTGGAAGAAAGGAAATGTTTCCAAATTCAGATATTGATATTTCAATAGTAGAAATTAAAAAGACAAAAAACTATAAAAATCTTGAGGTTTTTATCTCTTTTTTATGGGATCAAGGGTACAAAATTGGCCACTCTGTTAGGTCTATTTCTGATATACAAAAAATATCTAAAACTGATCTTAAAGAATTCACTTCATACCTAACAAGAAGGTCAATAATTTCAAATGCGGATATTAATAAAAAAATAACGAAAGCACTTTCTCAATTATGGTCAAGAAATAACTTTTATAATGAAAAGTTTGTTGAACAACAGAAACGTCATAGCCAATTCTTTTCAACTGCTTATAATCTAGAGCCTGACTTGAAAGAATCTCCTGGTACTTTAAGGGACTTTCAAAGCGCCTTATGGATACTTCAGCATTGCTTTGATCTTGATACATATAAATCAATCTCAAAATCAAGAATGTTTGATGGTGAATTTAATAAAACTATTAAAGCATATAATTTTATTAAGGCTCTCAGATTTGCAACAAATTCATTAACCAACAAAAATCGCTTAAATTTTGAAGCACAAATAGATATATCTAAAAAAGCAAAATTAGGCAAAAAAACGTCAAAAGAATCTGTTGAAAAGATGATGAAAACCTTTTATGAAAATGCTGCTGTTTTATCATATTTTAATGACATAGTATTTGAAAAATATAATGAAAGAATGCCAAAAAGTTTAACGAATAAATCAAAGGATATTATTAAATATAAAAATAAAATCAGTCTACAAAATACAAATCTAAAGAAAAATCCTCATCTTATTTTTGAAATATTCATTGAAATTGGAAAAAGTAAAAAAATTAATGCAATTGATACAAATACAAAATCTTTACTTAAAAAAAATATAAAAATCATTGATAAAAATTTTAGAAAAAATTTATTTTATGCTGAGCAATTTAAAGAAATATTGAGATCAGAATATAACTTGTCTTCAATATTAAAAACGATGAAGATTCTTGGAATACTTCAAAAGTATATTCCAGATTTTTCAGATGTTGTTGGGCAAATGCAGTTTGATTTATTTCATGTCTATACCGTTGATGAACATACATTCAAATTAGTAAGAAATATGAGACAGATGAAATTAAATAAGCATAGTGGATTTGAGCTTGAGCATGAACTTATAAACAAGATTCCTAAGATTGAAATTTTATATATTGCAGGTATTTTTCATGATCTTGGAAAAGGTAAAGGTGGAGATCACTCCAAAATTGGTGCAAAAACAAGTTTTAATTTTGCAAAAAGAATTGGGATGTCTTCTACTGATGCTAATTTAATATCCTGGTTAGTTGAGAAGCATTTGATAATGTCTTCGATTTCTCAAAAGAATGATATTTCTGATAATGAAATCATTAAAGACTTTGCAGAAGAGATTGGAACATCTGAAAAATTAGATTACCTTTATTTGTTAACAATAAATGATATCAGAGCAACGAATCCTTCACTTTGGAATGGATGGAAGCATCAATTATTAAAAAATCTATATCTAACAACAAGATCAAGAATCAATAAAGAGCCGGTTAAAACATCAGCAGATATCTCACATGATAGAAAAAATAATGTCCTTTTGAGCTTAAAAGATAAAGATCATAAATATTTAAAAAAATATTTTAAAAATTTAAATGATAATTATTTCAATAAAAATAATACTGCTACTTTAAGATGGCAGTCTGAATTAATACTTAAAAATAAAAACGATGATTTAATTGTTGGTTGCAAAAGCAAATTTAATAACTTAATTGAAATATTTATTAAAGTTGATAACACTTCTGGCCTGTTTTTTAAATTAACTAAAATTTTAGAGTTCTCAGGACTTGAGATAATTGATGCAAATATATTCACATCGATTAATAAAGAATTTGCTGCTAACACTTTTATTACAAAGTTTTTGCATCATGATAGGCCTTTTGCTAAATCGGATCTAAAGGAATTATCAAATAGAATCATCAAGAACTTTGATAAATTTGAAAAAATTAGTGACCTAAAAACAAAATCAAAGAAAAGTATAAAGTTTCAAAATATTCTAAGTGTTAATGAATCTCTTAATAAGGAGAAAGGAACAAATCTAATAACAATAGAAACTTCTGATAGACAGGGTTTGTTATCAGAAATTGCTAAAGTCTTTTTTAAACAAAATGTTTCTATTTTATCTGCAAGGATAAATACGCTAGGTGACAGAGTTGAAGATACTTTCGAGATAGAAAATTTCAATGCTAATATTGTTCCAAGCTATAAAATGAAAAAAATTAAATCTGCCCTAAAAAAGGTATTATAAATTTGTTAGAGAATAACTATAATTTTTAAATGAGAATTTCTGGAACTGGAATTGCCAACAAGTCCAAAGAAGGTGAACTTCTTGATGTATATTTTTCATCAATAAAGTTTAATGATCGAGAAATTTCTCAAAATATTGTTCATAATCAAAATACATCGCATGAAATTATTGAAATATCATGGTCTCAAGAAGATTTAGATAGATGTATTGAAAATATTTCTGATGCATATTTCAAGCTTCAATTGTTATCACATAAATTTGTTCTACCCAATACACTCAATCTTGATGGATTGTTTGATTGTATTCCGAACGTTGCGTGGACCAATTATGGTCCAATATCCCTAAATGAAATAGATGAAAAACTCGAAGAGTCTAAAAAATCTGATAATAATTTATATATTAAGTCTCTCGATAAATTTCCATGTCTTACAGATTATATTGTTCCAAAAAAAGTAAGGATAGCTGATACGAGGCGCGTAAGGTTAGGAGCATATTTAAGCGAAGGTACAACAGTTATGCATGAAGGATTTGTAAATTTCAATGCAGGAACGCTTGGTACAGCTATGATTGAAGGAAGAATTTCTGCAGGTGTTGTTATAGGAAATAATTCAGACCTTGGAGGAGGCTCTAGTACTATGGGCACCCTGTCAGGAGGAAATAATGATGTTATATCTGTAGGTGAAAATTGTTTAATTGGTGCAAATGCTGGTATTGGGATTTCGCTTGGAGATAATTGTATTGTAGAGGCAGGTTTGTATATAACTTCAGGTACAAAAATTCATTTAATGGAGGGAGATATCATTAAAGATGTCGTGAAAGCAAAAGATATATCAGGTTCATCTAATATGTTATTCCTTAGAGATTCGACTTCAGGAAAAGTAATTTCAAAAAATAATAAAAAAGAATCTATTCTAAATACTCAGCTTCATAAAAATGATTGAGCTTCTTCAAAATTTAATTCAAATAAAGTCAATATCTCCAAAAGATAATGGTTGTTTTGATTTAATTGATAAAGAACTGCAAAGCTTAAATTTTAAATTAGAAAGAATTAACTATCAAAACATAGAAAATTTATATGCAACTATAGGGGCATCAGGAAAATTATTTTGTTTTTTAGGACATACAGACGTTGTTCCAAGTGGGCCAGAAGATAAATGGAAGTACCCTCCCTTTTCGGCAACAATTGATGGCGATCTTTTATATGGAAGAGGAACTGCAGATATGAAAGCTCCTGTTGCAGCCTTCATTGAATCAGTCAAAGAATTTCTAAATTTAGAAGAGAAACTTAATTTTAGACTAGCGATATTGCTTACCTCAAATGAGGAAGGTACGTCTAAAGATGGATTTATAGACAAGATTATAGACAAGATGATACAAGATAATGAAATAATAGATTTTTGTCTTGTTGGAGAGCCAACTTCAAGTGAAAAAGTTGCAGATTGCGTGAGGGTTGGAAGGAGAGGATCACTTGGTGGGCATTTAAAGATATATGGCAAACAAGGACATATCGCTTATCCAGAGAAGGTTGTAAATCCAATTCTTTTATCTGGTGATTTAATTTCTGAGTTAAATAAAAAAATTTGGGATAGTGGGAATATATCTTTTGACCCAACAAGTTTTCAAATTTCTAATATTAATGCTGGGACTGGAGCTCATAATGTAGTTCCAGGTGAATTAGAGCTAACCTTTAATTTTAGATTTTCTCCAGAGTCCTCTGAGAAAAGTCTTAAGTCTGATTTTGAATCAATTCTAAATAAACTTAAGCTAAATTATGATTTAGATTGGGATTTAAATGGAAATCCATACTACACAGAAGGTAAATTTTTTAGGGATATTGTTTCAAACTCTATTAAAGAAGTTACTGGCTATATACCAGAGTTAAATGCAAAAGGCGGAACTTCAGATGGACGCTTCGTAGCTAAAATGAATTCTGAAATTATTGAATTAGGTCCTGTAAATAAATCAATTCATCAAATAGATGAGCATATAAAAATTAGTGAGCTGTGGATTTTGAAAGATATATATAAAAAAATATTATTAAATCTTAATCAAGCTCTTTAGATTTTTTCTTTCTATCATATTTTGTTTTGTCTTTATGCGTCTTTGGCTTGTGAAATTTATCCATATTTTTTTTAACAGGATCTTTTTTTCCTTTAGTTGGCGCCATGCATTAATTTTTTAAGAATGGGGGTTATAACAGCAAGTAATATCCCGCATCCTATGGCCATAAGGCCTACATCTGTATAAACATCCATGAAAGATTGTTTTTGAACAATATCAAAAATCTCAGATGAGTTTCCTGATGACTCTGAGGCTGTAGCTTTTGCAATTAATCCAGCTACATAATTACCAGCTGCTGAAGCAAAAAACCACATCCCCATCATAAAACCGACAATCCTTTGGGGTGATAGTTTTGTTACGGACGATAGTCCAACAGGAGATAAGCATAATTCTCCTAAGGTATGTAATAAATAAATTAATATTATCCAGAGGACTCCGGTTTGGAGACCTTCGGAGGATTTCATTCCGTAAACCAGAGCTAGAAATCCTAATCCAACAAGAATAATACCTATTGAAAATTTAATTGGCGTCGAGGGCTCCATATTTCTTTTTGCAAGTGCAATCCACAACATAGCAAAAAGAGGCGCTATGGTAAAAATAAAGCCTGCGTTTAATGATTGAAACATTGACGCTGGAACTTCCCAACCAAAAATAACTCTATCTACTCCTCTATCAGTGAGAATATTCAAAGATGAGCCAGCTTGTTCAAATAGTGCCCAAAAAATAAGAGAAAATAATATTAATATTCCAACTACTATTAGACGATCTCTTTCTTCAGGGTTGCATCTAAATAATGCATATAATAACCATGCCCCAATAAAAACAACTCCAAACCCTCCCAAAAGTTGGCCTACAAGTTGTGAGTTTTGAACTAAAAACCATGTTACCACAACCATTAGAATGCCTGACATATAGGCCCAATACTCATAGGTGATTCCTTTCATGCCTGGTACTTTTTCTAAATATTTTTTAGATGGAGGTTCTGCAAGACCTTCAAGATATTTTTGACCCCATAAGAAAATCATCAAACCAAACAACATTCCAATACCTGCTGCGCCAAATCCATAAGCCCAACCGACTTGTTCTCCTAAATAACCACATAAAAGTGTTGCAGTAAATGCGCCTATATTTATACCCATATAAAAAATGGTAAAACCAGAATCTCTTCTAGGATCACCCTCCTCATACAATGCTCCAACCATAGTAGAAATATTTGGTTTTAAGAAACCAACTCCAGAAACAATTAATGCAAGTGATAAATAAAATATTTGCTCACTATTTTCTAAAGTCATTCCTAAATGGCCAAAGACCAATAGAATCGCTCCATATGTGACTGCTTTTTTTGAACCTAAAATTTGGTCTGCTAACATTCCTCCAAATACTGGCATTATGTATACCAAAGAAGTATAGGCTCCATAAATCAGATAACTTGTTGCATCAGAGAATTCCCAATGCTTCGTTAAATACAGAATCAAAAGTGCTCTCATTCCATAATAAGAGAATCTTTCCCACATCTCAGTTGCAAAACATACAAATAAGCCTTTTGGGTGTCCTAAAAAATCTGAAGTTGTACTCATAATAATTTATTTCCTTTGATAATTTAGTACTATACCAAAATGAATGACAAATCATATGTTGTATTTCCCTTAAAAAGAATTGCTGCATCTATTTACGACCTTTTTCTTCTTTTGGGTGTTTGGTTTGCTGTGGGGTCGCTCGCTGTATGGATTAATGGAGGAATAATTGAAACAAAATGGATTGGGCCATTTCTGGTCTTTACAAGCACATGGATCTTTTATGGTTATTTTTGGACTCACGGAGGAAAAACACTCGGTATGGCTGTTTGGAAATTTGAAATTTATAGCATTGATGAAAATAAAATAAATTTTCAAAAAATCTCAATAAGATTTTTTTCGAATATGATTACAGTTCTTTTGGGGGGAATCCCTTTAGTATTTATGTATTTCTCAAAAAATAATTTGTCTATGAGTGACTACCTATCAAAAACTTCTTACAAAAAAATTTAAATCTTTTTGTACGATGTTATGGACATCAATACAAGAATTATTGAAGGTAGAATCACTCCAATTAATACAGGCAAGCTATAGGATATAAATACTCCTATAGAAAGATCTTGAAATAATTTAAAAAGAAAGGCTCCTAAAACAGCTACAATAATTCTACCCCCAACCGTAGATTCTCGAAGTGATGTAAAAATTAATGAGCCAAAATATATTATTAATATCAATATAGAAATGGGTAAAAAAATTAATTTATAGAATGCTTTGTCTAAATGTGATTTAAATAAAATATCACTATCTATATTACTTTCTTTGAATAAATTTCTGTAAGTATTAATCTCATATAATCCCAAATTGCTAATATTATTAAAAGTTATCCTGGACTGAATAGGAATTTCAAAGGATTCTTTATAATTCTTATTTTCTTTATCAATGAAGTTCTTATAATTTGAATTCTCATTAAAAATAATATCTTTATTATCAATAGATGCTGTATCTGATTGAATTGAATAAGCAATCTCGTTTTTGTCAATTTTGATTAATTTGGCATTATATATGTCATCAGAAATTATATTTCCAAAACTTAAATATGAATTACCAGATTTAATCCATTTAATATCATTATTATTTGAATTATCTTTTTGAGACAAAAGATTTTTATTTACCTCGGCATTTACATAAAGATTTCTAAAACTTATTTCATCTAATACCAGTAAGGAAATACTTAAGATTAGTGCCCCAATTGAACTCATTAAAATTATTTTAAGTGGTGGTTCTCCTGCTGATCTTAAAACATTTAAATTTCCTTCTTGATGAGATAATCCAAGCGAAAGCATAACTCCTAGCAAACAAGCACCTTCAATAAAATCAATTAGATTGTGAGGTAATGAAAATATTACATATTTTAATACATTAAAAATACCATATTGAGGCGATGTATTTTCTAATTCTGATATAAAGGTAAATATAGAATCTAATACTCCAAAAACCATCAAAATAAAAAGTGAGAAATAAAATGATCGTTTGATTAAATATTTATTAAATATCTTAATCATCCCAAAACCCAAAAGAAAATTAGAAAAATTAATCCCGATAACAACAATCTTATTAAATTATTATTTAATAAAATTATGTTTGGCCTTAACGTTTGACTCAGGTGAGTCTTAAATAAAGTCATTATTGAGATGCCTAAAAATATTATGTGAACATACCAGATATAATTTTGAGCATTATATGAATTTTCACTATACGTCTCTCTAGCTAGAATAAGTAAACTAAGGTAAAGGATGTAAACAAAAATTGCTGGCAGTAATACTGATAATCGTCCCTGCCTTGGACCAACTTTAGAAAGCGTAACACCCAAAATTAATAGAATAAAAATTGTTATTGGAATTGAAATATTCCATTGTGTTTGAGATTTTGAAGATTGGACTGAAAAATCAAATAATTTAGTAAAAGACAATCCCGATACAGGATCGTTATCGTTTTTGACAGGTATCTTTAATTGTCCAAAATAAGATACGATTGAAGATTCACTAGAGAATATATCTTGATATAGAATGCCATTTTGAAAATTTAGGTTTATTTCAGAATCTGAATCATCATAATCAAGTCTATCTGCAACTATGACTGAAGAGTAACTTTCATTTGATAAATATATAGTTATATCTTCAAAAGAGTTATTTTCCTTATTATCAACATAAATAAAACTATCCTCATTTTTTAAAGAAAAGATTTCTTTTGATTTTATAGATTCAAATTGTTCCTTTAGAGTATCTAAAGTTAGTATTTCTTTTGAAAGTTCTTTTGTATATGGAGCTATATATATGCTTAATAATAAGGTAATTAAGAAAAAGATTAGCGACTGTGGGAATAAAAATTTTATAAGATCTATTTCAGATAAGCCTCCTGAAAAATAACCATATATTTCTCTATCAGCGTATAGTCTGCTTATAGTAATAACAATTCCAAGAAAGAAAGATAGTGGCAATAAGAGTGTTATGAAATCTGGAAACCTTAAGAAAACAACTTTGAATATTAAATTTGGATCGATTAATCCCTCAGAGGCTTGTTCAAAATACCCCACAAATCTAGAACTAACCACCAAAAAGAAGAAAATTAATAGAATTCCGACTGTGGATTTAAAAACTTCAACATTCAAGCTTTTTGAAAGAATATTTCTTTTATATATGCCTTGTGAACTATGATGCATTACAATAAATATCTTACCAGTAAACACCATAACAGGAGAACTTAAATGGCGTATAAAGTTTTAAATAATGTTCTTGTAAAAGACTCAGCAGGTATGTCTTCTTTATCAACAGATATGCTTGTTTTAATTATTAATAAAAATACAAAAAATGATTCGTCTTTCAAAGAATTAAATAAAAAATCAAAAAATTATATTTCTAAAACCATCCAATCACACTTAAAGAAATCTGGAGATAGTATATTACTTCCAAAAGTAGATGGTATTAATGCTAAAAATATTCTACTTATAAAAGGTTTTAATCCAGATACCCCTACACATAAATGGCTAAGTTTATACCAAGGCATTGCTCAAAAAGGAAATCAAAATGAATACAAAGATATTTCAATTATGCCTGGAGCAATTGCGCCCAAAGGAAAAGATGAGCTTTGGTTGATTGAAACTGTTTCTAAAACAGTTGAGTCAAATGTTTATATCTTTTCTGAAACAAAAAATAAAACTTCTAAGAAGCCTAGTGTTAAAAAACTAACTATTCTTACTTCAGGCTTAACTGGATCAAAGTTAACAAAAGCTAAGCATTCTGCGAAAGTTGGATATGCTATTGGTGAAGGAGTTAATACTGCAAAATATTTAGGAGACCTTCCGGCTAACCATTGCACTCCAAGAATCATTGAAAAAAAGGTTAAAGCAATGACAAAAGATTTTCCTAAGCTCAAGGTAAAATCTTTTAACGAACAACAAATGCAGAAAATGGGCATGGGCTCATTTCTGAGCGTCTCTAGAGGCAGTAAAGAACCAGCTAGAATGATGGTTATTGAATATAAAGGAGGTAAATCAACTGACAAACCTATTGCATTAGTTGGTAAGGGTGTGACTTTTGACACTGGCGGAGTATCTATCAAACCAAGTCCTGCAATGGACGAAATGAAATGGGATATGTGCGGAGCTGCAACTGTATTTGGAGTTATGTCTACCCTAGCAAGATTAAATGCAGAGGTTAACGTAGTTGGTGTTATGGGTTGTGCTGAAAACATGTGCTCATCAACAGCAACTAAACCTGGTGATGTTGTAACTTCAATGTCTGGTCAGACTATTGAGATTCTTAACACTGATGCTGAAGGAAGATTAATACTTGCTGACTGTCTAACATATGTTGGAAAATACAAACCTTCATACGTTATCGATATGGCAACACTAACTGGAGCTGTTGTAATTGCTCTTGGAAGACATGCGAGTGGAGTTATGGCAAACGATCAACATCTTGCAGATAAGATAATTGAATCGGGTGAGGAGTCAGGCGATAGAGCATGGCAGCTTCCACTATGGGATGAGCATCAATCATGTACTAAAACAAAATATGCAGACTTGGCTAATATTGGTGGAGGAAGAGAAGCTGGGACAATACATGCCGCAGCTTTCCTTTCAAAATTTACTAATGATTATAAGTGGGCGCATATTGATATTGCAGCTACAGCTTCCTATAGCACTCCAGTAAAAGCTGGAACTGGAAGACCAGTACCACTTATTAGCCAATTGCTTCTTAGTAAGAAATTAAAGTAAATTTTAGTTAAGCTTCGAAATGGATAAACAGTATTACCCTGTAGAAATTGAAGAAAAATGGTCTAAAATCTGGTCTGAAAGAGTTATATCTAATGAAGACTCCGATGCTTCTTTCTCTCAAGTAATACCACCTCCAAATGTTACCGGCACTCTTCATATGGGTCATAGTTTCCAATATGCGATTATGGATTTCTATACAAGATATCACCATATGACTGGAAAAGATGCACATTGGCAAGTTGGGGCTGATCATGCAGGTATAGCAACACAAATGGTTGTAGAAAATAATCTTGCAAAGAAAGACATGACCAGGCTAGAACTTGGTAGAGAAAAATTTCTTAATGAAGTTTGGTCTTGGAAAGATTATTCAGAAGAAAAAATCACTTCGCAGATTAAAAGACTTGGATGCTCTGTGGATTGGAATAAGTATAGATTTACCTTAGATGATGGATGTAATAAAGCAGTGATAAAAGCCTTTGTTGAATTACATAGAAGGGACAAAATATACAGAGGTTATAGGCTAGTCAATTGGGATCCGTCTCTTAAAACTGCTGTTTCAGATCTTGAGGTAGTAAGACAAGAAAAAGATGGTCTTCTGTGGCAAATTAAATATCCAATTGAGGATTCAAAAGACTTTGTAATAGTTGCAACAACAAGACCAGAAACTATGTTTGGAGACATGGCAATTGCTGTTAATCCAAATGATGATAGATATAAAAATATTGTCGGTAAAAATATCATTCTACCCTTTGTTGGAAGAAAGATACCAATTTTGGCAGATGAATATGTAGATATGGAATTCGGAACTGGATGTTTAAAAATTACTCCAGGCCATGACTTTAATGATTACGAAATAGGTAAGAAATATGCATTACATGAAGTAGATGGACAGGTACTGACATCAGATACAGCAAGTGACTTTGAACCTATAAATATATTTAATGAAGATGCATGGTCAAACGAAAATGTACCTGAACCGTTTTCAAATCTAGATCGTTTTAAAGTTAGAAAGGCCGTATTAGAAAAGCTTAAAGAAATTAATCTCTTAGAAAAAGAAGAAAAACATCATATAAGCGTTCCTAGAGGTGAAAGATCCAATGTTGTGATCGAGCCTAAACTAAGTCATCAATGGTATGTCAAAACTGAGGAAATGGCAGCTAAAGCTAATAATGCTGTTAATAAGGGAGAGATAAAGTTTCATCCTGGCAATTGGGTTAAAACATATTTTAATTGGATGGATAATATTGAGGACTGGTGTATTAGTAGACAGATATGGTGGGGTCATAGAATACCCGCATGGTATGACTCGGATAACAATGTTTACGTTGGTCATAGCGAAGAAGAAGTCAGACAATTTTATAAACTTGATGACAGGGAACTCTCACAAGATGAAGATGTTCTTGATACCTGGTTTTCATCAAGCTTATGGCCCTTTGCATCTTTAGGATGGCCAGAAAAAACTGAAGATTATGAAAAGCATTTTCCTACATCTTTACTAGTTACTGGTTTTGATATTATATTTTTCTGGGTTGCTAGGATGATGATGATGAGTCTTGAATTTACAGATCAAATCCCATTTAAAGACGTCTACGTTACTGGTCTAATTAGAGATGAAAATGGACAAAAGATGTCGAAATCCAAAGGAAATGTTATTGATCCTTTGGATTTGATTTATGGTATCTCCCAAGATAATTTGGTTGAGAAAAGAACTTCAAATCTTATGCAAGAAGGCTTAGCTAAAAAAATTGAAAAGAAAACAAGAAACCAATTTCCAAAAGGTATTGATTCATATGGAACAGATGCTCTAAGGATGACATTTTTTTCACTAGCAACACATACTAAAGATATAAGCTTTGAAATGGGGAGACTTAAAGGATATAGAAACTTTTGTAATAAAATTTGGAACGCAGCAAGGTTTATCAATGGCTATCCAGCTGGAAATGATAAATTTGATTCAGCAAATAAAACTGATGAGTGGATATACGAAGAGTTTGAAAAATTAAAAAAACAAATCGAAATAAATATTCAAGATTACAGATTAGACTATGCAATTAATGAAGTTTATGAGTTCTTCTGGAGCAAATTTTGTGATGTGTATATCGAGGAATGTAAAAAAAGTAAAGAAACGAATAATCTCAGACCTCTTTTAAAAGAAATCCTAGTTATGATGCACCCTTTTGCACCATTTATTACTGAAGAAATTCATAGTTTATTATTTGATAGTTCTATTATTAATAAAAAAATATAATCCTTAAGAGTTATATCTATTTTAGTTTGGAAGAATATACATCTGTATGTGGTCTATATCATCTTCTAAATATACTGCGCCTCGAGGAGTAAATCCTAGATCAATATAGAACTCTTCTAGTCTATGTTGTGCTGAAATTACAATTTCGTTATGTGGATATTCCTTTTTTAAGAATTTAACTCCCTCTATAGTTATCTTTTTACCAATACCAAGACCTCTAGAATTTTTTTCAGTGACTATTCTTCCAAGCGAAGATCCTTCATATTTTATTCCAGGCTTGAAAGCTCTAAGGTATGCAATCAAATTATTATCTTCGTATGCTAGAAGATGTAATGCATCTTGATCTGAGTAGTCAGCATCAATATATGGACAGTCTTGCTCTAAGACAAAAACTTTTTGTCTTAAGTTTAATATTGCGTACAAATCATCCAAAGATAATTCCTTAAATGTTTTCCAAGTAAATTTAATATTTTTATTCACAAGCCTATTTAGTTTATTTTTGCATTACATATATAATATCGAAACATTTTCGCACACACATTAAAAATTTATGGAAACTATATATAATTTTTCGGTAAAGGATGGTTCTTTAGCAAATATCTCCCTAAATAAATATAAGAATAAAATCATCTTAATAGTAAATGTTGCTAGTTACTGTGGACTGACCTATCAATATAAAGGCCTAGAAAGTATTTATAAAAAATTTAAAGCCAAGGACTTTGAAATTATTGGATTTCCTTGTAATCAGTTCGCCTTTCAAGAGCCTGGTAACAATGAAGAAATCAAAGAATTTTGTGATACAAATTATGGAATCACTTTCAAAATTATGGATAAAATCAAAGTGAATGGTCCTAAGGCAGATCCGTTATTTAAATTTCTAAAAAAGCAAAAATCTGGAATTGCTGGAACTCCACAAATAAAGTGGAATTTTACAAAATTCTTGATTAATAGAGATGGGATGGTAGTAAAACGATTTGGTCCAAAGGTTGAACCAAAAGAAATAGAATCAAGTATCCAAGAAATTTTATAAGCTATATATCTGAACTCATTAAGATCGCATCATCTGGATACTCTCCAGAGTAATAGTTGATTCTTACCGCATCCTTAACAAAATTATATTTTTGATAAAAAGAAATTGCGTTGAGGTTCTTGGATCGTACTTCCAAAAAAATCTTCTTAGCGCCTATAGCTTTTGATTGCTTGATAAATGATTCCATTAATAGGCTTCCAGCCCCCTTGGTTCGCCATTTTTCAAGAACGGCAATATTTAATAAATGACTTTCTTTCTTAACTACTGAAAAAACTATAAATCCAATTAGTACTTTATCTACTTTACAAACTAGAGAATGATGTCCTACGTCGAAAGACGAAAAAAAATTTTTTCTTGACCATGGGGTTGGATTTGATTGCTGTTCTATCTTGTATGCATTTTCCAAATCAGATTGATCCATCAATGAAATCTTAAACATATATAGCTAGAGATTTAATTTATTTTTTATGTCCATCCAAAGATCTTTTTTCAAATTCTTACTACTGCAAAGGTCATCTATAGGTGGAGCATTTATAATTTCACAATCAGGAATGTAGTTATTTGAAATCTTTCCAAAGAAAATTACTAATCTTATTTTAGAAAAATTCTTCATTTCTTTATTTAGTTCATCCCTTGAAGCGTATGAAATTGTTTCATATAACTCTTCACCTTCATCGAGTTTTGTTGAGTTAATAATTGCCTTTATAAGACCTTGATGTTCATCAACAAAATCTTCATATGGTTTATCAAGAAATGCTAGAATGTGCCCCTTTTGATATAAATTTAATCGTTTTTGGGGAGATTGATCTTGCTTAGGTCTTAATGAATATCTTTTAATACCAATCTCTTTTAATATAAGATTAGTTTTTATTTCAGGAGTGAGCATAAATAATATAATAACACTTAGTTTATAAACAATGGACAACCCGACAGACAAATATTCAGCTTTTAAGCCAATTGATTTAGAAAATCGAAAATGGCCTAGCAAACTTATT
>MDSZ01029125.1_pt1 | contig 22216 bp, 20 predicted proteins | sample 811201 | NCBI WGS metagenome assembly MDSZ01 (sample SAMN05326647, study PRJNA326480) | marine metagenome | isolation source: seawater | place: Indian Ocean: North | collected 2010 | reverse complement strand
TTGGAAAAATTAAAATTACTACATACTTTAATAAAAAGAAGAAAATATTTAAACTAGATCCCAAAAAGGGTATGGCACTTAAAATACCAGTCCATACATGGTTAAATATAAAATTTAATAAAAACGATGATTGTCTTCTAACTGCTTGTGATTATAAATATGATAAAAAAGAATACATATCTGACTTTAAAATTTTTAAAAAAAAATATTTTTAATTATGACTAAAATAATTGTAACAGGAGGAAATGGTAAATTTGCAAAAGTTTTAAAAAAAAAGTTTAATAATAAAAAAATTTTTTATCTTTCAAAAAAGGAATTTGACATAACAAAATTAAAATCCATTGAAAAAAAAATTAAAAAAATAAAGCCTAATTTGTTATTACATTTAGCAGCTTTATCAAAGCCTCTAGATGTTCATGAAAAGAAAATTAACAAAAGTATTGATACAAATATTATTGGCACATGTAATTTAGTAAAAGTATGTTTTGAAAATAAAATTAAACTTGTTTACATGTCTTCACATTATGTTTATCCGTGTAAAAATGGAAATTATAAAGAGACTGATCCACTTCTACCAGCTAACAACTATTCCTGGTCAAAACTTGGTGGAGAATGCGCAGTACAAATGTACATCAAAAATTCCCTTATAATCAGAGTTGCAATGTATGAAACTCCATTTTCTCATAAATTTGGTTTTACCAACATTAAAAGTAATTTTCTCAGTCATGATGAGGTTGCTCAAATTTTGCCAAAGATTTTAAATAAAAGGGGGATAATTAATGTTGGAGGGAAAAAGACTTCTGTTTATAATTTTGCTTTAAAAAGCAATAAATCTGTAAAACCAAAAAAATATTTATACAAAAAAAAGACCGTTCGAATGATGCCAGATAGCTCAATAAATATCAGTAAACTTAAATCTTTAATTAAAAAATAATGACTACATTCACTATTTTTGGTCATACAGGATTTATTGGATCTCACTTAAAAAAGAAACTCAGTAATCAAAATTTAATTCTTCCAAAAAGGGGACAAATAAAAATAAAAAAATTTTTGGGAAATATTATTTATTGTATTGGAAGTGATAATTGGATGAATGAACATTATGATTCTTATATGGCAAATATTGGTCTTATACCAGAAATAATAAACAAAAATAATTTTAAGTCTTTTACTTTTCTTTCGACCACGAGAATCTATAAAAAATCAATAAATACAAGTGAGAATTCATCTTTTCAAATAAATCCTAATTTCAAAGATGATTATTACAACATAAAAAAGATTTGTGCTGAATCGTTTTTATTATCTCAAAAAAAAAAAATTAAAATAATAAGATTATCTAATATCTACGGTGAAAATTTTAGTTCGCCACTAGTTCTTCCAAATTTTATAAATAGTGCAATTTTAAAGGGGAAAATTAATATTACAATAAACAAAAATTCAAAAAAAGATTTTTTAAGTATCAATGATGCTTTAGATCTTATTTATAAAATATGTACTAAAGGTAGAGGTGAAATATATAATTTAGCTTCTGGAAAAATGATATCTTTAATTCAAATAGCAAAAAAAATACAACGAATTACTGGATGTAAAATAACTCTAAAAAATCAAAAAATAATTATAAAGGAACCTAATATTAATATATCTAAATTAAAAAAAGAATTTAAATTTAAGGCAAAAGGAAATCTCATAAATGATATTGAGCCCCTAATCAAAAGATTTAAATTATATCATGCAAATAAATTATAAGGATTTAACAATAATACTGGTTGCTTACAACTCAAGTTTTGAGATAGAAAAAATATTAAAACTTTTAAGTCCTGAGATAAAAATTATTATTATTGAAAATTCAAATCTGCAAAAAACAAAAAATTATTTTGAGTCAAAATATAAAAATATTTCTGTTATTTTAAGTGAAAAAAATACGGGTCAAACAGGTGGTATAAATATTGGATTTAAGAACGTAAAATCGAAATACTGTTTATATATGGATATGGATGTAAATTTTAACACAAATTTAATAGAAAAATTTTATAAAATTGCTGAAGAAATAAATGATTTTGCTTTACTTGTTCCAGAGCATAATAAATCCAAATATCCAAAAAGTTTTGAGTACGACGATAAAGATGATCACCCAAAATTGAAGAGAATGAAAATTGTGCATGGTTATTTTATGTTTTTTAAAATGTCAGCAGTTAAAGAGGTTGGATTTTATGACGAAAATATTTTTTTTTATTTTGATGAAACTGATTACTGCATGAGAATTTTAAAAAAAAATTATAAAATTTTTATTGTCAAAGGTGCTATGGTTGAACATAAAGAAGGCAGATCTTATGAGAAAGACTTGCAAAAAAAAATAAACCCCCTAAGACATTGGCACTATATGTGGGGAAAGTTTTATTTTAATAAAAAACACTACAACTATTTTAAGGCATTGGTTATTACTTTTCCAGACCTAATAGAATGTATAATAAAAATACCTCCTCTTTTCATATTTGGTATGGAGAACAAAGTTATTTACTACAATAGACTATTAGGACTACTAAATGCGATGGTTGGAAAAAAATCGTGGAAAAGACCAGAGTAATTTTTTAAAATAAACTGATTAGGTGAGTTTGTTAATTAAAAGTAAATTTTTTACTAAAGTATTTAACTTATCATTTGTAAGAGGCTTAGTATGTAATCCTATAAAAAAACCTCTATCCTCAATCTCTTGCGAGTTTTTGTACTTAACTTTATTAGGATTAAGATTATATAATTGAATACTTTTTTGATTCATAAAATTTCCACTTAATATAGGCCTTGTCTCAATGTTATTTTTATTAAGAATTTCTAAATATTTTTTTTTCTTTTTTAAATAATTTTTATTAATTAAAATTGGCAAACCAAACCAACTAGGATCTAAATCCTTAGAATGATCTAAAAAATATAACTGATTTTTCCACTCATGAGACTTTCTTAGTGAGTTTATGATTTTTTTTTTATTTTCATTTCTGATCTTTTTGAATTTATTTAATCTCTTAAATTGGTTCATACCAATCGCCGCTGAGATATCTAAAGGTCTAACATTAAATCCAGAATTAATAAAATTAAATGACCTTTGGTTTTCTTTTGTTTTGTTTAAATTTCTATCCCACCCGTGGGCTCTAAGAGAATTAATTATTTCAAAATCATTTTTATCATTACAAACTATCATTCCTCCCTCTCCTGCAGTAACCTGATGAGAATAATAAAATGAATAAGTTCCAAAATCACCAAAGGTTCCTAAATATTTTGATTTATATTTTGATCCTAAAGACTCACAAGTATCTTCTATAAGAAAAATTTTCTTTCTTCTTAAAACCTTTGATATTTTTTGTATATTTGAGCAGCTTCCTAGGACATGAACAATCATTGCTGCTTTTACTTTTTTAGTTAAAGATTTATAAAAAAATTCCTCACTTACATTAAAATTCTCTAAATTTACATCAATAAATTTTGGTTTTAGGCCAGCCTGTATTAGGGGCCATAATGATGTTGACCAACAAAGAGATTGAATTAAAAACTCATCTCCTCTCTTTAAAAAGTTTTTTTTTTGGGGATTTACTAAAGCAAAAGCAGCAAGAAGATTTGCAGAACTACCTGAATTTACCATCAAAGCATATTTTACTTTCATAAATTTCGCAAATTCGTATTCAAATCTTCTTGTGACCTCCCCCATAGTAATTTTCTTTTTCAAAATTACCTCAATTCCTTTGATAATATCTTCATTAGAGAAGGCATCATCTAACAAAGGATACTTAAATGATTTATTCGAATTTTTTTTTGAATGAAGATTTATTATTTTATTTAAATATTTATTTAAATTTTTCATTGATTTTATCTTGAGTATTTTAATATATTAATAATTCAAGGCATGCAAATATTAAAAATTATATTTGATTTAAAGTCTAATTAAGTTTTTCTATTTTCATATTTCTAATTACTAAATTCGTATCGCAAAAATTCTTAATTGTCTCTGAATGAGCTATAAATATAATTATTTTATTTTTTTTAATTTTGTCAATTAATTGTAAAAAATTTTTCTCTGCTTCGAGATCTAATGCATTTGTAGCTTCATCTAAAATAATAATTTTAGGATTTTTTACTAGAGCTCTAGCAATTGATATTCTTTGTTTTTGACCCCCCGAAAAAAAATTACCAAGATTTCCCATTTTGGTATTTATGCCATGTGGTAAAGAATTAATCATTTTATCTAATTCAACTATTTTTAAAACGTCCAAAACATTTGTTTCTGAGATATTATCTCTTCCAAAAATAATATTATCTTTAATGGTGTCATTAGTTAAAAAGTTAGTTTGCGAAACATATCCAACATTTTTAAGCCATTCATCTAAAATTGAGTTAATATTATATCCATTAATTTCTATTTTTCCTTTTACTGGTGCAAGTAGACCAGATATTAAATCCACAAATGTACTTTTGCCTGATCCATTTGCACCTTCTAAATATATAGTATTATTTGTTCTAATTTCTAAATTTAAATCTTTAAATAATGGGTTTCTATCTGAATAGGAAAAATTTAAATTTGTAATTTTCAAGTTCACTTCATCTTTAAGAGCAAATTGGTTTGAATTTAAATCGCTTTTTTCATTAAATTTATCTTCATATATTTTTTTATACCTACTTGCATTTTTTATAACCTCATCAATTTGATACTTGGCAGTTCTAATATTTTGAATATCCCTATTGTAAGTTATAAATATTGGTATCATTCTTAACAATGCAAAACTATAAAGTCCTAAAATTGGAATTAAACTCACAATATTATAGTTTTGAAATTCCAATATTCCAAATACAATCAGTATAGTTGAAACTATTATTATTTCTAAAAAATATCTTGGTATGATTTTCAAGATTTCATTTGTGATTACAACATTTGTTACTTTATTTTCATTATTTTGGAATAATTTTATATAATAATCATAATTTTGGTTTAATTTTATTTCTCTTAAATTCAAAATACTTTCAGAAACATATTTCAATCTTAACTTATCAAAAGCTGCAGTTTTAAATGATAGCTCAAGAAGTTTTCTTTTTAAAACAAAAACAAAAAATAAAGTAAAAATAATTAAAAGAATTAATAAAAATAAAGTGATCTTAAAATTTATGAAAAAAAGATAAGATATAATAAATAGAAGAAAAAGAGTATTTTTAATCAGTGAAATAAATTTTAGTACTCCTTCCATAACAAATACTCCTGTATCCGATAAAATATTTCTCATTATGTAAGCATGATCTTTTTGAGAAACTTCTTGCCATGGTGAATATAAAAAATATGAGTATGCCTTTAAATATACATCTATAAGTATTCCTCTGCTGTAACTTTGAGTTTTGTACTCAAATAAAATTAAAAAAATAATTTTTACAATTATAATGAATAGAAATAATGATCCAACTACAAGCAGATTATCAAAATCAAGATTTAAATAATCAGTAACTAAAGCAATGAATGGTAAGCTTTGATTTGTTGTTTCGCTAAAAATTAAAGTCAATATTGGTATAATTAAAGATAAATTAAGTAATTCAAACACCAAGATCGAAATTAAAATTAATAACAATTTTAAAGCTTTGAGTTTATTTTCATTCCCTAGAACGTTTAAAATAGAAAAAAATTGTTTTATCATTTTTTATAAAGTTAATTTATTATGTACTTTTGTTATTCTTACTAAATAATCTATAGATACTTTTTTGAATAGATTTAAATTTTTTTATTTTTCTTACAGTATTCAGATGTTTTTTAACCTTATTTGTGTAATAAGGGCTTATAACGGCTTTCTTAGGAAATACTAAATTACTAGAATAATTTAACTTTAGTGGTTGCGGTATAATTTCTTTTGTATTGGTAGACTTATTACTAAAACCAATATTTTTAGAAAAGCTAATTACTGGATTTAAGCATAATCCTTTTTGCCAAAAGATACTTGCATTCCAAAAAATTGCCCACGATTGAATTATATTTTTTTTATTTTTTAAAATCTGACCCCAATTATTTAATTCTCCATCTAAATCAAAATCCTTGATACGTTTCTTTGAAAAATTTTTAATAAAAAAATCACTACTTAAAATTATTTTTTTCCAATATTTTTTATGGGTTCCCCAACCCCAGCAATTCATATTTTTCCAAAGAAAGGTCAAATTTTTACTCGATTTAGGTACGTTAATTGGATAATTCCAGGCACTAACATGCCAGATATTTTTTTTATTTTCAATAAAGTTTAAAGCATTATTCATATATAAATAAAATTGAGTACTAAATACTAAGTCATCCTCTACAACAATAATTTTTGAATTTTTTTTAAACACATAGTTAATTGCACCTAATATATTTTTTTTTAAGCCGCGGTTTTGATTGTAAAAAAACTTTTTTTTAATATTTAGGTTTTTTATATTGTTTATTACGGATCGAACTTTATTAACCCTTTTTTTATCCAAAATTTCTTTTTTTGGTCCATCTGAAAAAATATAAATTTCAGCTTTTTTTATTTCTTTATTTTTTTCTAAAGATTTAATTGTTTTTTTTAAAGTATCAGGTCTATTATAAACAATTAGTGCAATAGGGGAGTATTTTTTTTTCATTTTTTGAAATTAATTCTATAATTTTTTTTAAATGGATTATTTGGTAAAGCTCTTAAAAATATTTTTTTTGAATAATCTTTCTTATCAATTAATTTTTTATTAATTAGGACAATTTCAAAAACATATGGATCATTATTTTTATCAAATCCAAAAGAATTATTTGGAGATATATTGCAGTTTTCAAAATTTTTCATTTTTTTTAAAAAATTTTTAATTCTATATAAATTTTTATTAATTCTATGGAATTCAATAATTAAACAGTTAATTGCTTTTTGATGTTTTATAATTTGATTCAGAATTTTATACTCATCGCCTTCTATATCAATTTTTAAAAGAATATTTTTTTTTTCTTTTTTAAGTATCTCAGTCAAAGAAATTGTTTTTTTTTTTAAATCTGTTTTAGAAGAAATTTTGAACTTTAAATGTAAGATGTTTTGAGTACTAAAAAAAGTTATATAATTAAAATATTTAAACAAATTTTTTAGACTACTTTGATATCTAATTGAATAATATAATGTTTGTGAGATTAACTTTAACCAAAAAAAGACATTAATCGAATGATCATAAAAAACAATTTTAATTGAATTTCTTTTTTCTTTAAATTTTTCTTCAAAGGACCAATCTGATCCTAATCCAAGAGAAATTATTTTATCAATTTTATTTATTATTTTTTTTGGAATATAATATCCACCATCTCTTAATGACCCAATTCTTGTTAAATTTAAATTTATACTCGGTTTTAAAAATATAGGTAACATCTGTTAAAATAATTTATTGTAAATTGCCTCTGTTTCAAAAGCACATTTTTTCCAACTATATTTTGACAAATTTATGTTCGCTTTTTTTTTAAGATCTAATTTCTTAGTATCATCATAAACTATCTTTTCAATACAATGCTTTATTGAACTTATATCATTTGGATCAAAAAAGTCTGCTCCACTTCCAGCAATCTCGGGAAAACAGCTCGTGTTACTGCATAAAACTGGACATCCCATATTCATAGCTTCCAAAAGTGGAATTCCAAAGCCTTCATAAAAAGAAGGGAATATGAAAGCCTCCGCTTTTTTATAAAAAAAATTTAGCTCATATTCATTCCCTTGAAAAAAATGAATTTTTGAAATTGGTAAATTAATTTCTCTAAATATTTTTTTTTCATTAGAGGAAAATTTTTCTCCACCAAAACATACAAAGTCAAAATCTCTCAAAAGTTTTTCTGAAGAAGCATAAGCTTTGATTGCATTTAAAAAATTTTTGTAGTTATTTCTTCTTCCCACGAAAAGAATAAAAGGTTTTAAATTAATATTTTTTTCTTGATATTTTTTTGTTTCATTAAATGCAAGGTGTGTGACTGACACTTTTTTCTCATTTAAGTCGTAAAATTCTAACAGATCTTTTTTAGTATTATGAGAAATACAAAATATATGATCTAAATTATTGAAGAGTTCTCTTTTGAAATCAATTTGTTCTTTATAATTATCTTTATAAAATTTCTCTTTTATGAGATCATATTCAGTGATTACCATCGGAATCTTCAATTGATAAAATGCTTTTTCATTAAAATAAGTGTAATGAACTAAATCAGGTTTTTGAGCTTTTGAATACTTTGTAAAATAAGATCTATTAAATTTTTGAAAGAATTTATGAAATAACCCAGTCTTTTTTAAATATAAAAATTTGTGAGCATATCTTGAATTTTTTAAATAATTATTTTTATATACAGGTGAAACAATTAAAGGGCTAATATTATTTGAAAAATTATTTGTAAGATTTATAAAATAATTTGAAACTCCACCAAAACTCTGCTCTAAAAAAACTTGATGATCAAAAAAGACTTTCATTTTTTTATTAATTTTTTAACTTGATTAAAAAGATTTTCTTTTACATATTCAAAATAAATACCACTCTTCTCAGCACATATTTTGTCGGATATTTGATCACCTATAAAAAAACTCTTTTTTTTGTTAATTGACCATTCTTTAAATAACTCCAAAACCATACCATTATTTGGTTTTCTCATTATTGAATTTTTTTTAAATTTTTTAATAATTCCATTTTTATGAAATGGGCAAAACTTTACATCGCTAAAATTAATATCTTTTTTATTTAAATTTAATTTTAAATTTTTGTGTAAGTTATAAAAATTTTCTATCTTAAACTTTCCTTTAGCAATTCCAGCTTGATTAGTAATTACAAAAATATTATATCTTTTCATCGATAAATATTTTAAAGCTTGGATCACACCTTTTTTAAATTTAAATTTTTTAATATTGGACACATATCCGTAGTCATAATTTATAACTCCATCTCTATCTAAAAATGCTGCTGGTCTATATAAATATTTTAACAGAGTTTTTCTTGCATATATCAAATTTTTTTTTGTTCCAATATCAATAAAATAGTTATTTGTGTAATCTCCATCAATTTTATTTTGATCTATTAATTTTGGTAAAATTTCATCCTCTAAAGAGAAAGAGTTATTTTTAATATAACTAAATATACTTTTTTTAAAAAGATATACTCCAGCATTCATTAAATTACCTCTTTTTTTAAATTTAATTTTTTTTTTAGATGTTAAAGATAAATTTGAGAGTTTTTTATTACTTTTATAAATATTACTATTAGTTAAAAATACTTTATGTCTTAAAATTTTTTTAAAAAAAATATCATTAAGTTTTAAATCAATAAAGCTGTCACCATTTACTAATAAAAAATTATTATTTATCCTGTTTTTTAATGCTCTCAATGATCCAGCTGTTCCTAATAATTTCCTTTCAATAATGCAATTTACTTTCGTAAAATTTAAAACCCTACCATTAAATTTTTTAAAAATAGTATTTCCTCTATATCCGGCAAGAATATATATATTTTCAAAGGGGTATTTTGCATATTGATTCAAAATAATTTGAAGAAATGGTATTCCATTAATTTTAATAAGGGGTTTTGGGCCACCTCCTAAAAGTTTTCTTACTCTTGTGCCTTTACCACCTGCTAATATAACTAGATCAATTTTATTTCTTATTTTCAAAAATGGTTAAATAATTTTAAATTTATTAACTTTTAATGAAACAATTATATGATATAAAAAAAAGTGTGTACATAAAAAATCACTTAAAAAAAGAAATTCAAAATTTTTATTCTATTAAAAACGGTCTTTTAAAAGAGTATAAAAAAATTAATGATGTGATTAATCTGCTATACAAAACTGTCAAACAAAAAAGAAATATTTATATTTGTGGTAATGGTGGATCTGCTGCAGATGCTCAACATATCGCAGCTGAATGTATGGTAAGACTTACATCAAAAGTAAATCGAGAACCAATACCAATGATTAGTCTAGCTTTGGACATGTCTACTCTTACAGCCTGTGCAAATGATTACTCATTTAAAAATATTTTTTCTAGAAATCTAGATGGTTTAGGAAAAAAAAACGATACATTAATTATTTTATCAACCTCAGGGAAATCAAAAAATATAATTGAGGTCTTAAAAGTTGCAAAAAAAAAGAAAATTAACTCAATAGCACTGCTGGGAAACAAAGGTGGTAATGCAAAAAAACTCGCAAAAATATCTATAATAATTAATAGTAAAAATACTGCAAGAATTCAGGAAGCACATATGTTCCTCGGTCACTTCATAGTAGAAAACTTAGAGATGAAACTTTTAAAAAAAAAATAAAGATAATTCAAAAATTTGAATAATGAAAACAATTTTAATCACAGGTGGTGCAGGTTATATTGGATCGATGTTAAGTACTGAACTTCTTAGTTTAGGATATAAAGTTACAGTTGTAGATTTACTAAAATATGATGATAATTCGTTAGGGCATCTATACTTTGATAAAAACTTTACTTTTATTTATGGAGATGCGCGAAATAAAAAATTTATGAAAAAATTAATTAAAAAGAATGAAATTATCATACCTCTAGCAGGCTTAGTTGGTGCACCGCTGTGTGAGAAATTTAAGAAGGATGCGATTTCAACAAATTTCCAAGCAATAAAAATGATTACTAAATTAATAAGCAAAAAACATAAAATAATTTATATGACAACTAACTCAGGTTATGGAATTGGGGAAAAAAATAAATATTGTGATGAAAATAGTGAACTTAAACCTATCTCATTATATGGGAAAACAAAATGTGACGCTGAAAAAATAGTTAGAAAACACAGAAATTCAATTTGTTTTAGATTAGCAACAGTATTTGGATACAGTTATAGAATGAGAAGTGATTTATTGGTAAATAATTTTGTTTCGACTGCTGTTAAATATAAAAAGTTAAATATTTTTGAACCTCATTTTAGAAGAAATTTTATACATGTGAGGGATGTTGTGAATGGTATCATATTTTCAATTGAAAACTTTAATAAACTAAAATCTAATGTTTTCAATTTGGGACTCTCGACTGCAAATATTAGTAAAATTACACTAGCGAAAAAAATAAAAAAAATCTATCCAATTATTAAGATAAAAGTTGTTAATAATAGAAAAGATCCTGATAAAAGAGATTATTTTGTTAGTAATAAAAAAATAGAGAAAAATGGATTTAAAGCCAAAATAAATTTAGAAGTTGGGATTAAAGAATTAATAACATATTTTAAGAACAATTCTAAAAAGATAATAAATAACTATTAATTATTTAAAAGTATTTAATAAAGTTATCAATTTTTGTAACTTTATTTTTTTCATTGATGGATAATTCCCAACATAATATCCATAGAAATGAACGTACTCAACATTTGGAAAATTTTTTTTATTAAATGTATATTTTTCTCGTAAATAGGGTTGTCTTAATTGATTGCCACCTCCAGCATTTCCTCTTCTAAACTCTACATTATTCTTCATTAAATATTTTTCAAACCTATTTCTATACGAGATATTTTTCCTTTTAAGGATTATCGGAAAAGCATAATTAGAATAACCAAAATTATCAAAATCTGCATAATATTTAGATTTATCTATGTTGTTTAAAAAATATTTAAAGTTTTTATTTCTTAAAATAATATTTTTATTAAGATTTTTTAGTTGGTTTATTCCAAGCAATCCTCCAATTTCGTTATTTCTGAAATTAAATCCAATATTAGAAAAAATAAATTCATGATTTAAATCTTTATATTTTTTTAAATAATATTTTTTAGTCTTAGGAATATCACTTTCTCTAACTAGTCCATGTCCCTTCATAATTTTGCACAAATCATAAAATTTTTTGTTATTTGTTGATATCATTCCGCCTTCGATTGTTGTCATATGATGTGCATAATAAAAAGAAAAATTACTTGCTGTTCCAAAAGTTCCACATTTTTTTTTTCCAAATTTTGCGCCATGAGACTCACAAACATCTTCAATCAAATATAATTTTTTTCTTTTCACCAAACTCAAAAGTTTTTGATTAATTGCATTAAATCCCTGAACATGTGTTACAAAAATCCCAAGTGTTTTAGAATTTATTTTTTTTTGAATTTCCTCTATTTTCATGGATAAATTCTTTAGATCTATATCTACAAATTTTGGAATAAACCCGTTATAAATTACTGATACAATATCTGAGTTCCATGTCAAAGTTGGAACTATAATTTCCCTTCTTTTATCTTTTTTTATAAAGTTTTTTAAAGCTGCAAAAGTTAAAAAATTAGCACTCGAACCAGAGTTTACAAAAACACTATACTTGACCCCAAGCCATTTTGACCAAAGTTTCTCAAAATTTGAACAATTTTTTCCAGCAGTTAACTTTGGATTTTTTTTTAGAAAGTTAATTAGAATATTAATATCTTTTTTTGAAATATTATTGTACATCAAAGGAAATGATTTTGAACTATTCTTCATATTTAAATAGAGTTATATTATAGTTTATAACATTGGCAATTAAAAATTTTATATTTCAAATTGCGTAAAACTTATTATGAAAAAATTTTCTATTCTAATACCAAGTAGAAAAAGAGTTGCGCTTCTAAAAGAGACACTTTCAAGTATAGAGTCTCAAACCCACGATAAAAATCAAATTGAAATAGTTTTTGGAATTGACATAGATGACTTAGATACACAAAAATTTTTGAATGAATATCAAAAAGAATCAGATATCGCTATCATAGTTAAAGTAATGGAAAGAGGTAAAGGTTATCAAGATGCGCCCAATAGATTAAAAAGTATGATCTCAAAGTCTAGTGGAGAGTATTTGATACACTTTGCTGATGATATGAAAATTTACACAAAAAATTGGGATATTATTTTAATAGACAAAATTAAGACACTGCCAATGGACAAAATTTATTTATTATATCCAGCTCATAATCAGATGAATTCAAATTGGCCACTAGTGCAAATTATTTCTAAACGATGGTTTGACTTTACAAGTAAATTTACTAACTGCATTGAAACTGATACTGAATTACTAATAATTTCTATTTTACTAAATAGAAGATTTAAAATTGAAAATATAAAAATTAACCATGCTCAAGAGAGAGATCAAACTTTTGAGGAGGGAAGAAAAACTATGTTAGTCAATGAAATAAACCCAAATAGTATTCTATCTATAAAAGGTTTTTTTTCATCTTTAATGGATTTTCAAGTTTTGAGGGATAATCTTAATAAAAAAACCAGTATAGCAAAAAAAAGTGGCTTTAAATTATTGAAATTTTATGTCCTTAATTTTGTTAACCTTTTTTATTATATCTATGTTATTAAAAAAGAACTAAAAATAAATTACATTAAATACTTTCTTAAAAATGTATATCAAAAAAATTTATGATTATTTGTAGAACCCCTTTAAGAATTTCATTTTTAGGTGGGGGAACTGATCTTCCTGATTGGCTCAAAATAAACAAAGGCCAGGTTATAAGTACTACTATTAATAAATTTGGCCATATTTTTTTTCAAGAAAAAGATGATTTATTTAATTATAAATATAAAATTAGATATTATTTAAATGAAGAAGCTAAAAGATTAAAAAATATAAAACATCCAGTAGTAAAATCTTGTTTAAATTATTATAATTTAAAAGATAAAATATTGCATATTACATTTGATGGAGATTTGCCTGCTAGATCAGGTTTGGGTAGTAGCTCAAATTTTACGGCTGGTTTAATAAATACTATTAATCATTTTAAAAATAAAAATTTAACAAAAAAAAAATTAGCTAATGAGACAATTTTTTTTGAACATAAAATTTTAAAAGAACACATAGGTTATCAAGACCAAATTGCAGTATCATACGGTGGCCTTAACCATATAGAGTTTAAAAAAAAAAAATTTAAAGTTTCAAATATTAAATTGACTAGTAAGAAACAAAAAGAGTTAAATCAAAGTATTCTGCTCTGTTATACCAATCGCCAAAGATCCGCATCTAAAATTGAAAAAAGTAAAATTAAAAATATTCATAAACATAAAAAAATTTATGAGGAGATCTATAAAATTACAACAGAAGCATTAAAACTGATTAAGTCAAAAAATAAAAAAGGATGGATAAAAGATTTCGGAAATTTAGTAAATAAATATTGGTATTTAAAAAAAAAATTAGATAAAAAAGTATCTAACCAATATATAGATAAATTATGCCAAAGTTTTTTAAAAAGTGGAGCATTCGGTGTAAAACTTCTTGGGGCTGGAAGTGGGGGATTTATATTGATATTAGCAAAACCAAAAGTACAAAAAATAATAATTAAAAAAAATATAAAATTAAGATTTGTAAAAACAAAAATAGAGGATAAAGGAAGTCAAATTATATATTCCTAAATGGAGATATTAATATAATGCTATTAAATAACGCTGAATTTGCAATACTTACAACTACAATAAATATTCCTATTTTTTTAAAAAACATATGTGAAAATATTAAAAAATTTAAACATAAAAATATTTTTTTCTTAGTGCTGGCAGATAGAAAAACTCCAATCGAGGCAAAATCTTATTGTAAAAAAATATCGAAGAAATTTAAAATAAAAATTATTTATTTAGATATAGAAAAACAAGATCTTTACTTTAAAAAAAAATATAAAAATTTATATTCTTTAATTCCCTATAACGATAATATGAGGAGATTATTGGGCTTAATTTATATAAAAAAGTTTAATCCCAAAAGGGTGATTTTTATAGACGATGATAATTTTGTATCAAACAAAGTTGATTTTTTAAAAGGACACTCAATAGTAAGCACAAAGGTTTCTGGTAAATCTATATACATTAAAAGTAGGTGGCCAAATATTTATAGGTATTTACAAACTGAAAATAATTTACCAATTTTTCCTAGAGGTTTTCCTTGGTCTAAAAGGGATATCAAAAATTTTAAATTTAAATTTAAGAAAGTAAAAAATAAACTAGTTTTAGCAAATTGCGGTTTTATATTAGGTGATCCTGACATAGATGCTATATCTAGATTATTCTGGAAAATAAAAGTAAAAAAAATAATTTCAAAAGGAAACAAGTTAATTGGAAAAAATATGTTCTGCCCTTTTAATGACCAAAATACATGTATTGATGGAAAAACATCGCTACTATATTTTAAACCTGTTTCAGCAGGTAGAAACTCTGATATTTGGACTAGTTATTTGTACAACAAAATATCGAGTTTACATGATAGTTTAATAAGTTATGGAATGCCTCATTTAACCCAAATTAGAAATAAACATGATATTTGGAAAGATTTTGAGCTTGAAAAACTTCATAATATTTATTCTGACCATTTTGTGCAATTACTGATGAATGTTAAAGTAAATAAATGTAAAACATATTATGAAACTTTAAAACTTCTTGTCAAAAAACTTGAAATAAACACTAATAAAAAAATAAAAAAAATTGTAATACCAAAAAAAGATACAAACCGTCATTATCAAAGTATGGGTAAAAAAGAAACTTTGATAAGAGAATTAAAATCACTTAAATATATAAAAAAATATTTAGTAGAATATTCTTTATGGCTTAAGTGGATTAAGTATTATAATCTAATTAAGTAGTATTAAATTTTTAGTTGATAACTTTTATTTTTTACAAAGAAATTATCATGGTAAAAAGATCTTAAAATCTTTATATCAATAATTTTTTTATTATTTAAAGAACCACCAAACATAAAATCAGATAAGTGGGTACAATCTTTTTTATATTGAATTTTTGTTAAATTTTTCTTTATATTTAAAAGTTTAATATACTCTGATGAAAAATCAAACATACCTTTAAATATTAAATTTTTTAACTTAAATATTTTTTGGTTTTTTTGTTTTTTTTCATAAATAAAATTCTGATAATTATTAATGTCAATCACTGTTCCATGTGGTGCGGTAAAAACACTTTCGAAAAAAATTTGATATTTTTTAAAATAACTATAGTCATAATCAATAAAACTTTGAATTTTTTGACTTGGCATATAATGACAAATGTATAAGCCATAATACTTTTGCCTCATAATTTTTTCTAAATATTTTTGTACGCTTCCATGATATCCCTGATCAACGACTAATGTTCTTTTGTCTTTAATCATTCTTTTAAGATATTTTAAGTAATTTTTTCTTGTAATAAGTGACTTTTTTAATATCTGACTACTTAATTCTTTTACATAAAAAGAAAATTTTTTATAATTTTTTTTTGAATTTATTTTGACATTTTTATGAAAAAAATTATTTTTTAAATTATTTAAGCCAAATCTATTTTTTATTAATTCAGATACATTACCCTCAAAACGATGGATTTTGAAAGAGTCTAAAATATCTTTCTGATTTTTAAAAGAAGACATTGAACTTAATTTTCTTGACGTTAAAAAATATTCTAAAGGAATATTTTTTGAATTATACTTATTTAAATATTTTAGAAGTTTAAAAAAAAGAAATCCCTCTCTTGAGCATAATAGTACTTTTTTAATTTTTTGCTTATTTGATATATCAAATAAATTTATGGAAAAAAAAAGTGCCATTGGACCATAAAATAGATATCCAAAATCTTTAAAGCTACTTATTGAAAAAGGTTTATTTTTTTTTAAGCATAAATATAAAATTTTCGATATTTTTTTTTTTATCATCCCCAAAGCAAGCTTAGAAAAAATATTTTGATTGTATGCATAAATACCAGAAAATTTTGAATTTAGTATTAACTCATCCAAGCTCGGTATAAGTGCTGATTGTATTTTTTTCTTCTTAGCATTTTGATAATCGCTAATAAAATTATCGCCAATATGAAGAATCTTACCTTTATTCTCTTTTGTAATTAAGTTATAAATTTCTCCGTTATATTTTGAATATTTCTCTTCAGATGATAAATATATTCTGTCAAAAATATCTAACTTTAAACTTTGCAATATTTTTTTAACAAAATATTTATTATGCCAAGTGTCAGAAGTTAGTATAATTTTTTTTTTAAGTCTCTTTGCAAATACAACTAAATCTATGACTTCCTTCCTTGGTATAATTGATTTTATCTCCAAATCCTGTTCTTTTTTAATAATTTTTAAACATTCTTTTTTCTTAAATTTTTTAGTCTTAATCAACTCTTGAATTATATTTTCGTAATTGAAAGTAAAATTAGTTTTTTTAATTAGTTTTTTCTCTATTTCAAATCTAGCTCTTATATATTTATCTCTTTTTAAATAAAAATTTACAAAGTCATATGTATCATATGGTTTTGATAAAGTTTTATCGATCAAAGTTTCAAATAAATCAAAACTTACAAAATCGCTTTTTGTTATTTTTTTTTTTTATTTGATTTAATGATCTTTTATAATTCTTTAGTTCTATATTTTTTTTACTAGGAGAATATTTTTTATTTTTTAAATTATAAATTTTTGAAGTTTTAAAGGTTCTACTTAAAAGCTCATATGCAGCTTTGTCCCTTGGTTTTTTTACTGTAATAAAAAAATTAATATTTTTATTTGATAATTTTTTTTTTGTTTTTTTTTTAAATCTTAAAAATGCCTTTGATTTTATATGATAACATAAACCATCATATTTATCTGATTGATTTAATAATTTTTTTGAAATTTCATTTTGCCCGTACAGAATATTTAAGACCATTTCTATATTTTTCTAATACCCTGTACACCAGGCCCTACAGGTATTTCTATACCCGTGTTACAACCATAACAATTTTTACAAAATGTTGAATAGCCTAACTTTAAAAAACCTAAATCATGTTCTAATAACTGATATTTATTAATTTTATTCAAGTCACAAAAATCATTATCATTTACAGGAATCATTCCAGCTAGATTTGCGCTTGTATTGAGATGACAAAAGTAGTATTTGCCATTATTTATGCCTTTGTAGGGTGCAGTGCACTTTTTGAAGTGAGAAATCACATCTTTCTCTTTTTCAAACTTAACAATTTCGGGATGACCAAAATCGCTCCAAGAAATGTCCTCTCTTACTATAAAAGAAACATGATTTTCTTTTAAAATTTTAACTAAATTATCTAGTCTTCTTTTGTATTTAATTTCTTTCGTGTAATCTGAGACCATCACCAAACATTTATATTGTTTAATTAAGTTCATAGTTTTTTCTTTAGGTGTTAGAGTTCCATTTGTTGTTATGAGCATTCTACCCATTTTATCTCTAAATTTTTTACCAACATAATCTATTACTTCATTTACATGTGGATACATTAAGGGTTCACCACCAACCAAGTGAAAAATACTTACATAATCAATTAATGAAAAAAAACTGTCGAGATCAGATTTAATTTCATCTAGGTTTCTATGTTTGGGATTTTTAAAGTGCGGCATATACATATTGCAAAATGTACAATTCAAAGTACATTTTTCAGTCAACATTATATCTGCTCTCCAAATATGCATCATATCCTGCTCAATGTATGGGATTAAAGATACATATTCTTTGTAATCACAAAAATCTTTATTTTGTTCATAACCTAATGATAATAATTTTTTAAAATATTGATTTTTTTTTGAGTCACTTGAGACAATTATTTTATATTTTTTAGTTTTAATATTTTCTTTTAAAAATAAATCTGAATTTTTAACTTTTATAGATCTTTTATTTTCATTAACTTTACCATCTGGTAAATAAACAGCTTCATTTAAATCGTATATATTTTTAAAAACCCCCTCAATTTTATCATCTATTATAAAATCTAATTTTATTTTATTTTTTAAAATTATATCTAGTGTTTCAATGAGCTGAACAAAATCTTTACTAGCTCCATAAAAAACTATTTGATCATCAGTTGACCAATTTTTTTTAAATTCATTAAAAAAAATATCAAAGTTACCCATTTAATTGTCATCCTTATAATTAAGTACAATTGTATATAATAATATTTACAAATAAGCTAATTTGTATATATATCACATATAATGTTAGTAATAAAAACTCTATTCATTACTTTCTTAAAAATATATAAAAAAGAGATAAATTTTCAAAGAACTACTTTTTAAATTAAGAATAAGATGGAATATACAGATGTTTGTTTTATAACGCCGAATAATTCAAAAAAAATATACCAAGAATTGTCAAGTAATTACTCAGCTATTGAACCGCCTACTTGGTCTTTGCTTCTTGCTCAATCTTGTAGAAGCGTAGGTCTAAGTGTTGAAATTATTGATGCCCTCGCAGAAAATCTCGATGATGAGGAAGTAAAAGACAGAATTTTTAAAAGAAAACCAAAATTTATTTGTTTTGTAGTTTATGGTCAAAATGTAAATGCAGGAACAACAAGTATGAGTGGAGCAATAAGGACCGCGGATTATATTAAAAAATCTAATATAAAAACATTAATTGGTTTTATTGGATCTCATGTTCAAGCACTCCCGATTGAAACTTTAAAAAAAGAAAGATCTATTGATATTGTTTTCACAAATGAGGGTGTTTATTCATTAAGAAACATTTTGAAAAAAAAAGAAATTTCAATAAATCATTTATCTGACGTTAAAGGAATTGCTTATAAATTAAATAATGAAATTAAATTAAACAATCCTGAAAAAGTTGTTCCACAAGAAAGAATGGATATAGATCTTCCTGGTTACGCTTGGGATTTATTGCCTTACAAAAAAGTTATGTTTGATTTATATAGATCTCCAATGTGGCATGCGGAATATGACCAAGAAAAAAGATCTCCATATGCTGCTATTCAGACTTCACTGGGATGTAAATTTGGATGTGATTTTTGTATGATCAATATTATTAATAGAGATGATAATGAAGAAATTGGTGTTGCTGGAACATATAGTAAAATGCGCTACTGGTCTACAGAATTTATATTTAAAGAATTTTTAAAATTGTCAAACTATGGAGTAAGAACAATAAGAATTATAGACGAAATGTTTCTTTTGAATCCTAAATATTATAAACCTTTATGCAGTAAACTGGCTGAATTAAATAAAAAAGATGACTTTAGATTCTGGGCATACTCAAGAGTTGATACGGTCAAACGTCCTGAAATTTTATCTTTAGTTAGAAAAGCTGGTATAAAATGGTTGTGTCTAGGAATTGAGAGCGGAAATAAAAAAATTAGATTGGAAATATCTAAAGGTAAATTTGAGGATGTTGATATAAGAGAAGTTGTAAAAAAAGTACATGATGCTGACATTGAGGTTATGGCAAATTATATTTTTGGATTGCCAGGTGATAATATGGAGTCTATGAAGCAAACATTTGAGTTAAGTAAAGAGTTATGTACATCTGGTTGGAATACATATGCAGCCATGGCTCTTCCGGGAAGCGCTCTTTATAAAAATGCAATAGAAAATAATATTAAATTACCAGATAGTTATGATGGTTACTCTTTCCACTCCTATGATACTTTGCCATTGCCTACTAAATACCTTACACCTGCTGAAGTACTCGAATATAGAGATAATTGTTATCACGATTATCATAAAAACCCAAAATTTTTAAATCGTATTGAGAAAAAATATGGATCTGTAGCAAAAAAAAACATTGAGGAAATGTCACAAATAAGATTAAAGAGAAAAATAATTGAAGAGAAAAATAAATAATGAATACCAAAAAATTAGTTGAAAAATCAAAATGGCTTCGAAAAGAAATATTTGAAATGGTAATTAAGGTCAATCAAGGCCACATAGCCTCAGCTTTTTCGCAATGCGAAATAGTTATTTCATTATTTTATGGAAATATAATGAATTACAAAATTGGTGATCCCGATTATAAGCTCAGGGATAGATTTATAATTAGCAAAGGTCACTCAGCCATGGGTGTTTATCCTATTTTATCAGATATTGGTTATTTTTCAAAAAACGAACTTTCAAAATATGGAACTCCAAGTGGTATACTAAGAATTTATGGAGATAAAAGTATTCCGGGGGTAGACTCTACCTCAGGTTCGCTTTCCCAGGCTCCTGGTATAGCTTGTGGGTTTGCACTTGCATCAAAAAACGACAAAAAGGATATTTATACATATGTTGTTTTAAGTGATGGAGAGCATTATGAAGGTTCTCTTTGGGAGTCAGCTATGTTTGCTTCTCACCATTGTTTAGACAATCTTATTTTTATAGTTGATAGAAATAAACAAATAATTTTAGGAAATTCAGAGGATTGCTTAAAAATTGAACCTTTAAGTGATAAATGGAAAAGTTTTGGGTGGAATGTTTTTGAGGTAAATGGTCACAATTATTCAGAAATTTTAGATGCTCTTAAAAAAGCAAAAAAACCAAACAAAAAACCAAACCTAATTATTGCTAACACTATTAAGGGAAAAGGTGTTTCTTATATGGAAAATGTAACAAGATGGCATAACACAATGCCAAATCAAAAAGAAATTGAGATTGCACGAAAAGATTTAGAAATAAATTGTATAAATGGCTGAAAATTATTTAAACTTAGAAGTTTCAAAAAAATCATATCCGTTCATGAGGGATGTATTTATTGATACAATCTACGCTGCAGCAAAACAAGATAGAGATATTTATTTTACTACCCCGGATATGGGAGCACCTTCATTAGATAAATTTAGAAAAGAACTGCCAAAACAATTTATTCATTCGGGAATTTGTGAACAACATATGATAGCTATGGCTGCAGGTTTAAGTTTAATGAATAAAAAAACTATTTGTTATGCAATGGCACCCTTCATAACATCGCGTTGCTATGAACAAATAAAATGTTCCGTATCAGCTATGGAGACTGACGTAACTTTAGTTGGAATTGGAGTCGGTCTAGGCTATGCAGATGCTGGACCAACTCATTATACAACAGAAGACATATCAACTATGAGAGCATTTCCGAATATTGAAATAATTACACCATGTGATGAACTGTCAACAAGAATTGTTGCATTAAACTGTATTACAAAACCAAAATTTAGATTTGTACGGCTAGATAGAGAAGCTTTACCTGCAATTTACAATAAAGACGAATTTAATTTGGAAAAGGGATTTTCAAATATCATAACAGGAGGAAAAAAATGTGTTGTAACTTGTGGAAAACTCCTCCATTTGGCAAAAGATGTAATTGAAAAAAATAAATTAAAAGATTTAAGTTTAATAGATCTTTTTAGAATAAAACCAATGCCTGAGGGTTTTATAAAGAGTTTATCAAAATTTTCCGAGATTATTTCCTTAGAAGAACAATGTTTAGATGGAGGATTTGGTTCAGCCATATTAGAAGAAATTAATAATAAATCAATGAATATAAAAATGAAAAGATACGGACTTAA
>MDSZ01047685.1_pt1 | contig 22223 bp, 16 predicted proteins | sample 811201 | NCBI WGS metagenome assembly MDSZ01 (sample SAMN05326647, study PRJNA326480) | marine metagenome | isolation source: seawater | place: Indian Ocean: North | collected 2010 | reverse complement strand
TAACGTCGATGCCTGTGAAAAGGCTGGACTACTCGATTTGTAATCAGATTAGATTGTCGACTAATGCCTCAACGTCCTGAGTCTTTCCACAGTACCTACAACGCAATTCAAGTGGGTCACGGTTTGTTACGACCAAGCGGTGTGGAAGCGGTTCTCGTGGATTGATTGTAATACAATTTGAGAATGTACAGCGTGCAACGTTGACAACTTCATCTGTAAGATTGATCTCCATTTTCTCAGCAACTGAATAAGCACGAATGATTGCAACCGAAGCATCCGGAGCAACCAATGCCAAACGATCGAGTTCGTTCTGAGTCAACTCTCTATCTTCAACCTTGATGATGTCCTTACCGCCCATCTTCTTGGAAGGGACATTCATTACAAGCGATACTGGATTCGACATTGTACCCGAAATACCCAACATCTTCAGAACAGATAGTGCCTTACCTGCTGGAACGTGGTCGATTACAGTACCATTCCTAATCGCAGTTACTCTGCGCATACTCGCTTCATTGCTCATAGTGCCACCCCCTGGCCTTCAACATCATCAGGAATACTAACCCCGAGCAGCCAACACATCAGAGACATCCTCGCAACTACGCCGTTAAACGCCTGCTCGAAATATGATGCATGGCGGGTTTTGTCAACCGATGGATGAATCTCATCAACCCTTGGAAGTGGGTGCATGATAATCATGTCAGCCTTGGCATCATCGAGGTCTCTGGCATGCAGTTTGTATGCGCCTGCAACCTTAGCATACTCTTCTTCATCAGGGAATCTTTCCTTCTGAATACGAGTCATGTAAATCACATCAGCTGATGGAATCTGGGACAATAGTTCGTCGGTCTCGACTACCTCTGCCCCATGTGCGCGCAAATCATCAACAATCTCTTCCGGCATTCGCAAACTTTCTGGTGATGCGAATGTGACATTGCATCCGAATCTAACCAATGCATGAGATAGAGAATGTACTGTTCGACCGTATCTTAAGTCGCCTGCAAGAACGACGTTCAGACCTTCCAATGTTCCATGTGCTCTACGAATTGTGAACAGATCTAGCATCGTCTGGGTTGGATGATGGCCGGCTCCGTCGCCACCATTCAGAATTGGTACAAGCGCCGAATCGCTTGCATATTGCGCCGCGCCCTGACGTGGATGGCGCATTGCGATAATGTCGGTGTATCCATCGACCATCTGAATTGTGTCGAACAGGGTTTCACCTTTGACAACCGAGGAAGTCTTGACATCGCCAAGATTGACTACATCTCCTCCCAGTCGCTTCATTGCTGTTTCAAATGACATGCGTGTTCGAGTAGATGGTTCGAAGAACAAATTACCCAAAATGCGCCCTTGTAGTAATGGCAAATACACTTCTCCGCGAGCCACTGGTAGCAACTTTTCTGCATCGTCTAAAATGGAGATAATCTCCTCATTTGTCAGGTCGTCCATGGTGATGATTCCGGGCATCGGCTTCCCCCTTCCCATTGAGTAGATAACACCACGACCTTGAACATATGGGCGCGTACCTCCGCTTGATTGATGAGGTATGGATGTCCCCTTAGGGGACATGCGTAGGGCAATCCTGCTGATTCTACTGCTCCTAATTCCCCCGGTAATTGCCGGAGAAGACCAGGAGTGGACCATCGAGGTCGAGGATCAATTCGGTAATCCAATACCCGATTGCGAAATTACTCTAACAGAGCCATGGACGGGTAATGTCATCCAGCAACCGAACGGGGGAATGTACCAACCTAGTGCTACTTGCGATGGCTATGTTGTGATGTGGCACGAACCGATTCCAGCAACTCAAACCGTTGCTGTTCTAGAAGCACACAGCATTATCGAAGACCTATTCACAGTAGAGGGTGCTCATACAGTTCAAGCACTTGGTAGCACTTGGTCTATCGAAGTTGAGAACGGTTCGGTAGATGCTCCGAATATACCTCTAGTAGTAATCGGAGACGGTGGTTCACAAACAAGAACTGGTCACTCTTCAATCACTATTCCAAATGCAACCAATACCTATGTTCTGAATCATTCCTTCCCAGAAGGAATTGGAGTCAGTGCCATCCATACAGGTTCTGGCCAAGTTGTCCACATGGCTGATGGAAACCTGACTGTGGGAGAGTTTGGTGGCGGCTGGACTGCCCGAGTATCCCAGTTCGGTCTACCAATTGGAACCCCAACTTGGCCGCCAACCAATCAATGGGTTTGGGACCAAATCAACCATACTCTAGATTCAGGTGAAGCTACTATCGAATTCATATCTAGCCTTCAACCAAATTCTGTAATCAATGCTAGTTGGAACGCGAACTATCGGTTCAATGGTGGGCTAGGTCTTGCATTCATTCCCGGAGTAGAGGCCGGAATTCAAAGTCAAGTAGACCGATTCCTAGATGGAGATTCTGCCAACCTTGAAGCATTGATTGAATCGATGACCATGGTAAATGCCAAAGAAATTCTTTGTTGCATCATCGACGACTCGCATCTTAGTGTAAGTGAACTTGAAATCGATGCATTCGTCGATGGAGATGTTTGGGGCTGGAATGAGAGTGCTGAATTAGAAGGTCAAAGATCTCACATCTATCTGGTAAGAATGGAGATTCCATTCCAAAACGATTTACGCCAATCAACTCCTTTGCGAGTCATTACCAATGGTGAACATCAATTCGTATCTTCTCCGATTGAAGATTGGATTGAAGGAAATCCTGCAAATTTCACAATCGAGCGCGACAAAACTTCGATTATCGGCAATTACATGGTGACCCTTGGACCAAATGAAGCACCTATTGTCAATTTGTCAGAAGATTATGCTCTTCCTTGGGAAAATACGTCTTATGACTTCATACCGATAATCGAAGATGCACCATTATCCATACACGATTGCGTATGGGATATCGGTGGACTAAGCGATAATATTGGAGTTGATTTGACCGCTTTCACGCCCGACTCGAATATCTCTGTCTCTGTTACCTGTACCGATGAGGGGGGCTTGTCTGATACGATTGAGAAAACTCTGGTCCTCGACGATGGCACGCCTTGGATCAACGCTAGTAACGAGGTACAAGAAATCCCTCCAGGATTATTCACATGGGATCTGATGGTCGGCGATGACCACGATCAAAACCTGCGAGTATATTGGACCAGCAACAAGAGTATGGACTGGTGGTATACCGGTGATATCCTTGACACCACATTCCATATCTGCTCAGATCTAAACAGTATCAACGATGATGAAATCGAACGACACCAAGCCAAAAACCAATGTGAATACTGGTTGAGCGCTGAAGTGAGTGATGATGTTGGACATAGTGTAATTGGGAACTGGACCATTCGTCTTGCAGATGTCAACGGCCCCGTGGTTATTGGACATCCTGAAAATTCCGAAGGCGAAGATTGGCGAACAGGCACAATATTCCGTCCTGATGACATCATGCGATTGAATCTCAGTCATTCTTTCGATGACCACAGCGCAGTTGAAGATTTGACATTCGAGATTACAGTGGCCGGACAGACTACAACCGATTTGACATGGGAAGAAGCGGTTAACTTCCCGTTACCGATGATGGGGGTGGGATACCACACCATCAATGTCGTCGGCATAGATGAACAAGGAAATAGAGGAGGCCAGCCTATCGGATTGGCCATTGCACCACCAATCGCTCGCAATCTCGAAGTAACCGATATCACTCACGAGTCTGGCGAAATTGAACCAGGAAAGAATCGTTTCTGGATTACTGTTCAAAACAACGGAGCTAGCACTACAGAGTTCATTCTCTGTAGTGGAAATGAGTGTACTGAATCAATAGTTGCGCCTTCAACATACAACCAAAATGCAACTGCTATTGTCTCTCTAGAAGTTGAAATGGGTTGGTTCGATACTTTCGGTGTTGAACTCTCATACCTCGATGATAACAATAACACGGTTGTCAAAAATTCAGTTAGTCAATACTCCTCAGGTACCAGCATAGGTGGCTTTGAATTGATTGTAGGTGCTATTGTAGCCGCCTTGGTCATCATTTGGTTTAGGCAACGCAACGAGGCGAGATTCTGATATGCCTGATAGGCGCGAGGGGTAGCAATGGATGGATTTGTGAGCATAGATGACGCGGTGAAAGCCGAGTCCCAAGCGCGGATTAAGCGAATCGAAGGACTCACCAATCTATCCGCATTTACCATGCTAGCCGCTGCCGCTTGGCTAGGTTTCCCAGCGATTCAAGATGCATTGGCTGGTGATTCACTCATTATGGGAATGGGCTATTCACTAATCGTAATCGGTTGGGCAATATTCGTACAAGATCTCGGATTAATGGATTCGAAGAGTAGAACTCGAATTGGCGCCGCAGCAACTGTTGCTTGGCTACCTCTAGCAGTTCTTGCTGCCGCATCGCTTGAATCAGGAATGGAAAAGCAGATTGGAATGGTAATCATTCTTGGAGTTTCATTAGCAGTATTCCGAACCAGTCGTATCATTTTGGTCGGAGCAATGGACGTGATTAGGTTCAGGGCAGTTATGGGGTTCTTGGGAGTAGTATTGGCATCTTCGATGTTATTCAACAATGATCTATCTCAGATTTCAGGCATGATTCAGGCTGCAATTTGCGCATCTGGTTTGCTCCTGGTAATACTCGATTGGTTTGGTAGCGATGACAACCGTTCCGCTCGCAAAGAATTCGATTTACGCCTCAATGCAATGGAAGTACGAATGCTGCAATTGAAGAGTGAAGGAGCGGCAGTAGATCAAGCCGGTAGCCTTGTGATGACTGCCCGTGAAGAAGGACACCGTGACCCAAGTTGGGGCATGAGACTTCTGGATGAAGCTGAAGATGATATCGAAAGGGCACTATCACTTGCTTTCGATGTTGATGCGATTCGAGAGGACTCTTTGGCAGCGGTTGAACAAGCCGAGGAAATCGCTCCAACCGTAAAGCGACCTCGTAAAGCGTGGGATATGGGGCAACGCGAAGTCGACTTAGGAAGTCTACGCGAAGGTGAGGCTTTGTTCAGACAGGCAAAGAAGCGTGCCACTGAGATCATCAAATGGTGGCAGCAGGCCGAAGAAGCAATCCGAGAAGCATCCGCTATGCTATCCAAAGCTGAACATGCCAACGAATCATTACACGAACTCCTGAAGGACGCTCGTTCGAAACTAGCATCTGAAAAACCGAAGAAGGCCTACGAGTTTGCCATGGTAATTCCAAGCCAAATCTCCGCTGCTGATGATGCCATGGATATTGCATCAGATGCGATTAAGGAAGCCACTCGCCAACTCAAATCTGCAGATGGTATCAACAAGGAGCCATTGAAAGAAAGGATGGTTTCTGCAAATAATGCATTGGATAATGGTGATCACGCTGGAGCCAAGGGCTTGGCAGATGGAGTGGTTCGTGAAATCAATGCTTCACGCGAGGCCATGGATGATGTGCGTAGAGCGCTTCGACAAAAGGTGCATTTGGTTAGCCGTTGGTCAGAACGTGAAGACTCAAAGGATTGGGATGCACGATTGGTCGAGATAGAAGATTCTGCAGATTCATTGGAATGGACACATGCTGCAACTCTGCTTGAGAGATTAACTCGAGACTTAGACGCAGAGGGCAAGGCCAGTGACGAAACTGCTGAACTTCTGGAATTCGTCCAAGATGAATGGAAGAAACTACGCAATCAATGCGAAGCGAGTGGAATCAAAGCAACGGACGAAGAAAGGCGTTCTGCTGAAGAAGCCATTGCTTTGGCGCAAGATGCTCACAAAGCAGGACGTATGGATGAGGCTTTGGAATCACTGGGAATTGCAGATGGATTCATGGAGAAGCTACGACGTCGAGTCTAAGCCATCTGTTCCTTCATCTCGCAGGCTTTACAGATTGAACCGCTGCACATCTGTCCACATTGAGGACAAGGAATCGGACTTGGAGGTCTTTCAGCGCCCACCTTTGCACCAAGGCTCTTGACCTGATCAGCCATCCTTAGCAACCCATGACGGGTCCCTGGAACATCTGCTTCCATCATCGCTATTGTTTCACGATGTCTGAAACGTAATGCTCCTTCACCATGAGGGCACTCTTCATGGTGAATTGGTAGACCTTTGTGAATTGCATATAGATGAATCTCTTGTTCAGGAACCCAGCGCAGCGGCACGATTCTTGGCGCTATTCCATCAATAGGAGTAGATGTATGTGGCGCTAGGCGCAGGGTTCTTTCCAAATCGCCATTTTGTAAATTCATCATTATGGTTTGAGCCATATCATCCAGGTTGTGGCCGAGTGCGATTACATCTGCGCCGACTCTTTGAGCGAGATGGTTGATTCCTTGCCGGCGGAATACTCCACAATATGAACAAGGAGCTTTTGCTTCCTGTAACATATCCAATTTCTTCACAACTTGATCCATTTCCTTGAATCCTAATTCAGGATATGACACCGTTTCGAATCTAACTCCCAGCCTCTCGCACAATTCTCGTGCGCATTCTAGTGATGGAGGGCGGTAACCTTCGATTCCTTCATCGACACAACCGCCAACAATAGTAACATCTCGTCTTTCGCCGAGAGTATCATGAATTCGCTCCAGTAATACTGCCGAATCTTTACCCCCTGAAATCGCTACCAGTATTGTGATATGTTCTCCACGAGGGATAACCAATTGCTCACGAAGTGCCTTTGAGACCTTCTTGCGAACACTCTCTGTCAGATGCTTACCACACATGATTCGGCCCGAGTATTCTTGGAAATGAATCGCCGGATTGTGACACTTGTCACATTTCGGAGCTTCAAACGGGCCGCCCATGCATGTTCGAGGAGGTATCACGCTTGATGTGAACGGTTTAATTTTTCAATTGGAAAATCGAAAATCCAATTGGAATGCATTTGTGCACATCTGTCGCTTATCTCAATTCAGTTGGCGAAATCAAGTAACCCATCAAAACGCCCTACGGGCGGTTTGAGAGGCATAACTTCTTGAAGCCGGTTTCGACCTGAACCCCTTTGAGCGCGCATGTTGCAACGCATTCTGGCCGGATTTACGACACTTCCCGGTGTCGATCAAGCATATGTCATCTCAAAACGAGATGGCCTAGTTGCTGCGGTCGGCAAAAGGAATCGTGTACCGGAACTAGAGCATGCCACCAAACTTGTCGAGGCGATGGAATCGCTCTCGAAAAAAGCAGGAATCGGAAGATGTCTGGAACTTTGGTCGGAAGGAGGAGGAAAGCTGATGCTATCTCGCATCAGCGAAGATGCAAGCCTAATCCTGTCGGGAAAGAAAGGTGGCAGAATCGCCAGATGGCGACACTCTGTGGATTGTGATGTGGACATGCTAGTCTCGGTGATGAGGTGAATCGAATGTTCGACCTACCGTTTGGAATGCCGGTTGATGAAGAGTTTGAGATTGGAGATGGCGAAATCATGCCGTTTGAGCACGGCGCCATTACCACGTATCTCGGACGTCGCAGTACTCCTTGTGGACACCGTATAGTCCGCTCTGGAAGGATTGTCGGCTGGCTAGCCGAACCAAAGAAGGGCAAGGAAATGCTCTGCGGGGCCGAAGCAAAGGCAAGGCTCGAAGAATTAGAAGCGGATTCACATCGTCTAATCGCTAAATCATGGAGTCAAAGTGCGCTAGGCAGCGTGGCAGAATGTTTGCCAGAAGCATTCGAACACAGTGCTGACATGCGTGGCTTAATCGGTGCTGGCGATTCACTTGACCGTCTACTCTCTCGTGATCTTTCCGCTGTGCTCTCTCACCTTTGCGCACGACCAGAGGTTCGTGGAGGAATCGCTGTTGACTCTGGTATGTTAATCGATGATGCTGGAGATTTACCCGCCAAGGCAGATTCCCTGGCAGCTCAAGTCGGTGAAACTCTTGCTGGAAGAAAGGCTATGGCTAGCGACTTAGGACTTGAGGGCGCAGGTCATTGGACACTTCACACTGGAGATGGTTCGCTTCTCTTAGCAGAGGCTGGGCAGATTGCATTGGCGGTATGGACCGAGGCCGATGTCGACCACAGTCGCTTGATCAATCAAATCTCAGCCCTGATGGATGGCCAAACCGATATGATGGGTTCCAAAGGAGAAGCACTTTCCGACGGACACATTGTTCGTGAAGGCCGTGGTGGGACCGATGCTGTAATCTCGATGCTTACCACAGCGGTTGAAGAAGGGATGACTGGGCATTTGGCTGCTGGTAAATCCTCGAAGGCCATTAGAATCGCTTTGGTCAAAGGAGTACCAGTTGCAATTCAAGCACCCGATGGCACAAAACTTGCTGATGCGGTTAGTTCCCTAACAGAATCAAAGAGAGTTTTGGCTCTTCATAGACTCCCAGTAGGTACAATTCTCGGTAGCGATTCTGGAAACGTATCCGATTTCTCTCTAGCCAAGTTTTGTGATGAATTGACCACTACTCGAACACGGTCCGAATCACGTCGTGCACTAATCTCTCAAACGATGAATCAAATGTACGGGTTTGAAATCGGAATGGCTGCACTTCGCCAGGATAGAGCAAAAACCTCATTCAAAGTCCAGATCGCTGAAACATCTCAGGGCCTCGGAGAACTCAAAGGCGATGCTGCACCAATCGATGATGGACTACGACGAAAATTGGAGAAGGCCGAAAAGAAAGTCGCCGAACTTGAAGGTGAATTATCCTCTGCTCATGTTGCCCTAGACGCTGCTAAAACATCTGAACAGGCTGCTAAGGTCACAGCAAATGAAGCAAATCGACAAGCATCGGACGTTCAGCACAAAATTTCATCTCATAACCGTGAGTTAGACCAATTACAACTCGACCTTTCCTCAGCACAAGCATCTGCTGAAGCATCACAGGAACGCAGTGACCGCCTAGCGAAGAGAGTGAACGAACTAGAGCACATGCTAAGCCAACGCGCCCAAGAATTGGCAAGAGCGATTGGAGATTCCAAAGCCAGTGCTGAATTAGCAGAGAAGTTGGAGGAGATGGCAAGCACCGAAGCAGCTCTATCAAGCGATATCGATTCACATTCCACAACGCTCGCTAGTATTCGATCGAGAATTGAGGATGACCAGCGCCGACAAAGGATGATCGAAGAACAAGTCGAAGCAACAAGAGATCGACATCGCCGTGCACAAGGCGAACTATCAGAACTTGAGGCTCGAATCAATGAGGCACAAGTCCAACTCCGTCAAATCGAATCTGAGGCAAAGGTCGCACGCGACCGCACTACAGACGACATGTCACGTCTTTCTGAGCAAGAGAATAGAGCGGCGATGATTCAGAGTGAAATGCGAGAATTGATGGATGAAAGACGTCAAGTTCTCAAGGAATTGGGAGATCTTGGAGCTCGCAGAGGACAGGCAGAAGCCGAACTATCTCACTTACTAGACCAAGCCGAAGCGCTTGCAATAGCACACGAAGAAGCTCTATCCGATATCAAAGAAGCAGAGTTACTTCGTGCCAAGTTGTCAGAAGAGCCACTGGCTCAAGCACTATTGGAAGATTCCAACCAATTTGAGGGACTTGGCCCAGTATTGGAGCGACTTGAGCATGCTCGCTCCTTGGGCTACTCTGTCAACCTACTCGACCGTGCTGTTGAGCGTGCCCTACAGGTCATCCAAGGAACAGTTGACCATGTCGCCACAACGCCACGTCATCTACTTTCAAACGAAGTAATGAATCTTCTAGAACGGCAAGTCCCTGCAACTGCGGGAGCGGTTAGAGGATTGGCAAGATGGTCAGTGCAACAAAGACTTGAGCACCAGTTGGGCCAAACAGTAACCTCAGTAGTTCTTGATTTGGAAAATCTACTGGAAGATTACGACCGTTCGATCACAATGTTGCGCAGAATCCGCAACGTGTTGGAGCAATTGGAAAAGCTTGGAGCACCATCTGAACAAATCCAGGCACTATTGACCAATACACGACGCCCAGAATCGCTCCCAGTTCTCGCTAGAGAAACACGAGGATTGATTCAGAAGGCACTGGATGACATCCATCTTGAAGCAGATATGCGTGATGCTGGTTCTGCAGTTAAGTTGGAGGCTACAACATCTGCATTAGAAGAACTGCTTACCCAAATCGATGCTAGTGGATTTGTCAAAGGTGAAGTTCGAGGAGCACTATGGGATTTCAAGCGTGATGGAATCCTACCTTTCGAAAGAGACACTGTGCCTTCGGGCGAACGTACTCCAGTGAAAGAAGAGGCTATTGAGCAAATGAAGGGCGAGTTAATCGACGAAGAAGTCGCAGTTTCCCAAGAGGTTAGCGATGTTTCTGAAGAATGGGTAGTGATGTCTACTCCTGTTGAAGAAGAGACCGAGAGTGAAGATGAGGAGACGATGAAACTCAGTTCTGACGATGAACGAGCAGCACTTGAGGAAGAACTCGCAAGGTTGGATGCAAGATGGGATAGGCGACAAGACCCGATTCCTGAATCCGATGTATCACAGAGCGCTCTCGATGAGCTCGAGGATGCTCTGGAAGGTATCGATCTCTGAGGTGAAATGATGGGGTCAACCTATCCGTTATGGGTTGAAAAATTAGTTTTCATCGGCCTAATCGCTGGTGCGGTATATGCTGGAATGATGCTACAAGACCACATCTCTGGAATCGGATTACACCTCACTAGATTCTGCGGATTACCAATTGCTGTTCTAGTATTGACCGAAGGATTCGGCCGAGTGCTTCAATCTCGGATTACTAAGTGATTAGTCGGTTCTTCCAGAAAAGGAAGATTCGATTAAACCGTAAACACGTTGCCATGGTACTACATAACGTAGTAATGCCATGAAACCAAGGAATAGTAGTGCAGAAATCACCAGCCCATAAGTTAGAGTCAATTCAATCGATTCTCCTACTTGGGCTGCCCATTGAGACCCGGTGATATTACTCACCCAATCCAATAGAACTGCGTGGAATCCAAGAGCGATTGTAGTAGCTACTACAGTCATCGAAAGGAAAACAGCAGTGTGCCTTAGATGTCCATTCAACAAGTTGTCCATCTGGGCGACATATTCTGGGTCTCTCTTGCATGATTCTGGGAGGCGGTATGCGTACTCCAACTGTCGGATGACTCCGAATGCAGATTCTTGGAATACCATCATCAAACAAGCGATTAGAATCAATGAAAACTGCTCAGAGGTCACCAGTCCAAACACAGTTGGTTCTGAAACAATGACCTCTAGTGTGGTCAGTTGTGCACCATACGAACCAAGTTGAGAACGAATTAGCGGGAAGGTGAGAATTGCGTGAATACCGAGGAAGAGTAGAGTGAATCCAATCGACCAAGCAACTCCTCTACGAGACAGTCCCCAAATTCCCTTGGTTCCTGTGATTATCGGTAGCAGATAGAATGCCAAAACAATGAGTGATAGCATCATCAACAATGGCCACTCAAGCAATTGTAGAACATCATCTCCTGGAGCACCCCAGCCACCGGAAACCAACTGCCATACGTAGCTGATTACGAATCGTCCAGCGAGTAGAACGATCATTGTGATAACGAATCCAAGCTTTACTCGCTGCTGGAATTTTGGAGTTTGGAATGCAAGGAAGGCCATAGATCCTCCAAGCCCAAGACCCAGTGCCAGCGGCACGTAGAATCGTGCAAGGCCATCATTATCACTACCGGTTAACCAATCACCAAGTGGGAGTTCGGTGCCGATTGTTTGCTCAAGAGTATCGAATAGTAGAGTGTGGTCAATGCTTCCTACAACATATGTTGAAACCACTTCTAGATACATCCAGACAAGTGCTAGAGTTGCCAATACTTGCAGGGTGACAATTTGCCACTGCTTGCGCAAATTGCGCAAGTGAAGGGAACGAACGCCCTCTTCCTGTGGTGCAACTTCTCCTGCCATCTAATCACCTCAGTATCCTCTCACCTGCAATAGTGCCTGAGAGAGGTCCATGTCCGGCATCCAATCGATCACTTGGCTGCCGAACCCAGCCAATGATGTGAGTCTGTTTTGTCTTTCGAGTTTGAGAACCTCGTATGACATACGTGGAATTCGACTTACCAAGCGCTCGAAATCGATGGATGATGGAGACAGAACGGTAACTTCGTGTCCTCTACCAACCAAATCGCGTACCGCTGCAGGTACTGTTCCATCTCCTTCGCATGAGGAGATGATGAATACAGGGCTACCACGACTGAATCTTGCAGCTAGTGAGTTGGTTACAGCCTGAAGTGGCATTGTACCCCGAGGCGCAACACCTGCAAGTGATGATAAGATCTTGAAATACTGCTTATCTCCCGTATCAGGTGGTAAGAATGACAATTTTTCATCATAGATTGTTAATGAAACTGAATCTCTACGTTTGATGAAGAATGATGCAAGACTTGCGGCAGCAACCGTTCCCATCTCTAGTGGGTTCTTCAGAACCGTACCAATTCTTGCAATATCACGACTGTCGAGAATGATGTACAGGTCTGTAACCGCATCACGACATTTCTCGTTGATCATCAAATCGCCAGTTCGAGCAAACGCCTTCCAATTGATATTCTTGAACGGGTCTCCCGGAACATATTCTCGTAGAGAGTAGAACTCAGTTCCTGGTCCAGGAGTTCGCAATGTGGTAGCACCTGTGTACATCTTTGCAGTTCGAGACCGAATGAATGCTTCTTCTACATCTCGAATCTGTGGGAAGATGATGATATCTGAATGGTGGTCAACATACATCTCGTCGACTGAAAGATTGAACGTATTGCGGTAACGAAGGCTTACCGGTCCAATCGAATAATGTCCTCGCAGTGGACACCTTAGGACATACCTTACTCTAGCTGATTCACCTGGCTTGAGGTTCAGTCTAATCTGGTTCAATCCACTACGTAACTTCATTTCGTGAGGAATGTTGTCGTAGACTTCTAACTGCTGAGTCTTGCGACGACTGCGATTGGTGACAAGTAACTCGACATACAAATCGTCTCCCTTGTACAGGTTGTCTGCAGAAAGAGTTCGTTGTACTTCGACATCTCCGTGTCCACTCACCCACGAATTTACAACAATAAACGCGATGAAAGCAAGTCCAAGAATCATCATTTGATGATTGGAAATCATCATTCCAATCAATATCAGTGCAATGCCACCAGTGAATGTGAATGCTGCCTTACGTGTCCACATATTTTCACCTCATGACCTTCCCCAGACCTTGATGCGTTTGACAATTGCAACGGTCTGCTCCAAAGAATAATTTCTATTCTCAAATACGAACTTAACCAATACTGGATCGTTGATCATACCCTGAAGTTCCCTAGCGGGTAATGCATCGAACTCCTCCCGAGTTAATCCGTTCTGATTTCGAACCTTCGATAGGAATACTTGCTTGATTTTATTCGACTTTGCATAGTACGAATACCGGTTAGCATCACCAAATCCGTAGTAGATGATGCTGAATACGTGCCTCCACGCTTCAGGGTCTTTCTTCTTCAACAGTACACCCTCGAAGGTGATGAATAGAATTAGGAATAACAAGAGCATTGCAAGCCCTTCTCCAGTGAAATACACCAATAGGAAATATACAGTGTTGTATCCTTCAGATGCTACAGATGGCTGGATGTGCCGACTCTCATCGAAAATTACCAATGCATTAGGTGCTGGCCCTGGGACCTCTTCATCTGGGTTCTCAGGGAATGGGTCAACTAGAGAATCAGCGATGTAATCCTTAGCCCATTTCCTGTTATCGTTAGCTGGAACCTCGTGGGTTACTTTGCCGTATTCACCATCATTGTAGCCTTCATAATCGTACAATGCATTGGTCAAAACAGATCCATCGGCGATGAATGTAATTCTTCCACCTTGTCCGAAGTTGCAATCTTGGGTTGCACAAACCTCGATTGAAAGATTGAATTGTCCCCAAAGGTCTGGAGTTTCTGCATTCTGTTCACTACCGACCCAAATCTCTCCATCGCCGTTGATATCGATTGTCGCCTCAGCACTGGAAACTGCTAGAATGTTGGTCTTTGTGAAACCGGTCTTCGAGTTAGGAATGATATCAATAGCCGTGATGTTGTTTGTCAATATGCGGTAAGATGAGTTGTAGGAAATTTCTCCATCTGCCCAATGATGTTCGCAAACTCCTGCACGGGAACGAGTAAATGTTCTGGGATCATTTTCATCGCTGGTATCATAAAACTTGCAGATATGTCCGCCTGTATCACCAACTGACCATCGAGTATGATTCTCCACTGTGTTCAGATCCAACTGGGTTCCATCCATGCCACAAGGCGTATCTTGCATGCACATCCAAATGAAGTTGTAATCCAGTTCTGTAACGTAAACAGTATCCTGAAGTTGAGCGCCCTTGAACCGAACACCAAATGCCTCTGCTATGGAACCTGAATATCCGAAGTCATCCATAACCAAAACATCGCCACCTGACAAGACGAACTCCTTAATGGCCTGAACTTCAGCTGGTGAATAACCATCCTCTTCACCAAAAGTGAGGAAACCATCTGACGAGAATTGAGGTAGAGATATTGTGTCTCTCTCTACACCTGCGATGATGAATGTAGTATTGGCTGGATCTTCAATATCCGCTAATAGAAGTGGAGATGAGACTAGAGATTTGGTTTCAATACCCATATCGTTGATATCGGTCTTGAACGCGGAAAGGTCATCCCAATCATCTCCATAGGCTGATTGGCCATATTGGTTACCGACGTTTACTATGTTTGAAAGGACGGTACTTAGCAAGACGAATAACACGAACCAAAACGCAATCTGCAGAGCAAGTCTGCGGCGGTTGAAGGCAGGTTTCTCGTCCATCGAATCACCAGTGGAGTGAAATTCAGACAAACGACGTACTCACTTCGGTTTAGAAGGTTGTGCAAAGGTGATGATAGAATGCTCATCGAACCAAACTGATTTTCGCGCCCATTTGAGCAATCTCTTGAGCGGGAACTCGACACAGCCCTCCACTGATTGGCCAGGGCAATTTACTGGCGTCCAGTTCAGTGATTACATCGACTAAAATTTCAGTGATTTCACCAGAGCGAGTATCGATTACTACATCTTCAAGGTGGCCAAATAATTCACCCTTGTTATCGACCACAGGCCGCTTGAGATATTCGCCACTAAAACTCGCCATTCAGATCACATCGATTCCATGCCGTAACCAGTATCTCGGCTACGCTTGATATTTGACAGTCCAGAAGTCAATCTTTCTTCCATCTTGGAATAGTATTCCAGCATATCTGGAGTTACAGTTGGACGGACACGTGAAATCGCATCTTCGAAGTGAGTCTTTGTGACCTTCTTCTTTCCAGCCCTCATCGCAATTAGCGCTGCTTCTCGGCAAATTGCCTCGATGTCAGCTCCAGTAAATCCTTCCAGGTTTCCAAGTAAATCCTTCATTGAGAAGGTTGACAAAGGCATGTCCTCGGTATGAATTGCCATAATCGCTTCACGCGCTTTCTTGTCAGGAGGAGGTACGTGTAGCACTCTTTCGAAGCGACCACTACGGAGTAGTGCTGGGTCGATCATCTCCGGACGATTAGTTGCTGCTACAATGATTACGCCGTCGAGCGATTCAACGCCATCCATGCTAGCCAAGAGCTGATTGACGACTCTGTTTGCAACATCGGAACCCCCAGATTGAGAATTAGACGAACGCATTCCTGCAATCGATTCGAACTCATCTAGGAAGATAATCGAAGGAGATGATTGCTTGGCCTTCTTGAAAATTTCACGAATGGCTTTCTCAGATTCTCCAACCCACTTCGAGATGAGTTCTGGTCCCTTAATCGAAATGAAATTGGCTTTGGCTTCATTTGCAATGGCCTTAGCTAACAAGGTCTTTCCAGTACCTGGTGCGCCGAATAGAACAATTCCTCGAGGAGGTTTGATTCCAAAGTGATCGAATAATTCTGGTTGGGTAAGAGGCCATTCAACGCTCTCCTTCAGACGATTCTTAATCTCCTCAAGTCCACCGACGCTCTCCCAAGATACATCGGGGATTTCAACGTAAATCTCTCGCAGAGCACTTGGTTCGATTTCACGAATTGCAAGACGGAAATCATCCATTCTTACCTCCATCTTCTCAAGAACTTCTGGAGGGATTGTGTCCTCATCCAAATCTATCTCTGGGAGATAGCGGCGCAATGCCTTCATCGCGCTCTCACGCACGAGCGCTGCTAAGTCTGCGCCGACAAAACCGTATGAGTTTTCCAATACCCAATCTACATCGAAGTCATCTGCAATTGGCATCTGTCTTGTATGTACATCGAGAATTTCCTTTCGGCCCTCTCTGTCTGGAACGCCAATCTCGATTTCACGATCGAATCTTCCTGGCCTGCGAAGAGCTGGGTCCATCGCATCTCGGCGGTTTGTTGCGCCGATGACAATCACATTGTCTCGCCCCTGCATTCCATCCATCAGTGTCAACATCTGAGCGACTACACGACGTTCTACCTCACCACTCACATCTTCACGCTTAGGACAAATCGAATCTATTTCGTCAACGAATACAATTGCAGGAGCATTGTTTGCGGCTTCATCGAAAATCTCTCTCAGTTGCTTTTCACTCTCTCCGTAGTACTTCGAAATAATCTCAGGACCGTTAATTGAGGTGAAATGTGCATTGGTTTCGGTTGCTACTGCCTTCGCAATCATCGTCTTTCCAGTTCCTGGAGGGCCGTGGAGAAGAACTCCCTTTGGAGGGTCGATTCCTAGGCGACGGAATAATTCTGGATGTTTGAGAGGCAACTCGATCATCTCTCGGACCTTCAACAATTGATTACCTATACCACCAATATCCTCGTAGGTTATACCCTGGCTTTGTCCAACATCATCATCATCAATCGCTTCGTCTTTGATGACGATATCTGTATCTGAATTTACTTGGACAATTCCCTTTGGGGTGGTCTGTAATACTGCAAATGGTAACGCTTCAGCGAATAGTGTCATACCCGGAATGAAAATTCTGTCTCCTGCGACAACCGGTCTTTTGTTCAGACCACGTCGAGCAAATCCTTCAATTCCCGGACCGAACTTGACTTTCTGTTTGTTAGCCATTACTGGAGAGAGTACCAATTTGGTACAGGCTTTGGCTTCGACCTTTGAGACTGAAACTCGATCTCCAAGGCTCACTCCGGCGTTCTTACGAATGATACCATCCACCCTGATGATATCCATCTTTGCATCTTCAGGGCGTGAACGCCAATAGATTGCAGCCGTGGTTCTATTCTCGCCTTTGATCTCGATGATGTCGCCGGGTTTCAAATCGAGACCATTCTCGCCAGATATGCGCGCTCGGCCGTGACCGACATCGCTTGGAATAGCCTTTGATACGCGCAATGAGATTGTTTCAGAATCATCGTCTGGCATGGTAAAACCCTCCGGGTTGACCCAACGGTGTCCTCGACAGCCTTTAACCCACGCTTTAATTCACAAGCGGTGGATTCATGTCCTTGAGTCTTGACGGGTCGCCATGACCCACGTACTTGAGGCCGGCCTAGAATTCATGGACAGCAGCAATCCTCACAACCTACCCAAGGTTAGAGGTTACAACATTATCAATGGACAGTTGCACTCTGCAAGTGACTCTGGCACTTTTGAGAGTGTCAATCCAGCGAACTTGTCCGATTGTCTCGGAGAGTTCCCACTCTCTACACGTGACGATGTTCATGCAGCTATTGCCGCAGCTAGAGCAGCACTTACTGAGTGGGCTGCAACCCCTGCTCCAACTCGTGGTCAAATCATCGGCAACATGGGGCGCCTATTGATGGAGCACAAAGATGAACTCGTACGACTTCAAGCACGTGAGATTGGAAAGACACTCAAGGAGTGCGGTGGAGAGATTCAAGAGGCTATCGACACCTGTCTTTTCTTCCAATCCGAGGGTCGCCGATTATACGGTCAGACCGTAAACTCTGAACTTCCTGACAAGGAGTTGTTTACCTACCGCAGGCCACTAGGTGTTTGTGGTATCATCAACGCTTGCAACTTCCCTTCAGCTGTTCCATTTTGGAAGATGATCCCCGCTTTAATCTGTGGAAATACCTGTGTTTGGAAGAGTCCTCAGGATTCACCGCTTCTATCCTTCGCTCTAGCTCGAGTAATGCATCAGGCAGGACTACCTGATGGTGTAGTGAACCTAGTTCATGGCAAGGGTAGTGGAGCAGGCCAATATATCGTCGATGCAGTCGATGAAGGACTGATCAACAAGATTTCATTCACAGGAAGCACTGCTGTTGGAAAGGCGATTGGAGAAGTCTGCGGTCGCAACTTAGTTTCATGCAGTCTAGAACTTGGAGGAAAGAATCCTCTGGTCGTAATGCCGTCAGCAGATATTGATAACGCGGTTGAAGGCGCATACTGGGGTGGATTTGGAACTGCAGGTCAACGCTGTACTAGCCTAGGTAATCTGATCCTTCACGAGGACATCTATGACCAGTTCATGGAGAAGTTGATGGCTAAAGTCAAGTCCACAAGAATCGGAGATTCGCTACACCAAGAAAATGTTCTATACGGTGCAATGCTATCTGAAAAGTATGCGGTTGATTTCCTCAAGGGCATCGATATGATCGAAGCCGATGGTGCAACAAAACTGTGGGGCGAAGGTAGAGCAACCGCTGGAAATACTCCGGCAAACTTCCAGGGCAATCCTGACGAGGGCGTATACATGTGGCCTCACCTATACACAGATGTGACCGAAGACATGAACTGCTTCCACGAGGAAGTATTCGGACCGGTAGTCACCGTTGTGAAGGCTAAGGATTTCGACCACGCTCTACATCTTGCTAATGCGAGCCCGTATGGACTTTCAAGTGCGATTTACACCAACGACCGTCTGGAAGCATACCGCTTCAAGACTGGAATCAAGGCGGGAATGACCGGAATCAACAATTCGACTACAGGCGCTGAAGCTCACCTACCATTCGGTGGCGTCAAGGGCAGCGGAAATGGTACTCGTGAATCCGGTATTTGGGTCATTGAAGCATACTCATATTGGCACGCTGTCAACGATGAACTCTCTGGCAAACTACAACTGGCACAGATGGACGTTGATGAGATTGAGATGGTCGAAGCAGAAGTCGACTACGGTTCTCTAGCTTGAACAGTATCGAATTTGCGTTGTGAAAACAAACAACGCTTGATGAAATCCGAGCGTTAGCATGCCATCATCGGCCGAACAGGTCTAAGACCTACCTGTATCTGGACCGAGGCATCCGCCCCCTTACAGGGGGCGTTGTGGGGCGAAAATTATGGGCGAAGGACTCAAACTTCCGATGTTGAACGGACTGGGAAGAACAAATCGAATCGACAACTGGTGGTCCCAGCCATTGACAATGGGTATTGGACTTACACTAGCTCTAATCTGGACCGCTTGGAGAGTGTTCTTCTTTTCTGATCACATCGATTATTCGGTTAACGGTGCCCACGTTATCTCACCTATGTTCTCTCCTAATGTTCTCTCTTGGGACATGTTTGCAGGCTGGGACCATCCGTCCTGGGTCAATGCTGCAATGCTAATTCTCTGGGTACCATTCGGATTCCGTGGCACTTGCTACTACATGCGCCGTGTGTACTACCGCACATTCTTCGCAAGCCCTGCAGGTTGCTGGGTCGATGAACCAGATATCAACAAGAAGATTGGATACAAAGGAGAAAAGAGATTATTCATTTTGAACAATCTTCACCGGTATTTCCTATACATGGTAATCCCAATTCTGTTGATCAAATGGTGGGATATCACCCACTCCATGGCATTCGACAATGGAGGATACGGATTCACAGGAGGCACAGTTATTCTCACTCTCGAAGCGGTTTGTCTGACGATGTATGTTACCTCGTGTCATGCATTGAGACATCTAGCAGGTGGAATGCTAGACCGATGGGTCTCTGGTATTTCGAAAATTCGAGGTAAGATTTTCTCACGTATATCGGTGCTAAATCGAGACCACGGTTTCTGGTTCTGGATTTCACTAATCCTAGTATTCATTGGCGATGCTTGGACAATCGCTTGTTCCAAGGGCATACTGAATGACTTCCACTTCATTCTAATCGGAGGTGCTTGAGATGGGTGAAGAATATACTAGCCACGAATATGATGTAGTTGTCATCGGTGCTGGAGGTGCTGGTTTACGCGCTGCAATCGAGTCCGCTCGAAGTGGCGCAAAAACTGCGATTATCACCAAGTCACTACTCGGTAAGGCACACACTGTAATGGCAGAAGGAGGCTGTGCAGCAGCGCTACAGAATGCAGATCCACGTGATGGATGGAAGGTCCACTTCCATGACACCATGAAGGGAAGCAAGTGGCTAGCAAACTGGCGTATGGCTGAATTCCATGCTAAGGAAGCCCCTGACCGAGTTAGAGAGTTAGAACAGTGGGGAGCTGTTTTCGATCGAACTCCAAAGAATGTAATCAATCAGAGAAACTTCGGAGGACACACCTTCCCAAGATTGGCTCACGTCGGAGATGCAACCGGTCTAGAGATTATCAGAACTCTACAGGAAAGAGGAATCCATGAAGGAATAGATATCTTCTCAGAATACACTGTTCGTCACCTACTGAAAGAAGGTGACAGAGTAACAGGTTGCGTAGCATACACCAGAGTAGACGGCGATTTCCATGCCTTCTCCGCTAAGTCGGTTATTCTTGCAACCGGAGGAATCACACGATGTTGGTCGGTATGTTCTGGCTCCTGGGAATACACTGGAGACGGTCATGCACTCGCCCTATGGGCAGGCGCTGAATTGCGTGACATGGAATTCGTTCAATTCCACCCAACCGGAATGGTATGGCCACCTTCTGTTAGAGGAATTTTGGTTACCGAAGGTGTACGTGGAGAAGGTGGACGTTTGCTGAACAGCGAGCAAGAGCGTTTCATGTTCAACTACGTTCCAGAAATGTTCCAAGGGGACCATGCTGAAACAATCGAGGAATCCGATCAATGGGTTGAGGAGGTTGTTTCCGGTAAACTTGCAACAGTTCGACGCCCACCTGAGTTGCTGACTCGTGACGTTGTTGCTAAGGCAATCAACTCTGAGGTTAAGGCTGGAAGAGGTTCACCTCACGGTGGTGCTTTCTTGGATATCTCTCACCGTGGAGAGGAAGCAATCCTTGCAAAACTACCTTCCATGCACCACCAATTCAAGGAACTTGCAGGTGTTGATATCGCTAAGGAACCAATGGAAGTTGGCCCAACCGCTCACTACGTAATGGGTGGTGTAAGGGTTGATGCAGAAACTCAGGAAACCACCGTGCCTGGATTGTATGCTTGTGGAGAAACCGCTTCTGGACTCCACGGAGCGAATAGGCTTGGTGGAAACTCACTATCCGATCTAATCGTATTCGGAAAGCGTGCAGGAGAGTTTGCTGCAAAGAATGCTGAAGTATTGGCCCAGCCATCTATTGATGACTCTCAAGTCAAGGGTGCGATTGCAGAAATGTTGGCACCTCTAGAGAGAGGCGAAGGAGAAAATCCTGGTTTCATCTACGATGAAATGCGTGATATGATGCAAGAAAAGGTCGGAATCATTCGTGTTGAAAACGAGCTGAAGGAAGCTCTAGATGACTTGAACGAGTTCAAGACTAGAGCGGAAAAGTGTTGGCCAGGTACAACAAGAAAATACAACTCGGGTTGGCACCAAGCTCTCGATTTGAAGAATATGGTCGACATCTCGATGGTCGCTACAATCGCTGCATTAACTCGAGAAGAAAGCCGTGGAGGACATACTCGTGATGATTTCCCAGGTCATGATGATGAGTACTGGGGTCAGCACCTGAACATCATCTGGATGGAAGATGGCGAAATCAAGGTCCGTCAAGAGAAGGTTGAGGACATGCGTGACGACTTGCAAGATGCAATCTCGGAAGTCAAAACGATGATCAAAAAGCGTGCTGAAGAGCAAGGAGGTGGAAATTGATGTCCCTCAAAGGAAAGAAGCAATCATTCAAAGTTCTACGTGGCGAAGGTGAAGATGCCGAGTTGAAAGACTACGAATTAGAATTGGATGAAGGAATGGTTGTGCTAGATTGTATGCACAGAATCCAATATGAGCAAGAACCAGATCTATCTCTACGCTGGAATTGTAAAGCGGGTAAGTGCGGTTCATGTTCAGCAGAAATCAATGGTAAACCACGTCTAATGTGTATGACCAGAATGTCTGATGTTGTTGCAGAAACTCCGGAAGATCAGCCTATCGAAGTACGGCCGATGAAGGCTTTCCCACACATCAAAGATCTAGTTACAGATGTATCTTGGAATTATGAAGTCGCTCAGAGAATCGCTCCGATTAATGGACCTGAAG
>MDSZ01146859.1_pt1 | contig 22229 bp, 27 predicted proteins | sample 811201 | NCBI WGS metagenome assembly MDSZ01 (sample SAMN05326647, study PRJNA326480) | marine metagenome | isolation source: seawater | place: Indian Ocean: North | collected 2010 | reverse complement strand
TCCTGAGCTTTGCTCAGGCGATAAATTAATTCATTAAGCTCTTTCTTGAAAAAAGTTATGTCTATCAAAATTAAATATTATTATTATTTATAATCTAACAAGGGTAATAATTTAATAGTATAAAGTAAATAATATTTAAAATATGTCAAAGGTTGAAATTTACACATGGCAATATTGCCCATTTTGTATTCGGGCTAAGTCATTATTAAAGAAAAAAAATATAGATTTTATTGAGCACAAAATTGATGGAGATCAAGAAGCGAGAGAAGCAATGTCACAAAGGGCAGATGGTAGGAGAACACTTCCGCAAATATTTATTAATGACAAATCTATTGGCGGCTGCGATGAACTCTATGAATTAGAAAATAATAATAAATTAGATGCATTGCTAAATTAAATGACTATACAAATGAAATTTTTATTCATTATTGATCCTATTAAAAATATAAATGTTGAAAAAGACTCATCTGCAGCATTAATGCAAGCTTGTGCAAAAAAAAATATTGAAGTTTGGATTTGCACGCCGCAAGACCTAGAAGCAAGGGGGGATGAAGTTTGGGCATCCTGTTCAAAAATCATTCCTTTACCATGGGTAAATATTGAACAGGATGATTGTTTACCGCTAGCCCTCTTTAGTTGTATTTGGATGAGAAAAGATCCACCAGTTAATGAAGCTTATTTATATGCGACTCATCTTCTTGAAGTCGCAGAAAGAAAAGGAGTAAAAGTTATAAATAAACCAGCTTCATTAAGAGCTTGGAATGAAAAATTAGGAGCTTTAAGATATAGCAATCTCATGGCTCCAACAATTGTTGCAAGCAAAACAAAGGATTTAATCAATTTTGCAGAAAAAAATAAAGATGTCGTTGTAAAGCCGCTAGGTGGCAAAGGAGGTCAGGGCGTCATAAGGCTTACCGAAAAAACACCTGGCATCAAATCGATCATAGAGTTAGTCACTTCTCAAGAACAACTTCCAGTAATGATGCAACAATTTATCCCAGAAGTAAATGCTGGTGACAAAAGGATTATCATCGTCAATGGAGATCCAGTTGGAGCAATCAATCGTATTCCTCAAAAAGGAGATTTCAGAAGTAATTTAGCTATGGGAGGAATAGCAGAGAAAACTGACTTATCTATTCAAGAAAAGAAGATATGTTCTCAGTTATCCTCGCAATTAAGAAAGGAGGGTTTATTTTTTGTTGGCATTGATGTCATAAATGGCATGTTAAGTGAAATAAATGTGACAAGTCCAACGGGATTGCGGGAGATAGAAAAATTATCAAATCAAAATGTTTCTGATCTAGTTATTGAGAAGTTACTTGATTCATTTGAGTAAGGAGTGTTAAAAATTAATTGAGCTATTGATTCTAATTTCAATTTAATTTCATCAATTTCTTTGTTACATTTTGAGCCTTTAACGATACCCGCTCCTGCAATTAATTCCAATTCTTTGTTGATATATCGAATTCCTCTTATCGCAACTCTGAAATCAGCATTTCCACTTGAATCAACCCAACCTATTGGAGATGCGTAATTACCTCTTGAAAAAGATTCCAATGTATATATCCAATGAAGCGCTTCTGTCTGCGGGTAACCACAAACAGCAGGGGATGGATGTAATTTATTGAGGAGTTCAAATGGGCAGATATTTTTAATCTTAGAAGAAATTATTGTTCTTAAGTGAGAAAGATTACCAAAAGATTTAACTTCTAATTTTTCTTTTTTGTAGTTTTCTATTTTCAATGAATTCAGAGAATCGATGAGATATTTGCTGACAAAATTATGCTCCCTTAAATTTTTTGAACTTTTTAACAATTTATCAGAATTCTTTGCACTTGATTCTGTTCCTGCTATTGCCTCTAAGATAAGAATTTGGTTATTAAAGGAAAACAACTTTTCTGGAGAAGCACCAAAAGTTATATCATTATCGTTTCTCTTCCATACATATCGACAGGTATTAGGATGGAAAATCTTGAGTTTTTTTAAAATTGCAGAAACATTTAATTTATCTTTAGCACTAATAATAATCCTAGTTCCTACTACGATTTTCTGGATAATTTCTTCTTCTACCAACTGAATTGCTTTATTGATATTTTTTTCCAGAATTTTATTAGTTAGTTCTATTTCTTGGTAAAATTCACGAATATTATGTTTATGCAGAAATTTTTCTGAAGAATAATTTCTTTTATGAAGAATTTGATTCCTGATAGCCCAAAATTCTTCTAAATTTTCTCTAAGTGATGATTTTGAATTAACTTGGCAATTTATTCTCAACCATGACTTATCTTTACTTTTTATTAATAGGACTTTAGGAATTACAGCCTCCATATCTGGGACTTCTTCAGCTTGATTATTTTTTTTGCAATTTTCAGAAAAAGAAAAAAAATAAATTGCTTTAGTCAAAGAAGATTCATCAGAGTGGGGATTTAAATCTACAAGATTTTTAAAATTTTCTTTGTTAAATTTTTCAGCTAATTCAAATTTTTTCGGGCCATTCAAATTTATATACTTGCATTTATCAAGAGCTATGTATGACATTTTCTCATTTTCTTCCCAAAAAGCAGAAAAAGAATATTTATCAATGAAATATTCATATGTGTCTATTAAATTAAAAGAAGGAATCTCTAGACATAAACTAACTAATCCTGATTTAAGGCCACACAAATCAAATCGCCTAAAAGCATCTCGCAGAAAATCTGAAAAAGTTAAATTATTTTGCATAACTTCTTGAAAATAACCAAAAATTATACATTACAGTAAAAAATGTAACTGAATTTATAAACTATATTAATGAAAGGTATTGATTTTGAAGTTTCTGAATATGGCAAGAAATCAGACAAAACTATGGCGTCAAGCAATAAAATGGCCTTTATATTCAGTGGCAATTATGCCAATATTTCTTTCTGCCGCATTTAATTTAAATAAATTTAATAAAGTTAGTTTTATAAATTTTATTGGTTTTACTGTCGCTTCAATTCTTATACTTTTCTGGGAAAATTTAACTAATGATTTATTTGACTCCGAGACAGGTATAGATGAATTTAAACTTCATTCAATAGTAAATCTAGTCAAAAATAAACATATTATTTCAGTAATTGCTTATTTTTCTCTTCTATTTGGACTATTAATTATTTTTATAATTTCTTTTTCTACCAATAAATATGTATTAGTACTTGTTATTGGATGTTGTATTTTGGGTTACTTATACCAAGGACCGCCATTTAGATTAGGTTATATGGGATTGGGAGAACCACTATGCTGGATAGCATTTGGTCCGTTAGCTTTTTGTTCTGCATTAATTGCCCTTGACCCTTCTGCAAATTATTTATCATCACTACCTTGGCGAGAGTCTTTGTTACTTGGAAGTGGTCCCTCATTAGCAATAACACTTGTATTATTTTGTTCTCATTTTCATCAAGTTAAGGAAGATAAAAAGTATGGCAAGAATTCTCCTCTTGTAAGAATGGGAACAAAACGTGGCTCATTAATAATACCTTTGGTTATATGTTTGATTTACCTATTTCAATTATTTACTATATTTATAGGTTTTATTCCTAAATTCTGTCTATTTTTCTTTATCAGTATTCCCCATGCTTATAAATTAACAAGGCTGATAACAAAGTCTCACAATCAGCCTAAAGCTATCCAAAATTGTAAATTTATAGCAATAAAATTTCAGACCCTAAATGGAGCTGGACTAATTATAGGTTTACTTTGTAACTATTTTTTCGCTTAATGAATATATACTTTGAAAAAAAATTTTTCTCATTTAATCTTGTCTCAGTTATTCAGACATCAAAAAGCGATTGGCTAGTAAAAAAAGGTTGGATTATAAAATTAGATAATTTTAATAAAAGTGGATTTGGAGAGATTGCTCCTCTCAATGCAAAAGATTTAGCAATATGTCATAAGCAAATAGCACAGATTCCTAACTTCATAAATTCCAACAAAATTTTCAAACAAATTACAAATTTTCATCCATGTATTCAATCAGGCTTTTATTCTGCTTTTGCAGAAATGGAAGGTAAATTTACTTTTAAAGAAATAAATAATTTCAAAGAAATCAATCAAACTGTAATTCTTGTCAATTCAAAAACCATTTTAGAAGAATTAAAACTATTAAAAAAGAATAAATCTCTAAAAAATAAAGAATTTACAATTAAATGGAAAGTAGCAGTTCAAAATAATATTATTGAAGAAAAATTGTTAGAAAACATTTTAAATATTTTGTCTGAGAGAATTAAAATTAGAATTGATGCAAATGGAGCTTGGCAAAGAGAAACTGCTAATCGATGGGCCGAAATATTAAAAGACAATAAAAACCTTGAATGGTTGGAACAACCACTATCTGCTGAAGATATCGATGGAGCAAGGGAACTTAACCAAAAAATTCCAATAGCATTAGATGAAACATTGTTAAAATATCCTGAGGTTATAAATAAATGGGAAGGGTGGCAAATAAGACGGCCCTCTCAAGAAAAAAATCCTCTTCTACTTCTTGAATCATTGGAGAAAAAAAAGAATTACCTTTCTATTAGTTCGTCATTCGAGACTGGCATTGGAAGAAGACTGCTCTTGCATTTTGCAAATATTCAAATGTTGAGCAATACCCCCACTTTGCCTGGCTTAGCATTAAGTAAAATGCCAAAGACATTACTTTTCGCTGAAGATCCAAATACTATATGGGAAAGTATATGAATAATATTTATCAATTTCTGGTTAATGATAACGAAGAATCAGCTGCAAAATCAATTTTAAATGCCTTAGAAGAGAAAAAAATTATATACATAAAAAATAAATCCAATAAATTATCTGAATTAATAAATCCAATTAATTTTGAGGGACCTGCAGTTTTGTTAAATAGTAGCGGCAGCTCACAAAACAAAAAAAAATGTATCCATCCAATAGCCAATCTAAATCAGTCGGCTAAATTTTCAGGTTTATGGCTAAGAAATCTAGGTATAGAACTAGAAAATTGCATCATATTTAATACACTGCCATTAAACCACATTAGTGGTTTAATGCCTTTGTGGCGAAGCAAGGTATGGGATTGTGAGTATATAAATATTTCAAGAAAATTAATAAAAAATACAAAGTTCTTATTTGAAAACACAAAACCTACAATCAGAAAACAAAAGTTTCTAATAACATCACTTGTCCCTACCCAACTGAATAGGCTTCTTCTAGATAAAGATGGAGTTGAATGGTTAAAAATATTTGACCTAATTTGGGTTGGTGGGGCAAGACTATCTAAAATAACTGCCGATAATTGTAGAGAAAACAAAATTAATTTATCACCTTGCTATGGTGCAACTGAGACTGCAGCCATGGTTACAAGTCTAAAGCCATATGATTTTTTAAATGGGATTAACACTGTTGGAGAGCCTCTGGAAGATATTAATTTAAGAATAAATAAGAATGGATTAATTGAAATAGATTCTGAAAGGATAGGACTAAAATTTGATAATAAAGATGAATTAAAAAGTTTTAAAAAACTTGATGGATGGTGGGAAAGTGGAGATGTAGGCGAATTATTTATATCACAGAAAAAAAAATATTTAAAAATTATAGGCAGAGCAGATAATGCATTCAATTCTGGAGGCGAAACTATTTTTCCTGATGTAATTAAATTTCGATTAGATGAATTTATATCTCAAAAAAGATTACCCATAGAAGAATTATCAATTCTTAGAATACCTGACAAACTATGGGAAAACAAATTTAAAATTGCTCTTAAATTTAAAGATAAGAATTCAAAAGAAGTTATTACAAAGTCATTAAATCTACTAAAAGAATTATCTATGAAATGGCCAAAACCTGAGCGACCAAAAGAATGGCTGATTGAAAATAGATCAGCAATATATGAAAAAAATCATATCAAAAATTGGAAAGATAATTTCTGAATTTATTAACATTCCTCAACAATATTTTGTATATTTGAGGCCTCTATCCATAATTCCAAATGATCAGGAAGATTAACCTTATTTCGAGAAAAAGGCTCAATTGAACAATGTATTAATTTCCCATCAGCAACTTTTGAATCTCCTATGGAAAAGATAGTTTTTACTTGAAACAAATGATTATTAATTTTTGAGGGTAAAACTCGTATTGATAATAAGTCACCTAATCTTATTGGCATATAAAAACTTGCTTCACAGTTTACAATTGGGAAAATAATTTTTGTATCTGTAATATTGGAGGGGAAAATATCACTATGTGAAATCCCATAAATTTCAAGGCTTTCTTCCCACGACTCATGAGCCCATCGCAATAAATTATGAAAATGTATTACTGCACCAGAATCACAATCTCCAAATCTAACTTTTTTATTCAATATCAACCAATCAGAAGAATTCATTAGCAAATTATCTATCAACTGAACCCATAATGACATCAATTGATCCCAGTATTGCCATAATATCAGCAATTTTATTACCTCTAAGAATATGAGGCAATATCTGCAAATTGTTCAAATCTGCAGCTCTTATTTTGAATCTCCAAGGTGTTACCTCATTATTACCTTGTATAAAAACTCCTATTTCACCTTTACCAGATTCTAATCTTGTATAAAGTTCGCCATTTGGAATTTTAAAAGTTGGAGCAACTTTTTTGGCTACATACTGGTAATCAGAAGAAAAAATTTCATCTTTCTTATCTTCAGTAGCCATTTTTTTAGCCTCTAAATTTTCAGTAGGACCTCCGGGGATCATTTCACAAGCTTGACGAATGATCTTCAAAGATTGTCTCATTTCTTCAACTCTAACCCTATACCTTGCATAACAATCTCCTTCAGTTTCAGATGCAATTTCCCAATCGAAATCGTCATAACATTCATAACTATCAACTTTCCTTAAATCCCAAGAAACACCTGATGCTCTTAACATAGGTCCTGATAGAGACCAATTAATGGCCTGATTTTTTGTGATAATTCCAAGACCTTCAATTCTTTTTCTGAATATAGGATTATTTGTTATTAACTTCTCATATTCATCAATTTTAGGAGAGAACCATTCACAAAAATCTAAACATTTATCTAACCATCCATAAGGTAAATCACAAGCTACTCCACCAATTCTAAAATAGTTATTGTTGATTAGTCTTTGACCAGTGGCAGCTTCCCACAGATCGTAAATCATTTCCCTTTCTCTAAAAATATAGAAGAAAGGTGTTTGAGCACCTACATCAGCAAGGAAAGGACCCAACCAAAGGAGATGGTTAGCTATTCTATTAAGTTCAAGCATTAAAACTCTTATGTAACTGGCTCGCTTTGGAACAACAATATTAGCTAATCTTTCTGGCGCATTCACAACAATTGCTTCATAAAACATACCTGCCGCATAATCCATACGACTTACATAAGGTACATACATCACATTAGTCCTATTCTCAGCAATCTTTTCCATCCCTCTATGAAGATAACCAATAACAGGTTCACAATCAATTACATTCTCCCCATCAAGGGTCACAACTAGTCTTAACACACCATGCATTGAAGGATGATGCGGTCCAAAGTTGACCACCATTGGTTCTGTTCTAGTCTCTAATTGAGCCATTTTGTTATTTACCCTTTACTGAATTTTAGTAGAAAGTTATGGAAACTGACTCTTTTAATTCATTTTTATTCAATCATAAGTCAGTAATGGCTGATGAAATAATCAATGCTGTTGATTTATGTGCAAATGAATTTCCAGAAAACTTCAATGGGATTGACATCACTCTTGGTGGGGGAGGTCACTCTTACAGTCTGCTTCAGAAATTCCCAAAATTAAAGCTCATAGGTCTTGATCAGGATCCATTTGCAAGAAAAGCGGCATCAGATAATCTTGAAAAATTTAAAGAACGAATAGAAATCAAGGCATATAACTTTGCTGACTACAATCCTGAAGATAAATTTGCCTTTATAATCGCCGACTTAGGCGTTAGTAGTAATCAACTAGATAATCCAAATAGAGGATTTAGCTTTCTAAGAGACGGGCCATTAGATATGAGAATGAATCCCAATTTAGAGAAGGATGCGGAATATTTAATAGAAAGTTTAAGTGAAAAAGATTTGGCTAATTTAATTTATGAGTATGGTGACGAAAGACTCTCAAGAAAAATTGCAAGAAAAATAAAAAGGGATTTACAAGAGAATGGTAAGTACACTGGAACTCATCAACTTGCTTATTCAATTGCGGGATGCTTCCCTCCCCATCAAAGATATAAAAGGATTCATCCTGCAACTAGAACATTTCAGGCTCTGAGAATAGGGGTTAACCGTGAAATCGAAGCATTAGAAAAACTATTAGAAGTTGCGCCAAATTGGTTAAAACCGCATGGAATTATTGCAATTATTAGTTTTCATTCATTGGAAGATAGACGAGTAAAACATTGTTTTAAAAATGAAAAAAGATTATTAAACCTAACTAAAAAGCCACTAACTCCATCAAAGAATGAATTACAAAACAATAAAAGGTCTAGAAGTGCGAAACTCAGAATTGCTCAATTAAAAAAAACTTAATTTCTTATTTCTCTGATAACCCTAGAAATAATAATAATTGCCTCCTCAATTTCTTCTTTTGTGGTCATCAATCCAATACTGAACCTTATTGATGCTTCGGCCTCTTGTTTAGATTTACCCAAAGCTAGCAAAACATGAGACGGTCTACCATTACTGCATGCAGACCCACTTGAACAAACTATTTTCGGTTTTAGATGTTTATGTAGAAAAGAACCCCTCACTTTTGGAATTGTAATATTCAAATTATGAGGCAATCGTTCTTCCAAAGAACCATTAACAATAATCTCAGGATTATTCTCTAACAATCCCCTTAGTAAATAATCTCTTAGATTGGACAACCTTTTAGTATTGTCTTCTTGATGTTTAACGGCTAATTCTATAGCTTTTGCAAAACCAACAATTAAAGGTAAAGGAATAGTACCTGGCCTAAATCCAAATTCTTGTCCTCCTCCAGCAAATAAAGGACTAATTTGAATATCTTTATCCACGAGCAGTAAACCTACTCCCTTAGGGCCATATATTTTGTGAGAACTGAGAGTAATCATATTTGCAACAGAATCAAGAGCTGGCAGAGGAATATAACCTAAGCATTGGGCAAAATCACTATGAAGAATAATGCCATTTAATTTACAAATTTTGGCGATATTTCTTAAAGGTTGAACAACTCCAATCTCATTATTAGCAAACATTATACTAACCAAAAATGTATCTGGCTTAAAGGCATTTCTTACTATTTCTTCTGTTATCAAACCATCTTCATTAGGAACAATTTCAGTTGTGGTGAAACCTTCTTGTTTTAATTTTTCAATCGGTTCTAGGACAGCATGATGCTCTGTTTTTAGAGTGACAATATTACCAAGCCTGCCTGTCCTCTGATAAAAATTTCTTGCAAAGCCTATCAATGCTAGATTGTTTGATTCTGTTGCACCACTTGTAAAAATAACTTTCTTGGTTTGAATATCTAATTTCTGACAAATTATTTCTCTTGAAGCTTCCAATACTGCACTAGCAGATATTCCAGCTAAATTTGATTTACTAGAGGGATTTGCGAAGTTTTTTGTCCAATATGAACTCATTGATTCAACAACTTCAGCATGACAGGGGGTTGAAGATTGATAATCTAGTAGAATAGGACTTGAAACCATAATTTTTAGTATATAAAATTTTTAATAAGTTCTTAATAAATGAGTGGTAATTGAAAAATGAATGAATCAAATTCTACTAATGAATCAACAAGAAAATCGCAAATATTGCTAGTTGATGATGAACCTGGGATTAGAAATGCCGTCAAAACCTTTCTGGAAGATGAAGGATTTGAGATTACAATAGCGGTAGACGGAGAAGACGGATGGGAAAAAGCTCAAAAATTTTTCCCTGATTTAATAATCAGCGATATTATGATGCCTAGATGTAATGGTTTTACTTTATTAGAAAGGATAAGAGAAGATGAAAGGCTGAGTGGAACCCCTGTAATCTTTCTAACTGCCAAAGGAATGACAATTGACCGAACTCAGGGATATCTAGCAGGGATTGATGACTATATATCAAAACCATTTGATCCAGATGAGTTAGCTGCAAGAGTAAAAAATGTAATTATGAGACAAGATAGACTTTTGAAAGAAGCTGCAAAATTTGCTGATACTGATGTGAGTAAGATGGCCAAACAAATCACCGAAATCAGATCCATGTTGACAAATAATAATCCCGCTAATCAAGAAAATGCCAATATTATTCCTAGTTTCACTCCTCGTGAAGCAAGCGTTTTACAACTTGTTGCAGAGGGACTAATGAATAAAGAAATAGCCAGAAAACTAGAGACATCTATAAGAAACGTAGAAAAATATGTTAGTAGACTGTTTATAAAGACAACTACCTCTAGTAGGACAGAACTTGTTAGGTACGCACTAGAAAATCATCTCGTTAAATAAATTATTATCTTTTTTGAAACTCAATCAACTTAGAAAAATAAAATGGAGCTTGATTTAATTTACTGCGAACAACAACAAAACCTTTCTCTTCTGCAGCTTTGATTATGCCAGTCTCTTTTAAAGTATAGGCTCTTGTTGTTTTGCTAGGCCCTGGAAACATTTTTCCAATATTTTTAAGAATCGCAAGAAATGGAGTATAGGGAGCAAAACTTACAATCAGTTTAGATTTGCTTAAATCACATAAATGTTTAACCATTTCTTCTGCAACTGGTTGAGGGTAGTGAATAAAAACATCTAAACAAATAACTGCATCGAATAATCCTGATAATTTTTCCAGATCACAAGTTTTGTAATTCAACTTTGAGCTGGTCAAACCTGCCTCCTTAATGCGACTTTTTGTCTCATTAATCATTGATGCTGAAATATCACTCACTTGGATTTCTTTGATTCCCAATTTTAAAAGTGGGATAGTTAGACTTCCAACACCGCATCCAGCATCGCAAAAACTTAAAGTCTTAAGGTCTGAGTATTCTTGCACCCAATCAATAACATCATCAACAGTTTTCTGATGACCTTTTCTTATGTTTTTTTGCACTGTATTAACTTCATCGGATTTACTATAAATTCTTCTCCATCTATCGAAACCTGTTCCATCAAAGTATTCTTTTACTTCAGTTTTCTCGAGATTCTTCATGTTTCGCATAAATTTCTTTAAAAAAGTAATCTTTTTAATATTAACCAACTAGCGTTCCACTAATAGCACGTCATCATAAGAAAAGAATTGATTTGTTATTTTGTTTTCCTCTAGTTCTAAAATCTCCATTGTAATGGGGAGTGATTCTGATCTCAAAACTATGCAACCAGCAATAGATATTCTCAGTGAGTTCAATATTGAGACAGAAGTAAGGATTTTATCAGCTCATCGCACTCCAGTAGAGATGATGGAATATGCACAAAATGTAGAACAGAATAATATAAAAGTAATAATCGCAGGTGCAGGAGGTTCAGCTCATTTACCTGGAATGATGGCATCACTGACCCCGATTCCTGTTATTGGGGTTCCAGTGCAGAGTAAAACTCTCAAAGGGATAGATTCACTTTTATCTATAGTTCAGATGCCTGCAGGTATTCCTGTTGCAACAGTTGCAATCAACGGAGCAAAAAATGCAGGTTTGCTAGCAATTCAAATAATAAGTATCTATGAGAATAAAATTCAAACAAAACTAAAAACTTATCGAGAAAAGATGAAAAATGAAGTGCGAGAAAAAAATGAAAAATTAAAAAATATTGGCTCAATCGATTATTTGGCAGGTTCTTAAAGATTTAAGTTGATTAAATCTCTAGATACTAAAAACTCAAGAATTTGATCTACGGAATCCTTTATTTCCATAGAACCACTATTTATAATAATTTCAGGCTCTTCAGGAATTTCATACGGGCTCGAAATTCCAGTGAAATCTTTAATTTGTCCAGCACGGGCCTTTTTATAAAGGCCTTTCGTGTCTCTTGTTTCACAAATCTCAAGACTAGCTGCACAATATATTTCTATAAAATTTTTATCGCCTACAATTCTTCTTACTTTTTCTCTATCAGCTTTAAAAGGGGAAACAAAAGCAGTAATAGCAATAATACCTGCATCCATGAATAAGTTTGCAACTTCGCCAATCCTCCGAATATTTTCTTCCCTATCTTTATCTGAAAAACCAAGATCTTTGCATAAACCATGTCTAACATTATCCCCATCAAGAAGATAAGTTGATAGCTTCTTAATATGTAATGACTCGTTTAAAGCATTCGCTAAAGTACTTTTTCCAGAACCAGATAAACCAGTAAACCAAATGACCATGCCTTTATGGCCACGCATTTTTTCTAATCTTTCCCTGTCCACCGTCACATCATGCCATTTGATATTCTTATCAGTACTCTGCGCGTTTAATTCTTCCATTGATAATTTTAATGACAAGCTTGAATACTATAACTCGTAAGACTTTAATTTTGATATCCCTCTTTACGAAGAAACGAATTTACTTTTTCTACCATATCCCCTTGGAGCTGTATAAAACAGCTATTTAATTTGCCACCAGTGCCACAAAAAATTTTAAGTTTTTTCAAAAATTCTCTACTATGAGTTACCTCTTTAAATTTAATGCCTGAAACAATAGTAACTATTTTGCCTTTACCTTTTTTTTGAGTAAATACCTTTATGATATCTGGCTTATTAATAGAGGGTAATGCACCATTAGTTGAGATTTGATTTTTTTCATTATCAAATTCTATCCAATTTCTTTTTCGCATTATTCATGAAGTAACCTATAGTTAGTTTATTAATATGATTAAGAAAATTGGCAAGTTCAATTTCGATACCAGATCAAAACAATAAGAATGATGATTTGAGTCGCCCATCTAAAAATGGGCGGTATGGCAAATATGGTGGACAATATGTCCCTGAGACATTAATGCCAGCTTTATTTGAATTAGAAAAAGCAGCTGAAGATGCATGGCAAGATAAGAAATTCACAACCGAATTAGATCATTTGCTCAAGACTTATGTTGGAAGAGAGACTCCCCTATATGAAGCAAAGCGACTAACCAAACATTTTGAAAAAGATAATGTAAGATCAAGGATTTGGTTAAAAAGAGAAGACTTAAACCACACTGGTGCTCACAAAATTAATAATGCTTTAGGTCAGGCTTTATTAGCCATAAGAATGGGTAAATCTAGAATAATAGCTGAAACTGGAGCTGGACAGCATGGAGTAGCAACGGCGACTGTTTGTGCAAGATTTGGTTTAAAATGCACAATTTTCATGGGAGAAGAAGATGTAAAAAGACAATCACTTAATGTATTTAGAATGAAGCTATTAGGAGCTAAGGTAAAAGTCGTCACTTCAGGGACCTCTACTCTGAAAGATGCTACTAGCGAAGCTATTAGAGACTGGGTTGCTAATGTTGAGTCAACACACTACATCTTAGGTTCAGTCGCAGGACCACATCCATATCCAAAAATTGTCAGAGATTTTCATGCAGTTATTGGAGAAGAATCAAAAAGACAATGTAAAGAAGCATTCGGGAGTTTGCCTGATATTTTACTTGCTTGCGTTGGCGGAGGTTCTAATGCAATGGGACTTTTTCATCCTTTTGTGAAGCACAAGGAAGTTAGATTAATTGGGATTGAGGCAGCTGGAAATGGTGTTCACACTAATAAGCATGCCGCGACAATAACAAAAGGTTCGGTAGGGATTTTGCATGGATCGATGAGTCTTTTACTACAAGATGAAGATGGTCAAGTTCAAGAAGCACATTCTATAAGCGCAGGTCTGGACTATCCAGGAGTTGGTCCAGAGCATAGCTATCTTAAGGAGATTGGCAGAGCAGAATATGGCTCTGTTACTGACAATGAAGCACTTGAAGCATTAAAACTTGTTAGCGAACTTGAAGGAATAATACCAGCGTTGGAAACTGCTCATGCTTTTGCATGGTTAAACAAACTATGTCCTTCAATTAAAAAAGATTCGGAAATCGTAATAAATTGTTCAGGTAGAGGTGACAAGGATGTAAATACTGTTGCTACCAAGATAAATTTACTGGACTAAATTAATATCTTGTTAAGTTGCAATCAATATATCTACTCCATCCATCTATCCCTTCCTCCAAATTCCATACTTCATTAACAAATTGATTATCTAACAACCATTGCCCAAAATTATAACTTCTTATTCCCATGTGACACAAAACGACTATTTCTTGATTAATCAAATTTTGTAATTCCTCAGAAACAGTTGTCACAGAAACTTGGCTTATTGGGATATGAATATTAGTAAAAGGAAACCTTACGATATCCAACTCTAATTTTTCTCTAACATCTATTATTGTTGGTTTATCTCTATCAGAATTCAACCACTCATTAAGAGTTTTCGCAGAGATAAGTTTAGGTGCATTTTCCACTAATAAATCTTTTTAATCAAATCTTATTAATAATTTAGTTAAAAGGATTGCAATGAGAAATGAATTGTTAAAAATAAAATAAAAATGCATTTAAAAGATTTTAAAAATTTCACTTTAAAATTATTTGCATTTATTTTACCTATTTTACTGATTGTTAATAATTGCATTGCATACGGGCTAGACATAAAAATCCAGAAAGGTGAAGAAAATGGATTACTTGAATATCTACCTTTTGATAATACAGCCTCTTTGATAGCAAATTTAGAAACCAGAGAAATAAATTCATTTATTAAGAATAATTTTTCAGAAAGGGATCAAAATAATATCGATACTCTTAAGAATGGGCTCTTATCATATGCAGGAATTGATTCAAAACTATCTATATCAGATATGTATGATGGAGAATTTGCATTGTCATTTCTTAAAAATGACAATGCAAAAGATGACATACTGGTAATTATAAAAGTGCAGAATTCTGAAGATCAAAGAGGATTTCTTAATAATCCTTTAAATAGAAATGCAATACAAGAAATAGACAAATCAGAAAATTTAAATTATTTAAAATATATGTTTCTTACCGAGACAAACATCTTATTAATATCCTCAAATAAAAATTTAATTAAAAAGTCTCTTGATAAATATTCTAGAAAAAATATTAGCCAAAAAGAAAGTGATTTGAAAAAATATTATCTAAAAATGAAAGCAAAAAAAAAGATATTTTTGATTACTAATAATCAGATTAATGAAAAATTTTTGAAAGCATATAAAGATGAGAATGAAGATTATTTGATCACGAATCTTAGTTATGAGAATAGAACCATAAATCTTGCCTTCCATTTATTAAACGACTCTAATAGTTTTAATAATGATGAATACAAACTTTTAAATGCTAGAAAAGATATTTTTGATGATACTAATAATGTAATAATCTTGGACAACTACAATAATCTTTCAAACTTTTCAGAGTTAGTTAATTTAAATAAATTACAAAATGATTTATTAAAAGAGCTTAATCCTAAAAACCAAAAAACAATATTAGTGAATGATGCTAATAACAGGTGGATGATAATAAATTTTAAAGACAATGTAAATGAATTAAAACTTGATAACTTAAACCTCAAAAAGAACTATAGTAAGCAAATACTTTCTCTGGAAGATAAAACTTATACTGTTTTCTCAAAAAATAACTTATATTATGGAAATAATAAAATCAACTATCAGCTAGAAGAGCCGATTTTCTCTTATGAATCAAAAAATATTTTAATTATCAGTAATAACATATCTGTAATAAATGAATATTCCTCTAAAGAAAAGGTAATAAAAGAATTAATAGCTCTCAATTCAGAAAATCAACTTAATAAAGTATTTAAAAATGAAGAAATTTTTATCAATTATTTAGACAAAGATTATTTCTCCGAATACTTTCCTATATTCAAAAATCTTAAATATCTTTCAGGAAACTCTTTAAATTTTAAATTAAAAGGGATTAGCACATCTTTCACAAAACAAATTCCAGAAATAAAGCCAATTTTTTATGGTCAAGCAAAATTAGAAATTACATCATAACTCAGTTAACTTCCGAAATACTCAAAAATATGAAAAAATGCTAATAATCAACCATTTAAAATTTTTAAACTTGTATTTAAGCAAAAACAAATTTAATATTTTATTTAAGTAGTTAATTAAAATTAAGAATAATTTTGGAATCTCCAAAACAAATATTAAAAGCAGGTTTAGAAGGGGTTCCTGTAACCCAATCTTCTATCTGCGACATTGATGGGAAAAAAGGGGAGCTTTTATATAGAGGCTATAGGATTGAGGAATTAGCACAAAAAAGTAGTTTCCTAGAAACAGCATTTTTATTAATTTGGGGAGAATTACCTACTCCAGATGAATTAAGAGATTTTGAAGCAGAAGTTCAAATGCATAGGAGATTGAGTTTTAGAGTTCGAGATATGATGAAATGTTTTCCAGCATCAGGGCACCCAATGGATGCCCTGCAATCAAGTGCTGCATCTCTTGGTTTGTTTTATTCAAGAAGAGCCATAGACGATCCAAAGTATGTCTATAACGCTGTTATCCGGCTGATAGCTAAAATTCCAACAATGGTGGCAGCTTTTCAACTAATCAGAAAGGGTCATGATCCAATTCAGCCAAGAGATGATTTATCTTATTCATCAAATTTTTTGTATATGCTTACAGAGAAAGAGCAAGATCCACTAGCTGCAAAGGTTTTTGATCGATGCCTTATTCTTCATGCAGAACATAGCCTTAACGCGAGTACTTTTAGTGCCAGAGTGACTGCCAGTACACTGACCGATCCATATGCTGTAATAGCATCTGCGGTTGGCACACTTGCAGGCCCTCTTCATGGCGGTGCGAACGAAGATGTAATTGCCATGTTAGAAAATATAAAAACCCCTGAAAATGCATCCAGATTTATAAAAGAATCAATAATTAATAAAAGCAAAATTATGGGGTTTGGTCACAGAGAATATAAGGTCAAGGATCCAAGAGCAAACATTCTACAAACACTTGCAGAGGAGTTATTTGACAGATTTGGTAAAGATGAAATGTATGAAGTTGCAAAAAAGCTGGAAGAAGAAGCGATACCTCAATTAGGTTCTAAAGGAATTTTTCCTAATGTAGATTTTTACTCTGGCTTGGTGTATCGGAAATTAGGTATTCCTAGAGATCTATTCACTCCTATTTTTGCGATTTCAAGAGTCGCAGGGTGGTTAGCACATTGGCGGGAACAACTAGGTGCAAATAGAATTTTCAGGCCTTCACAAATCTACACTGGTTCCAAACCACGTAAGTGGATTCCACTAGAAAAAAGATAATTGATTTGTAGTTTGATTCGCAATAAATACACACAATATCTATTTGAAGAGTTAATGTATAAGTTAATAGCTCACACATAATCTTGAATCACGGTTTAGATCTTGAATATAGTTTTAACGAAGCCTTAAAAGCTTTTGGCTTATCGAGTGAACTTGCTCATATAATTTGGCTACCTTTACCTATGCTATTAGTCCTTGTAGCAGCAGTCATAGGAGTTTTAGTAACAGTCTGGCTAGAAAGAAAAATCTCTGCTGCTGCGCAACAAAGGGTTGGGCCAGAATATGCTGGAGCCCTTGGTATTTTGCAGCCAATAGCTGATGGTCTTAAATTACTTGTAAAAGAAGATGTAATTCCTGCCAAAGCTGATTCTATACTTTTTACTGCTGGACCAATACTTGTTCTTGTTCCAGTTATATTGTCCTGGCTGATAATACCGTTCGGTCAGAATCTTCTAATAAGCAATGTTGGTGTTGGAATCTTTTTATGGATCGCCTTAAGTAGTATCCAGCCAATAGGCTTATTGATGAGTGGTTATGCATCTAATAACAAATATTCATTACTAGGAGGATTAAGAGCTGCTGCTCAATCCATTAGTTACGAGATACCTCTTGCTTTGTCTGTATTAGCCATTGTCATGATAAGTAACTCTCTAAGCACTGTCGATATAGTTAATCAGCAAAATAATGCTGGGATTGTTAGTTGGAATATTTGGAGACAACCTATTGGATTTATAATTTTTTGGATATGTGCTCTTGCTGAATGCGAAAGATTGCCTTTTGATTTACCAGAAGCTGAAGAAGAATTAGTTGCAGGCTATCAAACAGAATATGCTGGAATGAAATTTGCCTTGTTTTACTTAGGAAGTTATATAAATCTTATATTATCAGCACTTTTAGTTTCCGTTCTTTACCTAGGTGGTTGGGGGTTTCCTATACCCATAGAATTTTTCGCAGAACTGTTTAATCTTTCCTTGGATTCCCCCTTTATTCAAGTTTTTACAGCTACCATAGGCATAGTAATGACTATTTTGAAAGCATATTTTTTAGTTTTCATAGCAATTTTACTAAGATGGACAACACCTAGAGTCAGAATTGACCAATTACTTGATCTTGGATGGAAGTTCCTTTTACCAATATCTTTGGCTAATCTTTTAATAACTGCAGGATTAAAACTTGCTATTCCTCAATTCTTTGGTGGATGATTTTTAAGTAAAAATACTGAAAATCATAAAAAATCTACTAGAATCAATAAAACCCAGATCTTATGAGCGACTTCATAAAAAAAATAAATAGTTATATTAAGGAAGCCCTAGGAGCGAGTAAGTATTTATTAGATGGTCTTTCTGTAACTTTTGATCATCTCAGAAGAAGACCTGTCACCGTTCAATACCCTTACGAAAAATTAATACCCTCAGAAAGATATCGAGGCAGAATTCACTATGAATTCGATAAATGTATAGCCTGTGAAGTATGCGTAAGGGTTTGCCCAATAAATCTACCTGTTGTGGATTGGGTTATGAACAAAGAAACTAAAAAAAAGGAATTAAGAAATTATTCAATTGATTTTGGAGTTTGTATTTTTTGTGGAAACTGCGTTGAATATTGTCCCACTAATTGTTTATCAATGACAGAAGAATATGAATTAGCATCTTTTGATAGACATAGTTTAAATTTTGATAATGTAGCTCTTGGCAGGCTGCCAACAAATGTGACTACCGACCCCTCAGTAAAACCTTTACGAGAGCTTGCTTATCTGCCAAAGGGCGTTATGGATCCCCATGAGATTCCAAACTCTGCCAAGAGAGTTGGTAAACTACCAGAAGAGGTATATGACTGGATGATCTCTAATAAAGAAACTGATGAACTTTCAAGTCAGAAATCTAACAATTAAAAATATATGTCCATTGCAATCACTACACAACTTATCTGTTTTTCAATATTATCCCTAGTTATCATAATCGGATCATTAGGGGTGATTCTCCTTGAAAGTATTGTTTATTCTGCCTTTTTGCTTGGAGGCGTTTTTATGAGTGTTGCTGGTCTTTATTTACTCTTAAATGCAAGCTTTGTCGCTGCTGCACAAGTTTTAGTATATGTAGGAGCAGTTAATGTATTGATCATTTTTGCAATTATGCTAGTAAATAAAAAAGAAGATTTAAAACCTGCAGAATATTTGAACTCTAGAAAAATAATTTCTACAGTCATTTGCCTAACTCTTCTAAGCCTTCTTCTGAGAGTCGATTTATCCGACACTTGGCAACTTTCAAACCCTGGATCTTCCATTGGTGAAGAATCTACAGTAAGAATTGGCGAGCACTTATTCAGTGATTATTTGCTACCTTTTGAAGTCGCTTCGATTTTACTTCTAATGGCAATGATTGGCGCAATAGTTCTGGCTCGAAGAGATGTAATGTCGAAGGACATTTCTACAGGATTACCTGTAGACCAAGAGCTGATTGAAAAATCTAACAAACCTTTACTAATTGAAAAAAATTAATTTTTTACTTTGACATGAATTTAACCACAATTCTACTTCAAGCATTTTTAATCACAGCCTCAATACTTTTCTGTATTGGAATTTGGGGGCTTTTGAATAGCAGAAATGCAGTAAGGGTTTTAATGAGTATTGAACTAATGTTAAATGCTGTAAATATAAATCTCATGGCTTTCTCTTCTTACGTTGATAATAATCTAATACAAGGACAAGTCTTTACTATATTTGTAATTACTGTTGCTGCTGCTGAAGCGGCAGTAGGTTTAGCAATATTATTATCACTTTACAGAAACCGAGTTACTGTGGATATGGAAAGTTTTAATTTATTGAAATGGTGAATTTCATTGAATGAAACTTTCTTCCATATTAATTATTTATCGAGAAAAAAGTAAATTTGCGGAAGAAACCGCATTCCTTTGCAAACAATTCTTTTCTGAAAAAGCAATTAACACAATTGCAATACATAGTGATTTTATAAATACGCCAATAAAAGAGACTTTAGATAAGTTCTCAAATATTCCAGAACTAGCAATAATATTGGGTGGTGATGGTACTGTTTTAAAATCAGCTAATGAACTATTCATCTACAAGATTCCGATATTAAGTTTTAATATAGGGGGTCATTTAGGCTTTTTAACACAAGAAAAACAACTTTTATTTGATAAATCGTTTCTCTCGTTGATAGAACAGGATAAATTTACTATTGATTCTAGAAATATGCTTGAGTGCATTTTATTTAAGGGCTTAAAAAAAAATAATAGCGAGCCAATCAATATCAAATATTATGCATTAAATGATTTTTATTTTAAATCTGTTGAAGAAGATCTTTCACCAACTAATCAAATCAGAATTGAAATTAATAATGAAAAAGTAAATGAGTATAAAGGCGACGGACTTATTATTTCTACAGCAACAGGTTCTACCGCCTATTCGATGGCAGCAGGAGGACCAATAGTCCATCCATCAGTGGATGCATTGATAATTAATCCCATTTGTCCTATGAGTCTCTCTAACAGGCCAGTTGTTATTCCAATAAATAGCAAAATTGTTGTTAAAACTATATCTGAACTTCCAGGAGCCTTACAATTATGGAAAGATGGCTCGAAATGTTTAAAGTTAGAAACTAACGATTATTGTGAAATAAAGAAAGCAAACATACCATTAAAGATGATTTACCTTGAAAACAGTATTTCTTACTATAGTACCTTAATAAAAAAACTCGAATGGAAAGGTAACTTAACTTGAAATCCATATGGAAATTTAAATGGCACTAGAAATAGAGAGAAAATTTCTCGTAAAAAATGACTCTTGGAAAATCCACGCAAAACATCAAACAATAATTGAGCAAGCATACTTTGCTTCCAAATCAAATGAATGGATTATTAGGATCAGATCAGAAAATAATAAATTTTCATTGAATTTTAAAAAACATATAAAAAATTTTACTAATTATGAATTTGAATATGAAATTCCAGCAGAGGACGGCCAAACAATCATTAACAATTTAAAAAATAGAATAAAGAAAAAAAGATACTATCTATTAATAAAAGAAAAAGAATGGATTATTGATTGTTTTGAGGATCATAATTACCCACTTGTAATTGCGGAAATAGAGCTTAAAACAGAAGAAGAAAATTTTGAGTTACCACCATTTGTGTCTGAAGAAGTTACTGGAATAAAAGATTTTTCAAATTTCCAACTTTCAACAAGACCATTTAAGCAGTGGTCAAAAAATAAAAATTAATAGAAAACACTAGCCAAATAGCCCTCAATCCTTTAGATTCTTTTTATATTTGAAAACTAAAATCAAAGGTATCAGAAATGTACGGCCTTTATGATAAGCAAGGAATTTTAAGATATTTAAATGCAGACAGAGATGCCTGTATAGCATATGCAGAGCTTTTTGATATCAGCTCATCAAACTATTCATTAATGCCATTGCATACAATAATTGAAGATAATGGAGATATTAATTTTGATCAGAGTCAGGCAAAGAACAACAATTAAAGCCATCTCTACAGATTTTCCCATGATCCATAGCCCAGTTCAGAAGAGCTACTCTATTTTTTGAACCAGTTTTAGTAAACATATTGCTTACATGATTATCTACAGTTCTTTTACTGATAGTAAGTTTGACTGCGATTTCTTGATTTGTAAGCCCAGCAGCTACTAAATCTATGATTTCCATCTCTCTGGCTGAGAGACCCATCATGTCAATGTTGTTTACTTCTTCATCAACCATTTGCATTTAAACAGTTCTTTTTTTATAGTAATTGAGTTTATCAATTTAATCACAGTTGTTAATCATCTAGAAAACAATAAGCAATTGAAATCAAAACTTCAGTTAACCCTAGAATCTAATTCTAAAGTAATTACGGCAGAATTAATGCCTCCTAGAGGTGGCGACCCCGTTAGATCTCTCAAGATAGCACAACTTCTGAAAGATAAGGTACATGCTGTTAACATTACTGATGGAAGTAGAGCTGTAATGAGGATGTGCAGTTTGGCAATGTCCAAAC
>MDSZ01270467.1_pt1 | contig 22232 bp, 18 predicted proteins | sample 811201 | NCBI WGS metagenome assembly MDSZ01 (sample SAMN05326647, study PRJNA326480) | marine metagenome | isolation source: seawater | place: Indian Ocean: North | collected 2010 | reverse complement strand
TTTTTGCCAGCCAATTGAGTGCTCGTGTACAACGGAAAAATCAAAATTTAATTCAATTAATTTAGGAAGAATTGTTCCGTTCATCTGAAAGACTCCCACATCTCCTTCCATATTGTAATTTACGGTAAGATTTTTTACTACCCCCAACAAACCATCAACAGCCTGGTTTGTATTTGTGGGTATTCCAAATTCAGTTGCAGTGCCGGCATCGGCTGTAGTGTATTTTGAAATCATGTTTTGAAACTTTAAACGTATAAGAGGAGATTGGGAAATAGTCGTTCCCGAGGCTACATCTTTATATGCTGGGTACAAAAACTGAATTAGTCTTTGTAGGCGTTCTAGGTTTTCTGCTGCCTCACCTGTAGTTGCAGCGGGTATTTTAATGCCTACCGTTATATTCCGTGTTGTTTGTTTAAACATGTAAATAGGATCGGCACGTCCGTATACGCTCTCTTCTGTCCACTCCGGACTATAAGTCTCATTATAGGCAGTAAGAAAAGCCTTAAAATAGACAGCTAGCTGCGAAGGAATATGGAAAAAACTTATAACCTGTTTGTATTGATTTGCTAGATAATCAGAACCATCAATATAAGCACGGGTTCCGATATTGGCGCCAGATGTTCTTCGTGACGAAGGAGTGCCTTCTGAAGCTGTGTTTCCCTCTTCATCCACAAATCCTACGTTTTCGCGTACGCGAGTAGTACGCGGACTTCCAATCCTTTCAGCATTGAAATAATTACCAAATTTACGATAGGCTGAGTCACCACTGTTAGAATCGCTTTCGCTCAAAATCTTATCTCCTTGTTACTATATATTAAGCATCTCCAAAAACTGCAGAGCGATCTCGCCGTCCTTGGATCTGTGTTATTTGTCCCTCTAAGAAGGACTGTGTTTGTGCTGCATCTAATTGTACGTACAATTCGACCGGCCCACTTTCAGACGAATTACTCACTTGGGAACCTGCAGGCTCAAACGGACTGACTCGCTGTTGTTTAGCTCCACCAAGTGCACGAACCAGAGGTCCTAATGCGGCAGCTGCTAGGGACATGGCGCCGAAGCCGGCTGAAATGATCATGGTTTTAACCACTGGTACATCGTTAATAGCCTCCACTGAATCCCGCATTGCTTGTGAAACTTGCTGTGCTTGGGCGCCCGAAATAGAATTCATCGCTGACCCTAGGCGTTCAAATGCGGTTGCCGTAGAGTTGACAGAATTTGCAAACGCATTAAATTGTGTCGACATTTCTACTAATTCTATCAGACTATCTAATGAACTAGCGCTCATGTCATCTGCTGCGCTAGCTATAGACCTTATACCTCCCGAAATAGAATTCCAATCTGCTCCGAATTCAGCAGCCTTTCCGAGACCCATCATAATTTGCCCAATAGACTCTAGCTTTCGAGCACTTACAAGAAACAACCCAACGCCGAGCAACGTCAAGCCCACGCCCATAGCAGCTAATCCAACACCAGCAAAGACACCTGCAGGCCCTAACAACACCAGGGCGCCCACCCATTTAAACATTGTTTCGACGGGAGCAACTTCAAACAATCCAGCAAAAGCAGTTATAAGCTGCCCCATACCTGCATACAGCGCTGCTACACTGCCAACGATAAGGGCAATACCCGCACCAAAGGGTATCAACCCAACTGATGCGGCTCCCGCTGAGGCGCCTAATTGCCTAATCACAGGACTAGCTAGACGCGCGGATAGTGCAAGAGTTCCTATGGCTGCAGAAAACTTAAGAAGCCCTTCTAAAAAGTTGGAGGCAAATTGTTGCTGGAAAAGCAAAAACGCTAGCGCGGTGAGTGCCAACGCTAAAAGTCCCGTTTTCCAAGCCAGACTACTTGATCCCGCTGCAGCAGCCTGCATTGAGAACTGCATGAGTATACTGGCAGATTTTAATAGGACCAGAAGTCCAATAATTTTAGGAAGCAAGTGTTCCATCTCCGACAGCTTTCTAATAAACTCTACTGCAGAGCGAGCTATTGATTCAAAAAGCGGCGCGTTTTCTGCTAAAATAGCTGCCATTTGTTCTTGAAAATTTTGCAAATCTTTAGCTGCTTCTGCCTGTGCGATGAGTTCTTCAGTTGACATTTGAGTGGCCCCAGCCATTAAGTCCATGCGACCCGAGAGCATTAGCGCTAGATCATTTACATTATCTAAGCCAGCAGCTTGTGCAAAATATTGTTTCTGGAAATAAGACATGCTCTCAAACGAAAGTCCAGTGTCTAGGATAGAATCTCGGATCATTCCAAAGCGGGCTACTGGATCAGTCTCCATCAGCAGGTCCATTGCATTAACAGCATTCTGTCCCAACGCAGCGTTAAGAGAACCAGCAGCCTCTGCAGCGCCTTCAAAAGTATCAAACTTTTCCGTAATACGTAAAACTTTTTCCATCTCCATGCCAGTCAATTTCTGCACACGAGCTAGTTCTTTAAAAGTTTGAACTCCATCGTTTCCAAATTTTGCTAAGCTGCTACCCATTGAGGCATATGCAGCAGCCATATCTGCCGGTATGACCCCTAACTCTTGTGATAGTGTTAATAAATCTTGGGCTATCTCACCGGAATCCTCCATAGATTGTCCAAAAAGCTTCATTGAATTTTGTACACCTTGCGCAAGATCCTCCACTGACATTCCGTATTCTTGCAGGGTACTAATAGTATCTCCAAGTTGCTGTCTCTGTCCTTCTTCGGCTAACGTAAAATCAGTTACTGTTCTATAAAGAGCCAAATGAGCTTCCTTTGCTTCGTCCATACTTACGCCGTATTGTTTTAGAGTATCGAAACTTTGCATCATGCTTTCGGTAAATTCAACATTACCACCCGTAGTGCGCTCGAAAGCTTTATACGCTGTATTAAATTGGAAAACTAGGTCTTTAATACCACCGATGACGAAGCTCTGAAGCTTACTAGCCATCGAATCAACAGCTTTACCTAGCTTCTGTGCCAGGCTATCTCCGAGGTCATTAAGAGCTTCCATGCGGCCCTCTGCGGTTCCCAGCTTTAGAACAAATTCGCCGGTTGCTTTAAGCAAGTTTTTTGAAGCATTAAGTCTACGTTGTAGTATCCGTATGGCCTCTTTGGCTTTTTTGAGGTCTTCGCCCGTCAGTTCTCCCGCTGCTATTTTGGCTTCTAGTCTGGCTTTTTCTAATTCTAATTCGTTTTCTAAAGCCTCGACGCGCCCTTGTATTGTTTTTTTGCCACTCTCTAAAAGCTCTTGCATTTTCTCTAATTTTGCAACATTTTCTTTTATGGCAAGTAAACTTTTTTCTTCTGCTTCAGCAGATTTAACAATCGCTTTAAGGATAGCCTCTTTTCTGATGGCCAACTCTCTTGCAGCATCTTCTAGAGAACCATAAGCGTCCACCAGACGCTCAGCTTCCTTTTGCATCTCTTTGCCAAGCTTCTTATGCGTCTCTAGTTGATATTCAATTTTTTTTAAAGCTGCTAATTTGGCTTCTATGTCGTCTAATCTTTCGGCCATCGTAGAATTATTTCCTTCTTCACATTATAAATAGTTTAAACAAAAAAAGACAAACATTTAGAGTTTGTCCTTTAAGTGAGAAGGAACAGCCGGCTGGTTATGGACACTTAAAGTTTGAGAGCGCCCTTTACCACTAGATGCTTGGTTTACAGCCTCGTTTTCCATTTCAATCTGTTTAACTAATCTTTCTACAAACCATTTTCGAAGCCCTATGGGCAGATTGTATGCTTCCGAGAAAGACCACCCTCCAGAATATTTTAAGAAAAAGAATTGTTCATACACATTTTCTATATATTCAGCTGTCAGGCCAAAAAAAGTTCGCTGAAAGCGGCACCTCCAGTAGTTGCTCATGTCCACATTCGTCGCATTGAAAATCATAATTCAATTCTACGTTTGGCGCAACTACCCGATATGCGTTACGCAAATAGCGGGAATCTAAAGAAGGAATATTTTCTACCAAATAACGTCTGGCACTAACACTGTCGTCTCCATTTACTGCCAATACCAAATGAGATAGCTGTGTTGTAACTGCTTGTTCATAAAGTTCTTGTTTGGCTTTCTTGCGATTATTAGATGACTTGCTGATGCGGTTTTCGTCATGTCCTGTTAGGAGGCGCATTGTTACGGTCGCCCCAGAACGTGGCAAAACCACATCAAAAGTGCCATTTTGATTATCTTGTATCTCCATATCAAGTGGAACTTCACCAGTGTACACAGTGGCGTCATTTAAATCATACGCATTTTGCTGGGTTGCTCCACAATGAGGGCAAGTAATACTAGTTTGATATTCCCTCCCATATCCACTTACGCGCATAGCAATAATTATGGCATTGCGATCTCCTACCAAAAGAGATTCAGCATTAATTGTTCGTTCAACAATCAAGCTTTGTATCACTCTGTCTAGAGCAACTCCTTTTTTCAGTAAAGTTTTAGACGTTAACATATCCTCTTCTTTGGCTGTCATCTGTCTAATCTCAATGGTTGTTTCTCCGTGAAGCGGATGCTGCGGTGGGTAATATCTCCCTTCTGACGGTAGCGCTACAAACTCAGTTGGCACCACAAATGCGAACCCAGGATTATCGTTTTGCAACACCGTGGGGGGAGCGTCGGTAGCCGCATCCGGCCGTGACTGTCCCATGCCCAAACGATCTTTATTTCGTGACAATATACACCTCTATGTTATATAATTTATTTTTAAACGGTAAAGAATTCTTGACCACCGCCACCGCCAACAGCAATAGATGGGTTTGTAGTTTCAACGCGAGCCCAATCATACTTAAGGGTAACAGTCATCTCAGTCAAGTCATCACCACCATACTCCAAATCGCCATATTTTACTTCTTTAATCCAAGCATTCCACAGAGTCCAAGTTTCCAAAGGCTCGCCTTCGGAGTCAATCTGAGTAATAATTACGGAACCGAGCGCTCCAGCGGATTTAGCTTTAGACATAGAACCTAGAGAGTTTGCAGTAGTAGGAGGTGAATATCCTGATAATACCACAATATCTGACAGAGTTGCAGCCATATCTGGGCTCACAGGATCAACAAGGGTCAAACTAATATCTTGCCATGTAACGGATCCAGGATAATAGAACGTATGGTTCAAGTATTTGTGCTCAGCTTCAGCGATCTGGAAAGACGGCTTATTAACAGTCTTTGCGTACCACAACAAGGCGCCACCTTGTGAAGATTGCACTCCTTGGAACTCAACCGTAAATCTAAATTTTCTCTTTGGATCGTTAATGGCTGAATTCTCACCAAAGTTTTCTGCCCAAAATGCCATAATTTGTTACTCCTATAAAGCCTTATAATTTAATTAGTGAGGAAGGGGAAAAAACCCCCTCCGGTATGACTTTTAATCATCAAAGGATGCACCTGTCGAACTAATAACAAAGTCAATAGCAATGTACTCAATCGCGCGTGCAGGTTTCACCATAATCTTTGCATAAAGAATATTTTGATCGATGAGATCGTCCGTGGTGGTGGTCTCATCAAGAATCAATTTATACTCTGTAATACCAAAATTAACTTTTACATTGGCCAAAAGAGGCTCAATGAGAGATTTAAATCGATTCCACGTTGCTTGAACATTTTGCTCAAACAATACTTCCGTAGAAAGGATAGAAATCTGCTTCTTAAGATAGATAACAAGGCGGCGAACATTGATTCTGTCCAGTGCCGAGGCATCTGCCTGAAGAGTTTTTTGTCCAAATACCACAATGCCCGTGTTAGGGAACGAAGCAATGGGATTAATTCTCGCTTCGTATAGTGTGTCGCGATCTTTGGATGTGAGCCTTTCGGTCACAGCTGTGACTGGAATTCCGGCGGCACCATCGGAGAGACCTCCGCGATTAAAACCAGCCGGAGCAAACCACACATCAGTAGCTGCTTGAGAGCTAGCCAGAACACCGGCCATTGCGACAGAAGGTGGCACCCACAACAGAATACCAGTTGCGGCATCTTGTGTTTGCACCCATGGGTAGAAGGTTGCACCATAACTTGAATCAATTCTTCTATTTAATAATGCGTTGGAAGCATCAGTGGGGGTTGTACCAATACGATTGACCACAGACGATTTATATTGCTCATGTGGGGGGATGTAAACGTTAGCCAAATCAATTAACGCTAATGCATCGGCGCGTTCACTACACACATCAATCATGTGATTTGTTAGATTATCAACTGTAAGACCCGGAGCAACCATCAAGTTCATGTCAACAGACTCTGGATCTGCTACGGTGTCCATTGCGCGGCGCCAAGTGTAATATGGCGAACTATTAAGGTTGGTGGATGTAGAGTCCATGCTACCATTATACAGAGGATCTGGCAGCTTAATATCAAAGCCATCAGCGCCACCCCAGAAGGGTGCGGTAAAGTTTCTATATCCAGCGGACAACAAATCATCGTACGATGCAGATGTGACTGATTTTTCAGATTGGCGCGAACCAGACTCATAGTAATATACTCCGCTACCAGCATCTTTGACAATATCATCCAGGGAGAAAACATATGAATATGTGTCAACACCAGTAGATGCTGCGTCTGTTTGACCAGCAAACCAGAGACGCTGAACATCAGCAACGCTAGCATCATTGATAGTAGAAGTACGTGTGCGCGTTGTTTGGAATCCAAAATAGGCGTTTGTGGGATCGGATAATCCTCCGTCTGACGCCGACAAGCGCAATCTTGTACGTGGCCATGCAAGGGATCCTGTGATTCCGCAACCAACACGAGAGCCGGGATCCGAGTACGAACACGACAACACTGCTTCTAACTGTCCGCCGCTGAATGCGCTGGAGGGTGTTGCCGGGAAGGCGCCTGCTGCCCAATAAACATATCGACCAGCTAACGCACCATCAGGAATGTTGCTTGCGTCAATTCCACCACTAATATTCGTTAGCCCTGTAAAGCGAGGTGGACCGAAGTAGCCAAAAGGAAGATATGTGGCGTTTGCTTGTCCATCTTGCACCTTTGAATTTAACTCTACGTATACAAATTTAGAATTATTTGGATAATCTCCGTAAGTTTTAAGTCGGCGACTAGTATCATCCCATTGTGTAAACTTAGTACCAATTCTACGACCAATGAAGTCAGGAGAAGCTGGATTTAGATTAAGGTTGTCAAATCTTTCATAAACTGAAATATTGCTATCTGTATCACTTAAAGCTCGTATAATAACTGAAAACGTTCCATAGTCACTACTTGGAGACGTTGATGCACGTACGTTTGCAATAGAAACTTTAGCATTCTTTTGTAGCCATTCTCCATGTCCGCGACCTTTAAGCTTAAAGAGCTTTTGAGAATTTTGAGGATAGAAGTCTTCAGGAACACCAAGATCCTGTCCAACGAACCAGCCGGTCTCTGCTTCTCGGCTAGGCTGGTTATTCATTTTTGCTGGGGATTTGGTGAGATCGCTTATTAATGCGATTGGTAAAATAACTCCATGAAGAGCTACTCCAATCTTAGAAGTACCATTTCCGACTAATGCATCTGTACCATCTCGAAGATCTTGCTCAAATGTCTCTCCAAGCCAATATTGCTTATAAGCATCACTGGCGAAAAATGTTCCACGAGAAGAAGCCAATTGAGGATTCGTGTTGAATCTCTGACGGATGAACATATCCGAAGAATCATCAAATCCGAACTTGGTCTTCTCTTCTCCCCCATAAGAACTAGAAATTGTTACTGTAAAATAATTGCTAGCGTCTGTTCCGATAACTTTTCCGATACCAGCTGTGTTACCGTCCGTCTGCATCGTGTCCGAGCCGTCGCGGTTTGGGTAAGAACTTGATATGAAACCACCGAGAAGGGCGCCGCTTAGAGCAATAGTTGCTGCTGTATCTAAATACCAAATAGCCGCTAATTGTCCAGTGCCAAGATCTACTCCTCCGTCAGCAGCAGGATTTCCGCTAGAACTTGGCCAAACCCAAAGTCCGTAAGCGCCACCATTCGAGGCTGCAGTTGCATTAATATTGCTTGTGGTTTGCCAGCCGGCATAGCCAGCTTCCGTTGCATTGTTAGACTGCTGTCCTAAAAGGCGAATGTATGTGAGAGGAGCAACATTCGCATTTAAAAATGCTTTAGCGGCGTAAGTGCCGTACATCGGGGACTGAAGATTTCCGTCTCGATAAACATCATTACCCGCGCCACCGCCAGGAACTGTATCTCCAAACATTTCTACAAAATCAGAGTAAGACCCCACTTTTACTGGCTGCATCGCCAAGCCTCGTTGTGATCTTCCGATAACTACGGGCCCGATTTCTTCAGATGAAGCTGGGATAAATGAGTTGTCAATCTCATTAATAAAAACCCCTGGTGAAACAAACTTAAAGCTTTTAATTGACATATTAGATTCCTCTCTTTAACGAAATATGCGCTACTGCAATCATTAATTAAATAGTATTTTTATTCTCAAAAAGCTCCTGACCACACAATAAATATAAAGTTTCACTTCAGGATGTCACCAAAGATATTGGGAACACCCGGAGGTGCTGTGGATTCTTGAGGAAAAGAGATCTCGACCGTATTTTCATCCACGCGAACAATAGGGCGATCATCACTCTCCCCTTCGCCGATCAAATAACCCAAAACACGAATGTTAATATCTGTAGAAAACATCCGCATCTCTTCTGACAAATTACTTACATTGTTCGAATGGTTAAAATTTTGATCAATAAATCCTTCGTACATGTGACCATTTCTTCTCATCACAAATGCATTAATCTGTCCAGTGCGCGTGATTAGAGGCGCCATCATTGTGTTCATTTGCTGTTGATATTCAGACTTTAGTGTAATCTTATAATCTACATTTACATAAACTGGAATCGGAATCGATAAAGATTTAATTACTACTTTTTTGTTTGTACGAGGGTAATAACGCTGATTAGTTCCGTCAGTCACATTGCCTTGACGCATATTATCCACTACCGCAAAGTTCCTGGTTTTATCTTTTACTATCTGCTTAGCAATAACCATTCTTCCAGCACGACCGTTCTTGCGCTTAGAAAATAAGTGGGCTTGAAAAGAACCTTTTCTTGCTGGATCTTTTACAATGGCTGTCCTCTCCACACTGATTAAAGGGAGCTTCAATGCGCCGGCATCATCTCGGAGGGCTTTTTCATGTTTAACCTGATAGGCCCTTTCAGGCGCCTGCCATAGAACTGGAATTTTTTTGAATCCTTCATTTGTTCTTGCAGAAATATCTAATTTAGTGTTTACCCATTCTACGATAGCTGAGTCGATGGTTTCTATAGTTGACTCCAACATCCCTACTTCTTTCAAGCTATAGCTGCCACTCAATCCAGGTGGCAGAAGTGCAAAATCAAAATTATCAGGTAGCATCGAACAACCCCTTTCTTGCGCGTTTACATGTGGCGGTAATCTCAAAACTGTGATCTACTTGTCCAAATAATTTGCGCGGCTCAGATAGTTTAACTATCTCATAATAGAAATCTCCGTATAAAACAAAATCTCCTTCGCGCACATACAGATCCTCATCTTCGGTTAATCGACGTCTATGAAAATTTACAGCAATTTCCCACGATTTATCAATTCCCATGTTCTCTAGATACGATGTAGAGTATTCAGTAAACTCAACCAGGGCGTATACACGTATTGGAGGGAGAAAAGTTTTTTCAATAGCTTCTCCATAAAGTTCATTAAAATTAGTTGAACTCATGTCAATTGGATAATACAAGATCTGCTGTCCAATAACCTTTTCAATTAACTCATCATTTACTTGTTTAACTAGGTTTCGTTCTTTTTGTCCTAAAAATAACGGTGGCGGTGGGGCCTCTGGTTTCTTCCATTTATCTGACATCTATAATCACCCCACAAAAATTGGCAGCGGTGAATATTTGAATGTTTCGGCGGTAGCAGCTGCTTTCTCACTGTCATCTTTGATAAGTTGTAAGTATTCAACCTCTTTTAACATTTCCGCTAATTTATCTTTAAGTTGTTGTTGCTCTTCTTTAGCTTGTGACAATAACTCAGCATGATTTAAAGTAACACTCTCGCCAGGAATTGGCATTGTGGTAAACTTGCCTCGAATTTGTCCCAGCATTTCTTTGCACAAAGCTAAAGAGTATTTGCGAATCCATTGCTTACCAATTGCGTTGATGTTGATATATGGAACGTTATCAAAAGGTATAGTATTCATATTGTTGATACCTTCAATGCTTCCTGTATACCCTGAAGAGCCAGAGAACGCATTCTCTTCAATGTAAAATCTAAACCAGATTCTATCGTCTTCTTGGAATCCCCAGTTGCTGGGTATTGGGTAGATTCGTAATTTGTTATTGATAAGCTCGTATGAATAATGAGAGGTGCGTGTGTATATTGAATCTTCATACATGATGGCTTGCATTTTATTTTGCCATGTAGGGATAATTTCAAATGTAGAATCGTCAGCGAACTGTCCATACGTAGAATAATTTCCTACCACTCCAATGCCCCCATAGTAGCCATAGAAACGCCACATAGCACGGGGAGATTTATAATAGACTTTTGTTACAACAATCTTACTGCCATCTACTTTTCCAGCATATCCAATAGCTCCTCCGGCGTCGTCTTCGCCCGCATCAGAAGCGCTTACAACGATTGCTTGGAGGTCATAATCTTGCACATCATCTGTGGGCGAGAAAGAGGCTGAGTATTGCTCTATAGTTCCTCCGAAGCCGCCAACGGCAGAAAGCCCTTCTCCTACTGTTTTAGCTGTCGCCATTTGAAACCGTGGATATTTAAGATTTACATTTTCAGGTCCTGATTTTAGCTCGCCGAGATGATCAAATGTACCCGTAGTGTTGCCCAAAACATTTGAAAGAACATTTTTGCCTTGATGCAAATTGATAATATACGAATATTCTAGCACTGCTTCTTCATAAGATGCGTATACATTATTGGCCGTCAATTCAATGTCAACAACATCTCCTCCTAGCTTTTTATAGACGTAATCTACCTGGGCTGCAGCACCACTTAAAAATTCTTCTGACGAAGTGTACATCCCGAAAGGGCATCCAGCAGCTACTTTTGTGACAGTGCCAGTTACAGGCAAGACAATAGCACTTACTTGAGAGGTTGGATTTAAGTCAGTTGGCATTGTTATAAACTCCCGCTATTATAAGTAGTGAATACATAAACAAAACCCCCGTCCAAAAGGAAAGGGGCTAAGGTTAAAACATTTAACACTGATTATTAAACTGTACCTTGAGTCAGTGCATTGTTGACAATTCCATCAACATACCAATTAGTGCCATCGCACCAAAACTCAAGACGATCACCAATTGCTCTACCAGAAGAATGAAGCGTTAGCTTGCCCTTGTTAGCGATAGCAACACGTGTCATGGTAGTTGTTGCCGAATTGTGACGATAGTTGCCTTGCATCACGTTTGATTTTGCCTGAATGATGTGTATTTGTGCACTTGTAACATATACAGTAAATCTTAATCCATCTGCTACGGCCGGTAAGGTCAAAGTAGACGGATCAGAACCACCCATAAACACCACACATCCAGAATCAGATGCTTCTAGTTGTTTTGTTGCTCCTGCACCGGTCAGACTAATTGTCTGTTGTTCAAGCCCATTCAACCGAGCCCCTGTCATTGCTATATCTGTTGTAATTTCAGCCATCAACTTTTTAAGTCGTGCTAAATTTGGTGTTACCGCCATAATGTGCTCTCCTTGTTTTCTATGGACTTTACCTAGTCAGTTTTAAGTAGTATCTTACATAGTAAAAAGCCCCCATCTTTCGATGGGGGCTTAATGTTTTATTGATTAAAGTTGATTATTATCAACCGCCGCTCTCACCAAGGAGTCCTCGCACGATAACAAGACCGTACATATCTGGACGAACCATCTGCTTGGCATAGCGAGTCATCACGCCCTTACGGGGCACGAAGTCCTCTGGTCCAAAGATGGTTGGTGTGGTCTGCAGGGGTACGTAAGGTGCGTACACATATCCGCTTTCAAGGAAAGAGGAGCCGCGACGACCAACGAGAACCACATTACGCAAGAAGTAGGGGTCAACAATGACATCAAACTTCTTGGAAAGCGATCCAACCTTGACAGCGCCAACGCTACCGCGATCATCATCTGCTGTGACAGAAGCACGGAACCCAGCGGTGAACTCAAGGATGTTAGCAATTTCAGGTCCGCAGACGATGAAATTAGCTCCACCACGTAGAGTCTTACGGTGGATTTGTGCAGACACATCATTGATGGTCTCAGCAAGTGTCTCATACCACTCGCTCACAGTACCGGTGAAGTCGGGGGCCTTAGCGGAAGCGCCGATTTCGGCTCCACTAGTGCGATCCACGAACAGACCGGGGGAACGAGACCAGTAATAAGTACCGGCTGTTGCACCGACAACGAGGTCAGCAAGGATCTCGCGGTCAATCTCAAGAGCAACTTGCTCAGAGAGAATGCTGGTAAGCTCAACCTCGGCATCAAGGTTGTGGTAGGCGTTAAGATCTTGTCCTAACTCCGGAGTCCACTTAGCCTTAAGCTTCTTGGTTTGTGCGGTAACAGCAATGCTGTCGACCTTAATGTCGATCTCAGGAATGAGTGCTTGATTTTCAAGACCCCACTCAGTTTGACCAACAACCGAGCCAAGAGCGCCACCTGCTGCGAAGTCATCCTTAACAGGAACTTCCCAGGTCATGTTACCCTTCTCGACAACGACACCACAAGCGGCCGACAATGCAACAACTGTTGCTCGAACACTTTCAACCGACTGAGCTGATTCTGTAGCACTAACGACGTCAGTGAGACGACGTACAAGTTGGTACTCGTTAGAGCCCGAACCTGCAAGGGTACCAGAAAGCGCTAATCCAAGATTTGCAATGCTGCACTGGAAAGCGGCCATGTTGTCAAAGTCTGCATCACCGACGTTACTAATGCTCTCGAATACAGACTTAGCAATGTCTACGATAATTACCTTATATCCGCTACCGGAAAGAGCAAGCAAGTCTGGATCATATTGGATCAGCTTATCACCGCTTGTGCCGTCTGCCAACTCATAAGTTCCGTCAAGGTTAAATTGCCCCTTAAGTGCATAAGAAGAATCAACAACCGTAACAGAGCCAGTAGGAGATGCGTACGCATAACCACGTGCGCCGACAGTGCGCGGACCAGAAAGGTCAGCCGCATTATCGCTCACAAGGTTAACACCATCCACAATTCCCTTACCAACTTTGTCAGTACCGTAAATGGACGAACCAGAAACGTTACCAAAACGCTCACTTAATGTACCGCTCTCACCAATCTCCGAAGAGAATGTAAAGTCAAGGAAGAAGATGAGACCGCTAGGCAGGCTCATGGGCTGAACGGAAACGAGATCGTTTGCAATCAGTCCTGCGAAAACACGGCGCACGATGGGGAACGCGACGGCTGCAAAGCCCTCAACATCACCACCAGCCATTGTGCTGCTCTCACGAAGTAATTCCTTGGCTTGATTTTCCAAGAGACGAGCCATCGATGTCTTCTGACGGGAATCGGTAAGACCTTCTAAAAGACCTGTGCGCTCCCACTTACTCAGTAAGGCATGACCCTCGGCTCTCATATCACGATTGACAACGCCTTCGGTCAATCTTTCAATAATACTAGCCATAATTTATATACCTCCATATGTATTTTTTGTATTTGTATTTGGCATCATTCGATACCTGCTAGTTTTTTCATCCTATCCGAAAACGGATCCGATGAAGTGCTCTCCTTACGGGAAGCACGAATCACAGAGGTACTAGGACGTCTAATTGCTTCGCTCAGTGATTGAGTAGACCGCTTAGGTGCGGCCGGCACTGCGCTTTCAAGCGTTTGATAGATTGTCTTCGCTTCTGTGACAGAACCAGCTTGTGAAATAGCATCGGCAATTTTAGTTTTTTGCCGCTCATTTAGGGAGGCATTTCCCAAAACACGGTTCGTGTAAAGCAAGCGTGCGTTGGAAAGATTAACCTCTTGTAAGGTTTGCTCTAAGCTACCAACTACTTGCTTATGGTTTTCAAGAGACTTATTGAGTTGTTTATTTTCGAAAACTAACTCTTCATAAGCTTTCTTTAAAGTCTGTATCTCTTCTTCAACATCAGTGCTCCGACGATGCGCCATTTCGCGCTCCATCTCATACTTCTGACTTTCAGAAGAGCGTCCGGCCCAACCTGATAAAGTTGCACCCATATCTACTGTTAATCTTTCGACGATTTCATCTACAAGAAAATCGATATCTTCTTCTTGGATTTCTGGATCATCTTTGTCTTTGTCTCCGCCATCGGGAACACCGTCACCATCGTCGTCGACGCCGGCTTTGTGTCGCGCTCCGCCAGCATATGGGCCCTTGTCACCTTTCTTTTCGGAAACCGGACCTTCTCCGCCTTCACCGGAGGCTTCGAATTCATCCTCTTCTGCTTCTGATTCAGCAGCGCTAGCTTCTCCGGCAGTATCGGCATCGACCAATTCTGCTGCTTCAGCTAATTCGGATGCAATTAGTTCCATCAAGTCTTCTTCGTTGACGTTGATTTCTTCACCTTCTTCAATGGATTGCTCAAGTTCGCGAACTGCCTCTTGGAGAGCGTCAACATCAATTGTAAGTTCCACAGTGTCACCACTAACAGGGGCGTCACGCAGTCCTGTGCTATCCTCGCCACCAATATCATTCGCGGCTGAATAAGGAACATCGTCCGATAAATCGTCTTCAAGAGCTTCTTCTCCCTCTCCCGCAACATCAAGAGGTTCTTCGGTCGGCGATCCTAAATCTCCACCGAGATCGGCGCCTAACTCCTCTTCTTGCTCTAATAGTTTTTCTAGTGTAGTCTGTACTTCTTGTGAATACTTGTCCACAACTGCAGCTTCGGCGTTTCTTAAGGCTGCTTCGCGCAATGCCTTAGCATCGACAATAGCTTCGTTCAACAGATTAGACATTCATATGCTCCTAAATGACAGTAATTCAAAATAAATAGTGCTGTTAAAACGAAAACGACTATTATTGTGGTTGAGTTTTCTTACTAATCCACCAATCAGATGTGTCGCTTACTTTATTCACGACCCACCAGTTATGAGAATCGCTTTGAACTGTTATATATGAATTTTCATCTTTAAGAATTTGAATCTCTTTGTTGTCAATTTTTGCATTGACACAATTAAGAGCTATCTGGTTTAAATCGCTAGCTTTTTTAATAATTATTAAACGCCCTTCACATAACGATGGTCGAGGAAGCGTCACTGTTACATCTTTTTCAGTTGTATCAATAATTAACGTATGATCGCTTGCTTCAACTACATAATCATTTTCAATTTTAGAGATATTTGTTTGAAACGAGCCTTTTACTTTTAGATTTTGAGTCTCAGTTAAACTATTAATTACAAATGTTTTTCGCGATGCGTCATATTTTAAGTCAGGAGTTGATGTAAAATCGGCGCCGCCTTTGATTTGAATGTGTCCGCCATGGCCGGCGGCGTGAGGTATTTGCAAATGAATAAACTGCTTATACAACTCCATTAAATTAACTTGACGAATCTCTTCGCGAGAAGAATCATATAAAAGTACAACATCATCTTGAGAAATAGTTTGTCCTTTTTCTGAAAGTCTTTTTACATGACGTGGGCTTAGACTAAGTTCTCCCCCTAAAGTACACAACCCACTGTCATTTCTTACAGGCAGGACTTCAAGCGGAAGTTCTCCAGTTAAATTAGTGGCCGGAATGTTCTCTAATGGTGCGCCGTTGCCGGCTAACAACTCTCTGATTTTGTTCTTAGATTCCTCCAACTCATTTCTTAAGTCGTCAATTGATTTTTGCAAATCATTAATTGTTTGTTGCGTAATATCTGCTCGATGCGCATCTTTGTTATAAGCCATGTTTTTCCTCTTTCAGTATAAATAGATTATTGTAGGTTATTTAAGATTATTAAACTTCCTAAATTATAATCACTTTCGTAGTGGCATTTAAAATTATGTCTGTGTGCAATGTGTTTTACTATTTTTTGCATACGCGGGGAATTGCCAGTTATAATTCTCATAGGTGTGTCGTTTAATAAAATAAAATTCTCTACCTTTCGTTCAACGGCCGAATGATATAATCCATGTAAATCTAAAGTTGTCATGATAGTAAATAGTATAAAAAAAAGGATGCCCCCCACAAGGAGGGGCACCCAAGGAAAAAGAACAAATATTCTTAGATTAAATAATCTTCCAACCCAAAGTACCAGCAGAAGCCGATGTAAACACAAGTCCAACTGATGCGTTAGGCGAAATAAGATCAATGCTTGTTAAGCTATCGTCAATAACTTGTGCACCAGCACGAGAAATTGTGATTTTAGCATCATCTAATCCAGCACCACCCTTGACATAAACAACATCACCAACTTCTGGAGATGCTGGGAGTGTCCAAGTACGGTTGGCAGTGATTCCTGCGCTACAGAAGTTGAGCCCACCAGAAAGTACCTGATTTGCATCACCGTGATCAGTCACACTAACAGAGTCACCACCAGTTGTGTCAACACTAAGAACACCGTTAGTTGCGGTAATACCGGTACCAGCGATAGCACTAGCATATGCACTAAAGGTGCGACTCTTAAGAACACCACTATCGATCCAAACTAACGAATCGGAAGCAAGTGTAGGAGCAGCAGCGACAGTGTTGCTAGCTTTAAGCGTTGAAGCTTGAAGCGCGCCAGAGCCCGAAAGAGCGCCGTCAGAGTCGACTTCCCAAAGGACAGCTTCAGCAGAATCTTTGACTCTCCATTTAGCATTACCATCAGCGTCACCAAGAACAGCAGCAACTTCTTTAGCAGCATCACCCTCTAAGCGAAGATTAGCGGCCGATGTACCACCCATAGAAATAACACCTTGCATTTGCGAAGAGTTATTACGGAAGTACAATGCTAAACCAGCTTCATCGGTATTACCAACAAAGATAAAGTTAGAAGCACCACCATTAACTCCGCTTCCTTGTTTAAGGCTCAAAGAAGTTCCAACTTCCATCGCGGCTGATGCAGAAACGTTACCAGCAACTTTTAACACTCCAGATGACAAAGTAAGCAAATCAGTATCAGAATCGAGACCAATGGTACTATCGTCGGCGACTCGAATGGCGTCGATGTAACCAATTCCATCTACATAGAGATCTTTCCATTCTAATCCATCAGCACCTAAGTCATAGGTGTTGTCAGCTTTTGGATCGATATCTGCAGCAATGCGACCGGTAATAGTCACGTCATCGCCGGTATCTGCACCTAATGTAACGTCACCGTTAACAGTTAAAGCTTCTGGTGCTAGCACCAGCAAGTTAGGATCGCTGTATGGTCCAATTTGTCCCGAACCAGCACCGCCATCGACAATGAGGGAGGCCAAAGAACCGGCGCCCGAACCAGAAATGGTTGTAGCATTGGAAATTGCACCACCAGCACTGACACCCACTGCAACGACTGCACCAGCAGCAGAAACAGTAAAGGCATCATTGACGTTGATACCACCGTCAAGGCTAGCCAAACCATCAACACTTAAAGTACCATTCGAAAGAATGTTACCACCCGCACTTACGGCAAAATCGCCTTCTTGTGCAAGAAGATTTCCTTTGATGTGAAGTGTAGAAGAACCGGAAGCAGCACCAGCAGTAGAAACAGTCCACTTGTCATCAACATTAATACCGCCGTCAAGGCTAGCTAAGCCGCTTGCACCAAGAGTGCTAACAGATGTGGCCCCAAGAGTAGCAACACCAGCACGAGTGATGCTATAGTCGTTAATTGTTAATTGTCCACCAACAGAAACGTTTCCAGAACCGGAAACAGTCGAGCCGGCGATGGCGCCAGCAGTAAGAGCACCAGCAGAAGTAAACGAGTAGGCAGAACCTAATGTTAATTTCTCCGAAGCACTTAATTCAGTAACATATAAATCAGAATTGCCAACGGCACCCGATAAATTACCTCTTAAAAATTTATAACTCATATTTTAAAACCCTCCAATTAATAGTTTTTATAGTTATGGTTAAGACACAATGATCCCCATCATTATGCCAAGCACATATAGATAAACCAATGCGCTCATTTATAATTAGTTTAATACCAATCGGCAGATATCATGTAATAAAGAATTTATTTATGCCATTGCAATATAACGTAATAGATGCATAAGGTGACTGTAAAAGCACCATTGTTTGCCCATCAATTAAATCACTTCCAGATCCTGATATTGTGATGTTATTTTGATTTGAAGAGCCTCCCTCGTCCTTAAAGACCCACGTTTGACCTGATGTTCCGGCTGAAGCAGAGGGCAGCGTTAATTTGACTGCTCCGCCTGATGTGTCGACTCCTAAATAGTAGTCAGATGTAGAAACTACTGTGTCGCTTGTGATTGCTACGCGGCGGTGGATGACCCCTCCGCTTAAAAAGCTAGTTCCAACTACAGAGAGTGTCTGGGATGGAGTTGCGTTCGATCCCACATTTAAACTGCTTGTAGTAAACGCTTGCGAAGAATTAATCTGAGTGAATATACCACCACCAGAACCTCCACCGCCTGCTGTAATTCCTGTTAATCGTGAACCATCTCCCTCAAGATAGGAAGCAGAAATGCCAGCACTAGCTGTAATATCTCCGGTAACAGAAAGGACCGATCCGTCAAAGGTAAGATTGGCCTCGCAGTTTAATACGTTTGCATCACCACCTACATTTGTTATTATTGCATTGTTAGTCGCATTAAAAACACGTGGCACATTTTCGATATCGGTGCCGTCGCCTCGATAAGTTCCCGAGACGATGTTTTCGACAATTAAATCACCGGGAACAAATTCTTGGGGAGTTACCGTGGTGCCTGATAAAACGTTGTAGGCCATAGTTTACCGCACCTCCCTTTAGAAGATAAACCACTTGCTATCCCCATCACTATATAGGTTAATGGAAGCCATTGAACCTGTAACAGTGAATGATGCGGCGCCATCAATAGTATCTCCAGCTGAGGCCGATACATAAATTGCTGTCGTTGTTCTGTTTAATACTTCATCTTTAATTACAAAAACTGCTCCTGAATTTACGTCGTCAGCCTCTGGTAATCTCACTTCCATATTGAAATCACCGCCAGCAGAACGAGAGACGCCCAAGATATACCCTCCTGTATTAACAGAAGCTGTATAGGGAGTTGTTCGTACAGGCAAGTAAGAACGATTTAAAAGGTTTAATCCAGTAAAGCTACCGGCTTGTACTCGATTACTGGCGGATACGCTTCCTGTGACATCAACATGGAACATCACGCTGTCGGATTGATTTCGAACTTGAAACTGCTCTTGATTGGCGTTAGAGCCTAATACTACTTCTGTGTTTTTACCTGCGCCGGTTTCTAAACGCAGTGTGGTGTTAAAACCTTGAAGCACTGTTTGCAGTTGACCTGAATCATTCCGCAGGTAAGACATCAGTCCACCTTCGGTTTCTGAGCCTATGAACAATCGATAGCTGTTGCCTCCATTAGTAGTAGTAGGTTGTGTAATACTAATGTTACCTGACGCTTGTAATTGTCCTCCGAGAACCAATTGGGAAGCAGACACTTGGCTATTGACCGCTAATATCCCGGTAGAGGTATTCATTTGGAGTGCATTGTGTCCTTTTATCGCATCACCGTTATGCCAAATTGCAACTTGATTAGCGCTTGGCGAGCCAAATGTGTCAGGAATACCGGTTAATGTTGTTCCATCTCCAACAAATGCGGATGCTGAAATAAAGGTACTCGCGGATAAGCTAGTCGCGAATGCAGTTCCCATGTGCACTGTTCCACTTAGCTCAGTTAATGCACTAGCTGATAATGTTCGCGCTATAACTGCACCGGTGGACACTCCTACACTTGATGTTAAGGTACCACCGATAGTCAATGTATCAGTGCCGTTCCAAGCAAGATCACTATCTGCTTTAAGGGTGTCTTCATCAGACCATAAAGTAAGCTGATTTGCCGATGGGGTACCTGTGTAATCTACAAGTTTTCCAGCCCAAACTTTAGAATCAATTTCATCATGAGCGATTTTATTTTCACTGTTGAGTATAAGAACAGTATTGTCTGTGCTGGCCGTAACATTGCTTAATTTAACATGGGCGCCAACAATTGTAATTGCAGCGCTGTTGTTCTCGCCAAGGGTCGTATTGGCTAATAGGCTTGCATTAACTGTTGAGTTGAACTTATCTCCTGTGACACTAAGCCCGGCAGAAGCTGTGACTTGTGAGTTTGCGGTTGTGACGTCTGCTGCTGCATCGCCTAAAGTCACAGTCCCGCGAGCAGTAAGCGTGCTATCAAAATGCGCTGCGGCGGAAGCTGTTAACGGCGCACTAACTAATAAGCCTCCAGATGCAGTAAGTTGTGAAGTCACTGTGGTAACATCTGTCGCAGCATTTCCTAAAGCAACGTTGCCATGAAGAGATGAGTTTCCTGAAACTCCTAATGTTCCTGTGACGGCCAAACTATAGTCAGGAGTAATCGTATTGATACCAACATAGCTGGAGCTTGCGTATAGTGTGGGGGTCGCATATGCAGTAGAGGGTCCACTTATAATTAAACTACCGGTTCTTACATGAACATCGGCGTTGTCATTACCAAAAAAAGTTGAACCCGTGAGCGATAAATCACTCACAAAAACACTAGCAGTAACTGGACCTTCAACCTTTAAAGAGCCGCTTAAGACCACAGTGTTAGAAGCGGTTAAAAAGACAAAATTGCTCGAACCAGATGCAGTATCGTCAGCAGTGACAAAAAGAATCTGTTCCGCGCTTCCTTGGATATCTTCCGAGGAGCCGGTGTCGCTACAGCGAATATAAGCCCAGCCGAAAGTAGACATATTTACCCTACTCCAGAAGAACCACTCCAGCTAGGTCCTGCGCTGCCTGAACATCTGTCAACTTCGATGCTGGTTAATCCTGCTACCACATCACAAACGGAATTAGCATTACCTGGGCTATAGAGCCACAGTTGAGAAACTTTTAACTCTAAAGGAGGAGTTTCCTCGTTAGCCTGAACTGAAAAATAATTACTTCCCGAAACTCCTATTTCCGAAAACCCTACTCTAAGAACTGAATTGTCTAGATTAACGATTCTTACCCAGCGAGTTACATAGGGAAATTCTACTACTGTTGCATCGTCGCACTCAATTCCTGCTGATGCGTAAGGCTGTCCGCTGACTTGGTACGCTCCGACATGATTAATTCCAACCTTAGCTTGCCAGGATGGGGTGAAATTCGTTGCCATTATAAAGCTCCTATAAATTTAATACTGTTCACTATAATTAGTCCTTACTTTTTTCTATTACGTCTTTCTTTCGCTCTTTGGCGTTTTCTCTGTTCTCTAAGTCTGGTGCGTTCTGCGCGTAGTCTTTTTTCTTTCTTAGCTACAGAAGGTTTTTTGTATCGACGATTGTCTTTTACGGTTTCTATGATCTTTTCTTTTTTAACTTTTTTGATAAATCTTCTTATCATTCGTTCAGGATTTCCCCGACACTCTGACGCCTTAACAGTTACATTCGCTTTTCTAGACATTAATCACCTACTTCATCGCCTGCCAAATTTGAGAAGCGCCGCCCATCAAAGAACTAATGTCTACTCCTGCGTCACTGGGACTTCCTAGATCGACTGAGCCTGGTTTTGGCTCAGCGGCCTCATAACTACTCATTGCTTCAGTTCCTTCAAATAAATTGACACCATTATAGGCATCCGAATTAATTGAAGACATTAATTTTTCACGATGTTCTTGTATTTTTTTATTGGCATTTTGCGTCTTTCTTCGCATTTGTGAAGGAGCGGGCTCTTTCATTGTTCGTTGATTCCGCACGGATTCTGTTAAAACAGCTCCCTGCATTCCTTGCGCCACTTCTGAAACAATTCCAGATAAAAGCCCTTCTTCTAAAAGGACTTCATGTATGCACTCTTTTACAAGAGGTTTGATTATTTTTTTTAAATCATTCTTCTTCATCAAAGTCACTCAATACTTCATTTAAAAGTCTATTAATTCTATCAGCTTTTGTAAAAACGCGAGATGTATCAAATTCTTTAGCTTCGCGCATCATAAAAGCATTAGGTGTCGAAGGCTCAGACACAAAATCAAAACAAATAAGTTGAAAATCGTCTTCAACTACAACATGCCCTTGTGCAGACTCGGTAACAGAGCCCATACCTCGTGAGGAAATACCTAGTTTGACACCTGATTCTACCAAGGATTTAAGAATACCCCCTGAAGGTGTGTCTAAAACTTTTACTTTACCCATCACATTTTTGTTTTCCCACCAAACATCAGT
>MDSZ01076058.1_pt1 | contig 22233 bp, 18 predicted proteins | sample 811201 | NCBI WGS metagenome assembly MDSZ01 (sample SAMN05326647, study PRJNA326480) | marine metagenome | isolation source: seawater | place: Indian Ocean: North | collected 2010 | reverse complement strand
GGGACGCCCATGATTTTCGATGATTCGCGATGTCTTCTTCTTGTGTGTTTTTGGTCGTCTCAAAAGTCTTCGAGAGTATTTTTGTGAGGAGTACTTTTTTTTGTTTTTTGTTTTTTTTGGTCGAAGAAGAAGAAATATAATAAAGACCGACCTTTTAGTATGTGCATATTATTATACGAGTGTGTTGTGAGAGGCTCTCTAGTATAGAGTGGAGTGAAGTCCATGACGGGGACTCCTCTCTCTTTCTCTCTCTCTCTCTCTCTCTCTCTCTCTCTCTCTCTCGACGAAAACGTTTTGTCTGTTACATGCACCCACTCTCAAGTCCATATATACTGCCATGTGTGTTCTATTAAAATACCGGCTAAAAAAACAACACCGCGTAACGCGGGGCGGGGGGGTCACGTCGTCGTCGTCGTCGTCGTCATCGGTTGCTCGGCGTCCACCACTTATAGACTTTTCTTCCTTTGGCGTGACGGTTTTGAGACGACTGTGTAGGAGAGAAGAAGCAGAACGCGAGGTAGCCAGTCGCGAGGAAAAACGTCGCGAAGACGGTTTTCCCGTGAATCGTCCCGGGCGGTTGGCGCGCGCTCAGACGCGCGCGACGCTTCGGCGTGTCCTCCTCCGCCGCCGCCGCCGCCATGGTGGACTCTTCTTTACGAAAACAACGAAGATGTGTGCATATGTGCAAAGCGCGCTTATTACTAATGGGAAAATGTGTGGGGAAAAACTGTCTCGAATTGGAAGTGAAAAAGTCTTCACATTTTGTGGATATATACGACTCATTTTTTGAAACCAAAGCCTCTTTGAAGACGACGACGACGTTCCGCGATGTTTGCCCAGTCGTCGTCGTCGTCGTGTCGAACCACTCGTAGTTCTTCTTCTTCTTCTTCTTCTTCTTTTTCTTCTCGGGTGACGACGCGTCGCGAAGGAAGAGCATGCCGGAACGACGTCGCGCGGAACGATGGAGTGCAATCTTGTCCACGGAGACACAAAAAACAGTTCGCGAGGAGGAGGAGGAGGACGACGACGACGACATCGGTTTTGGACGACGACGACGACGACGACGACGCGAAGAAAGCCGAACAAGTGGGAGTGACGCTCGTCGTATTCGCGAACGCGCGAGAAAATTCGTGTCTGAAGTATCCGAAGTCGTTGCCGGACTACAAAAGCGACGACTCGACGAAGAAAGCGGACGATTTCGTCCCATGGAAAGACGTGTGGGAACACGTGGGACGACGCCTGCGATGGTCCAACGCGCGGTTCGAAACGATTGTTCTCGACTGCGCCGATGAGGACGAGATGTCCAGCGAGAGAGCAATGGAAGCGTGCTCGAAGGCGACGTGCTTTATCGCGTGCGATGTTGGAGAGAATGCAGACGTCGCGACACATATGAGTCGATTAACCGCACCAATACCGACCGGAGTGGTGGTCGGGACGAGTTCGGAGACGCTGCGCGACGCAGAGAAATTACAGTTCATGCCGATGAATGCGAAGAAAGAGAACCAGTTCGATATCTTCGAAATGCCGTTTGAAACCAGAAGGGAAAAAGATAAGAAGAAGTTTTTACAAATGAAGACGTTATTCGAGAGGAAGAATCATTTGGATTTACTGTTCATGAGTTTAGTGTTGATCGATGCGTGCGAGGTACCGGGTATCACCGTCCCTGAAGTCGCCATCAACCAAGAGATTAATATTGGGAACGTGTGGTGCATAGCCTACAACTGTGGATCGAAATTGTTAGACTGCTATAAAAACCCGCGGTGTAGGAAATCGTTAGATTGCGTCGACGCGTGCGGAATGAACGACCAAGTGTGCACGTACACGTGCATTCGCTCGTACCAAAATCGAGAATTTGAATATTTGGCCAGGTGCATGCTGCATTCGCACAATTGTTTAGGAAACGATGCCACGCAGCCGGAATTCCCCATAGTAAAACCGATGAAAACATTCAGAGGTGAAAAGTTGACGCACGATGTCGCAGAGCAAATCATGCAAGGTTGGCTTGGTTCAGAAAGGGATGGGAAGAAAGTCAATTACTCCTGGCTCGCGGTCGCTGGTCAAAATCCAGCGTACGATCATTTTCCGGCACAATACCAAATATGGTACGCCGGAAAGGCGCGCAATTCGTTTTGGTACAATCCAGTGTTTAAAGTCAACACGTTAGATGGAAAATCCGTCTGGCGTCGCTCGGACTACCGATGCAAACGCGAAGATACCCCCGGGACGTTTACATTCACATTCATGGACAACGGCGTCACCTCCAAAGAATACTGGCGAGTTGTAGACGCAGCGGATGACTTATCGTGGGCGTTGTATTACTACGCCGGCGCCGCCAAATCTGCCGGACAAATGTACGTCGGCGCAGTCTTAGCGACGCCGGACGGATTGTGGCCTCCGACGCGCGAGATGGAACGCGTCGAAAGAGCGTTATGGGAAGGGTGCGGCTGCAAAATGTGGGAGATGATGGAGGTTGATAACAGGCCGGAAGTGATTCGAGGTGCACCACTGGAGCCGTTACACGACGTCGTCTTAAAACAGTCTTTGTGCAATTACTCGTGCTAATTGGATATCGCTTTATTGCCGCATTATTCGAGACATTTTCTTCGCGCGGTCTCGCACTCTTTTCTTCATTTTCTGTGATGCGTTTTCGCAATCTCATGGCATCTCCACCACCACCGTCGTCTGCGACGACGACTCGGACGACTCGGACGACGACGAAGAAGAAGAGCGCGGTGCGACCGCTTCCACTTCTTCGTTTTGCCGTCATTTGCTCCACGTTTCTCTCTTTGTTCTTCGTCGCGTTCTTTTTGAAGCGCGCGAGACAACATCGTCGTCACCAGAATCGAACCGTCGCGTATTCGTTGTGGTTCGAACCGCCTTTTGACGACGACGACGACGAGTCCTCGTTATCCTCGCGCGCGAAAAAGTTCATCGCCGAAGAAAACGCGAAAAACGACGTCGCGTTCGAACCGCACGTGACGTTACTCGGTCCGATTTATCACGACTCGGCGGACGAGAGCGAACTCGTCGCCAAAACGGCTCGAATGGTTCGAGAGATCCAACGAGAAGAAGGACACACAAATAAACGACGACGGTTCGGGGAGATTCGGTTCCCGAAAGGCGCGCAGATCGGGACGACGTATTTCCAATGCGTCTATTTAGAAGCCGAAGTGACGATGAACTTAATACGCGCGAGAGAAAAGGCGATCGAAACCTTCGATGTTCGAGACGCCAGACGGTACGTGCCGCACATGTCTTTAGTCTACGGCGACTATTCGCGAAGCGAACGGGTACGGTTGACGACGAAAGCGGACGAAGTGTTTAGGAAGGCGTTCTCGTTGTTCAACACGGACGAAGAGAACGAGGATGAAAACTTCACCGGGGAAGCGTTTGAAGCGACGAGCGTGAGCTTGTGGAAGACGGACGTTGAAGATAAGAGTTGCAAGTCGTGGCGGAAAATTAAAGAGTTTCCTTTGTAATATGTATGTATGTAGTGCTACTGTAACAAAATACTAGTTTTGTAGCGGAGACGCGACGAAGAGGAAGAACCGCGTCGTCGTTTTGGTGTGTCGTTTGTCGTATTCTCTCTCTCTCTGTCTTTACTAAAACTGTTGCTATTGTCGTCTATTACGTCTCCCCGGTCCGGCGCGTCTCAACGCTCTCCCCCTCTATGGTACGGATGCTGTTCTCTCTTTTGCCAACGGTGGTGAAAGTGCGGCAAATCGATCGGTTTCCTCAAGCTCCCGATCACTCCGGTGTCGTCGCGCAGGTACGGGTCTAATCTTTTGTACACCGTCTCTTCCACGTCTTCCAATCGGTCGAGCAGCGATCCATCGTGCGCGTGCGGGTGTTGGTACATCGGTGTCCGTTGCACCGCGTCGGCGTCGGACTGAAACTCGCGCAAGAGGATGGCGACGGACGCCGCGAGACAGAGAAGAAAGCACGTCACCGCGGCCGTCGCGACGATGCGCCGCTGTTGTTGGCGATTCATCATCGTCTCGTCGTCTTTTAGTATCACGCAGCAGCACACACGACACAGTACGTTGGTCTTAGGTGTAAAGAAAGCACTAATTATTCGCTTTTGGTGTTGACGCGAAAAAAGAACACACGAACACAAAGGAACGCCGTCGCAAAAGCCCAAAAGCAGGCAAGCTCTCGTCAAAGTCGTCGTCGTCCACAAAAAAGCGCGTTGTTGTTGTTCTTGGTGTTTTGTTTCGATTTATTGGCAGAGTATAATAATAGCGCCGTGTTATTAAACGTCTTCTTCTCGTGCGTGTCTGCGGTAATGTGTCGCGTAAAAAAGACATCTCAACACCACAACGCATTTTTTGTTTTTTTGGAAAAGGTAACAAACAACGAATATATATACGTACCTATGTATGGACCAAACTTCTTCAATTTGAAATGTTTATGGCATCACATGAAACCCTAAAAACACCTTTTTTTTGCACCTTCATTTTTGAAGCGAAAAACAGTCAAAACTCAAACACCGCGAGAGAGAGAGAGAGATGCATCCTCGTCTTTGTCGTCATGGGTCAAAACGCATCGTCGTCGAGGACGAATACTACTACTACGACGACTCACGACACCAACAAAAAGCAGCAGCAGCAGCAGCGCAGTAGCAAAACCTCCTCGCGAGAAAAAAACCACTTTCACCACCACCACCGCGCGACGACGACGACGACGACGACGACCGACGACAACGAATTCATCGAAGTTTTTGTCTCGACGTCAAATGGGATCGAATCCAAAGACGACGCGTCAAAAAAGCTTTCATCATCATCATCGGCTTTTGTCGACGACGACGACGACGACGAGACGAGAGCGCGGCTGGTGTTGTTGAAACGCCTGAACGAACTGAGAGAGTCCGCGCCATCGACGGCATCCGTCGTCGTCGGGAACGACGACGACGGCAGACGCGATGGTGGTGCTAAAGCTGCTCGGAAAGGATGCACAAAAAGCAACAGCAGTTGGCAAAAAGTGTTCGATTTGCTCGACGCGTACGAGCGATTGAAAACGAAACTGAACGACGAAGAAGACGAAAACGACGCACGTTGTTTCGAACGACGCGAGTTTACGACGAAACTACAGGAAGTTACAAAAACGATTCGACGCCGCGCCGCCGCCTCCAACACACCACACTCCGACGACGATATGCCGTCGCCGTCGCGCGGAGACGACGAGGACGAGGACGAGGACGACGACGACGACAACTCCGACGACGACGACGAAAGGCGTACTCCTGGCGCCTCCTTTCGACACGCTGATGGTATACTCGAGGTCGCCGATAGACTCTCTCGTCTTCGGTGGTAATACTACTCTTTGGACCGAGTCGGTCGAGCGCGTACGTCGAGCTCCTCGAACGCACAAACATCTTCAAACTTTTCTGTTTTAGGGGTTTAAAACCCTAAACCCTATACAAGAAAATTAGGTTAACGACCTTGCCCCCTTTTCGTGGGCTTTTTTTACTTGCGACAGTTGTGAGAAGAAGAAGAAGAAAAGTCCGCGCGGATTTTTTCCGCGCCGTCCTCGAGAGGCACATCATCATGACCGCTCCGTGTCTGGTTTGCGGAAGCGCAATGCTGGTGCGTGCGTTCTTTCATTTCAAATTCGTTGTTGTTGTGTCGCGCGCGTTCATCGATGTTGTGAATTCATTTTTTTAAAGAGGGCGGCTTCGTAACGAACTCTTTGAATCGCGTCGGCGTCGACGTAGTAAACGATCGAGACTTCTTTTCGGTTGGTGGTTTAAAAGTCTCGCTCGTGGTTGGTGTTGCACGCGTTTGCGCGACGATCATCTTTAGGTTTGTCGGGGACCCGCACGAACGCGCGTCGTCGTCGTCGCGCGCGTGTTTTTTGGTCGTCGCCGCTCTTTTTTTGTCATTATTTTATTATGGACTCTTCTGACGAACAACACAACTTACCACACTTTGCACCTGTATTATTACGCGTCGTCGTCGGCGGTCAACCATCAACCAGGATGCGAGCGAGCATTTGAGAAGTCACATGTGCTTTGCCTGCGAACGGAAGAGGAGTCAGGGTGAAAAAGTAGGAGTGAACAAAACCTCGCGGTCCGGGTCGTTCGAGATGGAAGATATCAGAGGCGACGGGGCGAAACCGTTTTTACCGAACATCGACGAGGGCGGAGAAGAAAAGGGAATAGGGAACAACGAAAACGAGTTTAGTCCGTACTTTGGCAACGTTGGAGAGTTGGCGATGAAGAACGACGAGCAAGACAACGAAATGATGGGGTTCTTTAAGAAGAGCGTGGCGAGTCGCGTGAGGTCGCAACGGGAGGCGAGCACGAGAACGTCGGGGAGGTCGAGTCCCCCCGGTAGTGGTGGGGAGATGGGGAAAGGGAAGAATAAGACGCCACTTTCCGGCAAAGGCGCCTCGAAGAAACGGTCGAATCAACACGGCACGAAAACGAACAAGCAAAATCTCGCGGGTAAAAAAGGCAAAGCGAATAACAGCTTGGGAGATCATTCACACGCGAGAGACGACCCGGGATTATCTCTGTACGATTTCGCTCACGATTTAGTGGACAACCCGAGTAAAGGTAGTTCTGAGGACAACGAAGGAAACACAAATAGCGGAGACAACGCGAGCAACGAAAATAGCAAAGGAGGAGCATCTTCTGGACGACGAACGAATCGGAGCAGCTCGTCGAATTCGTCGAGGGAGGAGATTTTTCAACTCGGAAATTCGATGGCAACAACAGCAACGACTTCGACGAGCATACCAAAGAAACGAACGAAACTGAAAGAAACGAAAGCGAAGAAAGAAACGAAAAAAGTGACGAGCACAAAACCGAAAACGACAACCACGACAAAATCGGGTAAACCGAAGAAGAAACTTGGGCGACCTCGCAAAGAGGACAACTCGTTAGGGACGTTGTTCTCTCCGTCGACGAAAATTGCTCGGAGCAAACGAACGACCATTTCACGCAAAGCGAAGACGAATGTGCCTGCCCCAGTGCTGCTGAAAGGTATCGGGTCCAACGAATCGATTTCCATCGAAGGTGAAATTCCAGCTCTTAAGAAAGAAAATGAAGTGAACAAAGGCGTCAATGTCTCAACCCAGCCACCGACGCACATGCAAACCGAACAACCCAGAGTGTCACAAAATGACGAAACCATAAATCATGGCCGGTCTGACTTTCTTTTTCAAGATCCGAATCCCGCCACCACCGCCACTAAAGACATAACAAATCAAGCCATGTCGGATCTCTTGTACCTTCAAAGCCAAGAACAAAAAATGTTGATGCAGCAACAACTCGAAGAACGAGAACGGTTGACAAAGTCCATCTTCAATGCTGCGGCGAACGAAAACGCTGCAGCAACCCTTGCGACGACTAAGATGAATAACACCAAACGAAGAAAGAAAAGAATGACACAAAAAGATGAGCAAAATGCCATGGTATACGATCGCTCGCACGCGCCGGGTGGCGAAGAACGTCCCGCGGTATTAGCTCGATACCTCGAAAAGAGAAAGACAAGGAAGTTTGCCAAGAAAATTCACTACGAAAGTCGAAAGGTGAGAGCGGATAACCGCGTGCGCGTAAAAGGCCGATTCGCGAGCGGGAGCGTGAATATCGTCGAAAAACATAAGGAAAAGACGTCGGAGCAAAAGCAACTCACGAACGCGCAAATTCAGACCAGAGAAATTATGGGGGCTGTCGGTTCCGCTGGAGCCAACATAGCCGCCGAGAAGGAGATGGCGCGAGAAACGAACGTTGCCGACTTTTCAGCTCTCGATCAAGCGCCTGCTACCATGGCGCCCCTTACTAACACATAACCATCTGTATATTTTATAATTACATACTATTCTGTACCTATGTACCCGGGTACCACGGGTACCATTTACTATTATCTATCAGTCTGTATACCCTTCAACACTCTTACTATACACTCGCACGCATCGCTATTTCGCTTCCTTCGGCACTTCCCACGTCTCCTTATCCGGGTCCGCGCTTTTCAGACTCGTCTCAAAATTTCCTCTCTCGTTCATCTTTCCTTGCAACACGTTCATCGTCAAAAAGTCTCTCGCCTCTTCGCCGTCTCTGATGCGTTTCTGAATCTCCTTTTCATCGGTCGCGTTTTTGTTCGAATCGAAATGCGACCGGATTTCGACCAGAGACGCGTCCAACGCTTTCTCATCGCCGGCAAAGAGTCGCGCGCGCGCGCGGAGGAGTTCCCGGAAGAGCTTTTTGACCACCCCGTTTTTTGCGAGCGTTACTCCTCCTCCTCCGCCGCCGCCAACGCCCGGCGACATAGTGTGTGTGTGTGTTGTTCTCGGTAGAGTTGTATTCGCAAGTGGTGGTGGCAGAGTCTTTGGCGAGGAGGAGGAGGAAGTTTCCAAAAAAACGTATCTAAAAAAACCCTTCAAAAAATACGCGCAAAAAAACATAAGAAAGCACACGGCATCATGTCCGCGCCGTCCTCGTCCTGCGATCGAGACGACATCAACGTCCTCGTACCTCTCGGCCCGGTTTCGCAATCGGACGTGAACGAGAACATCGTGCGATACTTTTCGCGACACTTGGCGTCGCCGCGCGTTCGCGCGTACGTCTTCTCCTTTTGTCACGTGTCTCCCCCAAAAACCAAAGGGGAGAGGAAAGAAGTCGATCCAATCACGAAACGGTTCGGGTGCCGCAAAGCGGCTATAAGCGTTTTGGACGATTCGAGATTGAAGAAAAAAGTCGTGGACGTTCCAGGCGCGGCGCTGGAAAAGACGTTCGTACCCGAGTTCATGCCGCTGGGAGGAAAGTTGCGAGCGAGTTTGTTCTCGTTGAGTTCAGGGCAGAACGTAAAATCGATCGAAGTCTTCGAGGTGGATCCAGAGTCCGGGTTTCCTCACGCCGCCGCAGCCATCCAGGGGATTTGCGATGGAATGTACGCGAAAAAAGAAAGCGCTTTACCCGGGGAAAAGGTGGAAGAAGAAACGCAGCCGGCGTTTTACGTGCCGAGACCGGATTACGTATTGATGGGCACGCACGGTAAAGGGCTTCTCGAACGATTTATCGTCGGTAGCGTCGCGACTAACGTTCTCCATAACGTAGACGTGCCGTGCATCTTTTACCGAAGCTCAGTGGAGTTTAAAGAAGAACAAGTGCAAGGCGTTAAGTCAGAGATCGAGGCGTATCGAATGTATGCAGTCGAACCGCATGCGAAAGAAAGCGAAGGAGGCAAAGCCGATCAGCAACATAAAAAAAACGTCGTCTTGTTGGGCGTCTGTGGTACGCAATCGTCTATTGATGTGGTTAAATTCTACGTCAAAAAGCTCGCGCGCGAAAACGACGACGTTATATTAGCGCACGTTCCAATGAAAGAACATTCCATGCATTCGAAACACGTCACGCAATCCGATATCACGCTCAACCTAGAGACGTGTAAAAAACTCATCGAAGTGTACGTGAAAGACAACAAGTGCGAAGACACCTTTCGTTTACGCGACGTCGTGGATCTTGGAAAGAAATCTGTCGCAACGAGTCCAAGAATCCTCGATCCGCGCGAACAACTCGTTGAAGCTGCCAAGGGTTTCGGTGCAACCATGTTAATCGTTGGACGCTCGGCGTTTGGAGACAAACACTTAATCGGGAGGATGTTATATATCGGAACTTTGCCCTTGTTTTGCACTCAATACGCCTCTTGTCCAGTGTGCGTGTATAATCCTCCAAGAGTCGAGCACGAGCCAAAAAGCTACCATCAGTAAAACGAGTTAAGAAGAACTGTTTCAAAGAGAGCGTGTGAGTGTGAGGAATATGAACGCTCGATGAAGGCGCCTTTCTCTCCGGTTTCCATTTCTTTTCGCGTATTTTTTGTGGAGAGACATCGTTCAAGTAAACAACAAATTAACCTCAAAATTTCTCGTTTCCCCGCACTTTTTTTCTTCCCCGCATCACCAGTCTCTTCAATTCGTGGCGTTATACCATCGCGACGACCATGTTATCTAAATCTCTGACGCAGTTTGCGGTCCACCACGCACCCTCGCGCGCGTTGAGTAAGAAAAGAAGTGAGACCACGAACACGAGGAAAGTAAAATTGTTCACGGCGGCGGCTCTCTCCCCCCCATCGAACGATTCGAGTCCGAGAAGAGCGAAAGGATCATCCTCGGGTACAAGCAAAAAGGTCTCCAAGAACGCGTTGAAAAAACAAGGGAAATGGCAAAAAGGAAGAGCGAATTATCGCTCTTCTGGTTCCACGGGTGGGTCCAAAGCCGGGTTTGAGATTCAAACGAAATTGACCCAAAGTAACTCCTTAGATGAATTGTTCGAGGTTGTGCGAGAGTTCGTCGACCAGTTTGATGCCATAAACGCCTCGACGGCGTTGCATCGAATTGCGAGTAAAGGAACGAGAGAATTCGAGAAAAATTTGCGAAAATTCGATAAGAATAATGGAGATTCGTGGATGAGTACGGCAAGAGCTGGGAGAAGGATGAGTCACGACGGCGTCAATCGACATCCATACGAACAGATAATAAGAAACTCGGATTTTGATAATTTGATGCAAGTGGTGGAAGATAATTTAGGGAATATGGATGTGTTTGGCTTAGCGAATGTCGCGTGGTCCTTGGCTACTTTGAAAGTCTTTGAAAAAAACGATTGGGGGAATGTAGAGGGAGGCAAGGACGAGAGAGGCACAGAAATGTTGGATACGATTGCAAGTAATTTCGCAAAGTGCGTGACAATACAAGGGGGGGCGAATGTGAGACCGCAAGCGTTTAGTAACTTGATTTGGGCGTATGGGAATGTTAAATATAAAATTAGCGACGATGATGGGGTTTTGAGTAGAATTTACAGTCAGTGCGAAACGTCGTGGGTGGAAAATGCGGATGCGTGGAAACCGCAGGAAATGGCGAATTTATTGGTTGGCGTGGCACACGGAGACAACGCGACGGACCGATGGTCATTCTATGAAAAACTACAAAATTGCGCGGTGCACAACTTAAAATTATACCCGATCGGCGCTCCAAAAGCGGATATGAGATTTGCGTTTAGCTCGAGGGACATTTCAAATTTTTTGTGGGGTTTGAGCAAGTCACTCAAATCGCAAAGGTTCAATGCGCAATCAATCGATCCCGAATTGATTTCGTTGATGTTAAACCGGTTGGTGGCGGATAATTTTGGTGGTTCACAAAGTGCCTTGAACATTTCCATGACCGTTTGGGCGCTTGCAAACTGTAAGTGTCAAGTTCCTACTACGTTTATGAACGCGTTGAATCGAGAGATTCCGCGAATGGCGAAGAGACTTTCAACATCACAGCTCGACGCTATCGCCTGGTCTATTGGTGAAGCGAGGCAAACTTTAAAGTATGACAACGATGCCATCGATACCATTGCAGAAGCTATCGCAGATAAAAGAGACAGCATGTATAACGAATCAGATCCGGAACTCGTTGCGAAAACCTTTTGGGCGTTGTCTCGACGCGGACGAATTCCAGCCGATGGTTCAATCATCGATAAACTCGTGCGAAAAGTCGAAACGTGCGCAGATGATTTGGAACGAGCAGATAAATTATTGGTCTTACACGCATGGGGTGTTTTGCGAATTTCTCCGGGCGAGAAAATCGTCAACAAACTCGTACGAACGTTTTTGGATGAAGATGAAGACGAGGAGTTGGAACCGGACGAATGCGCAAAATTGCTTTGCGCATACGGCCGCATTAATCATCGACCGTCCTCATCCTCTGACACTGGTAGTGATTTTGAAGCGCATCTCGAAAATCTGGCCAAAACACTCGCCGACTCCGCCGAGGCCTCACGACTCAACCCTGGTACTCTTGCACTCGGCTTGTGGGGCTGCGCGCTCTTAAAACTTGATTTGGACGAAGACGTTTTAGATGCCTTAGCAAGAGATGCTATTCGTCAAACCGAAGCCCTGCGTCCAAACGCGTTTGCCAAATGCATCTGGGCTTTATCTACTTTAGCGTACGACCCAACGCAAGAGGATTTAGCAAAATTAATCCAGAAAGCTCAGGCGACGATTTTATCGCCGAGCGATGTGAATGACGCGAGCCAAAGCACGAGAGATGAGGTGGAAATCGCCTTGAAGAAATTAGGCGCCGGTTCTTTCGCGTAAAACGATACACTGTATATTGAATCGATGATCGTTGTACCATGGTAATTGTAAAAAGCATCCGTACATTTTGAACCACGACTTTGATTATTACAAATTCGTTCTGTCTTTTATTTATTAAGTAATTCTGTTATTTTTCCGCGCTCGATTTCGAAAAAGCGCCGTTTTTCAAGGCGAACACACGCACCCGGCACATACAGTACATCATGCGAACGATATCATCGCGCTCACAAATATCACCCAACCGGCAGTTCCGACGACACCCGATCGCTCGTCGACCTTTACGTCGATGCGCCGAGAGAAAAACGACGACATCGAGCGACGCCGGCGCGTCCAAAGAGTCTTCAATTCAGTCGGAAAGCACCGATGTCACGAAATCTCCATATTACCGCGAACTATCCAAAGACGTGGACTCGATCGATGCCACGCTCTTAACAAATGCTCCTTCAGACTTTTTTGAACTTTTAGATTTAGATTTGGACGACGCGGATGTTTGGGCTTCGGGTGATGAAGATTTGGTACAAACAACGGTTTCGAAAGCGTTCAAGAAAAAATTAGTAATATCCCATCCGGATGTGTTGCTGTCGAAATACGAAGACGCATCCGAGGAAGAGACGAATGAATTTGCGGTGATATTAAACGCGGCGTATAAGACGTTGTCAGATGTGCAAACGAGAGAACCGTATCTCAATGCAGTCATCGACTTTCGGAAACATTTTTTCCTTGAGGAAGAAACAAAGTTCGACGGCACTCCGGTGTCCAAATGGAGCGGCGAAGAAGGAGAGACGAGGGCGGTGTTTGTGGATGAAAGCGTGTGTATTGGGTGCGCGAATTGCGCGCAGTACGCCTCAAACACTTTTTCCATGGAATCGGATTTCGGTCGTGCGAGAGTGGTGGACCAATGGGCCGACGATAAGGAAACGATTGAGATTGCCATCGATATGTGTCCCGTGGATTGCATTTGGTTCGTGAAGAGGACGCAACTCGCCGCGTTAGAACATTGCATGAAGTTTTGCCCGCGAGAAGATCCGGGAATTATGGGCAGAAGAAGGGGCGGTAATGGTGGTTCACAGAGGGCTAAGGTTAATCCATTCTGTGCAGCCGAAAGTTTTTTGAAACGTTTCGACGAAAACGGCGAACTCTTTGGCGGTAAAAATCCTGCCGGATTATCGTTCTCGTGGCACGACGAACGTTTAGCGTCCACAATTGCCAAAGCCTGGTTGTCTTTACCTGAAGAAGTACGACAAAAAGGTTGGCCGGATTTCAAACACAAATTCAACTCCTTTGGCATCGGTGGAGATAGCTCGGTCGAAGATCGCACGTTCTTGAGGACTCGATAATAATTATTATTATTTTACACGAATGTTTCTGTTGTAGTATTAAGTGCTGTACCAAAATAGAAAATACGCGAGACGATGAACGAGAAAAACACGAGAGAAAACAATAATAAAAAAGCACCCGTCGCGGTCTTAATTAAGCCCGGTACGATACCGACACGAGCCTCTTTCTTTCTCTCTATTCCATGGCGAACGACGCCGCGTCGTCTTCTACTTCTTGGCGACTCGTGGCGTTCGGCGCGCTCTGTTATTGGATCGCGTTGGTGCTGATACTGAAAACGAAGAGAGACGAATACTTCTCTTCATCTTCCACTTTGAAGGGGTCACCAAGAGATGAGATGGTATCTCTCGCGGTGGTAACGCCAACGCATCATCGAGAGAAGGATAAAAATTTTCAGACGCACGCATTGCTTGCACTCAAGAACACGCTGTGTTCGAGTTCTGTTGATATGGATATTGTGTGGGTCCTCGTCGAAAGCGAAAGCGATTGGCGCAAAAGTCCACTGGTTGAAAGATACGAAAAAGAAAACAGACCGTTGTACTGTCAACGCGTGCACGTGAAAGCTTTGAGAGTAAGTGTGAGACACACTAAGAATGGCCATCGAGGAGTATCGCAAAGGAACAAAGCGTTGGACTGGTTGCAAATGAATCCGTGGTTACCCGAACAGAATCCAGTCGTTTTATTTGCGGACGACGATAACGCCTACACAACAGAACATTTCGTGAGAGCATCCAAGGTACGAAAGGTGGGTATATGGCCAGTTGGGTTTCCCGGCACGACGAGTAAATTCGAAGCACCTTTTGTAAAAGGGCAAAACGATGCAATGATATCTCCGAGTGTCGTAGGCTTTCGTTCGTTTTGGTGTGGAAACTTGGCGTATAAACCTCGAATATTTAATGTCGACATGGCTGGATTTGGCGTTCGATTAAACGCGATAGGGTCCATTCGATTCGACGAGACTGCGCACCCTGGGTATTTGGAAGACATGTTCTTACAACGCATCACGCGCAACATCCACAAAAGAAATAATACGGACAGATACGACGACAACGACGCGTTCGTCCTTCTCGATGCTCTCGAGACGGTAAACGCAGACGATGGTATATTCGTTTGGCACTTGTACCATAAAGTAACGCCGGGTAAGACTTCATCGGTAAAGGTGCTCACACGAGTGCCAAAAGGAATAAGCTTTCTCTGCCCGCCCGCCCATATATAGTCGGTACTGTTAGAATACCGTTGTAGAGGAGAATCACATGCATACGCGCAGAATTGCATAAAAGTACGTAAGACATCTTTTCAAATTCTATATTTTCGCATATTCCAAAGAATTCTCTTCACAACTTGACTTGCGTGTACGCGTGTATAGATACGCGTAAAAATGCGCAATCTTCAGCACTTTCTCATCACGTGTATCTCCTTTTCGCTTCTCGGAGAATCTTTTTCAACATTACTTCGTTCTACGCAGCATCCACCGCGTCTGTCTCTTCGCGGTGGAAAATCAGATAACGGTATCTTCTCCGACATTTACAAAACGTCCTCGGTATCATCGTCTCCTTCCTCCTGTCTAAATGAAGGCACAAAAACGCACGACGGATGCAACGACCCAATGTATACGCAAGAATTGAACGACGACGAATCCGATCGATTCGATATGTTTGAGCTCGCGCGCTCGTGGACGCCTGGCTTTTGTGCTTCGTCGTCTTTTGAAGATGGTGCCTCGAAGACGAAGAAGAAAATGGAGTGCAAGAAGGAGTATTTAAAGAACGAGATGACCGTGCACGGGTTGTGGCCGAGTTATTCCGAGCCTTTCAGCGATCCTGCACTTATGTCGTCGACGAGAAATAAACAAAAGAAATGCTACTGGCCCCAAAATTGTCGCATGCCACCGGGATACCCGAGAAACGAGAGTTTTCATTACGACGAGGACGTGTTGCCCAAAAGCGAAGAGTTTAAGAGATTAGCACCGGCGTGGTATTACGACGGTTTGGCCGAGCACGAATGGGAAAAGCATGGAACATGTGCGATGTGGCCAGCGAAAGATGATTCTAGTATGAATAATGACATAGGAGAAGAGGAGAAGATAAAAAAATCGTTGACGCAGAGAAATTTTTACGCAGGGATGTTTCAGTTGGCGAAGAATTTAGGCACTCCGGACAAACTTCCGAGGAGCGCGGGAAAGAAAGTGCCTTTGGATGCACTTAAACATGCATTCTCGGAGTTAACGCCTGTCATTGCTGCGTTCGGGTGTGATTCGAGGTGTAACTTTGTTCAAATCGTCCAGTGTTTCAAGCGACCTTCTTCGTCGCACGCTGATTCTAGCAGTAGTTTCATAGGCCAACCAATGGACTGTCCGTGCGTCGGCGTTCGCGATTCTCGGTACGACAACTCGTGCGAGAGTCAGTGCAAAGACGGCGTGTACATCATTGACGCTGCCGAGAAATGATTTTATTATGGCATGTACGTTTAGGAGTAGTCTTGAAATATTTTAACTACTAAAATATCTGCACAAATTTCCTCCTCCTCATAGAACACAATGGAAGCATGGTGGACCGCCAACGTCCTCCAGCCGTTCGAGCAATTTATGGATTCCTACAACACGTCAAGCAACCGTCAATCTGCCGATGCAGTCCAAAAGCGAATCAAATTAGCGCGAACGACTGGTTTATGCAACCTGGAACGCAATCTCAATTGGAAACATTTTCCAGATTTCATCTTCGACGTAGTTGGCGCCAACAAGTGCAAAGTGATTGACGTTTCCGAAAATCAAATCGAAGAGATTCCAAATAAGGTTAATCTTTTACAAAAGTGCACGAAGTTGATCGTCGCGAATAACCTACTCTTGAGACTACCGAAGAATGGACTTCATATGAAAAGTTTAAAAGTCCTCAATCTAAGTCGAAATCGTCTAACAAAAATATGCATATTAGATTTACCGAATCTCGTCGAACTTATCTTGGACAACAACGATTTAACGGAGTTACCAGAGAGTTCATTCGGAACTATGAAAAAGTTGGAGATTTTCAGTTGCTCGGAGAATAGAATACGAGACGTGACGTGCGTCTCGGTGTGCGCGTCAATAACGGACTTGAGGTTAGAGAGAAATACGATCGAGACGATACCGGATGAATTTGCATTTTTGAGGAACCTGCGAAGATTAAAGATGGATGGGAACGAATTAATACAAACAGTTCCATCGGATGTGTTTAGATACTGCGAGCAGTTGGAGGATTTATCCTTGAAAGGTACCAAAGTGACCGCGGAAGATTTAAGAGAGGTTGAAGGATTCGAGATGTATGAATTGAGGCGACAAAAGAAGGTTGGGAAAAAGATCGACGGAAACGTGATGCTGCTGAGCGGCATGGACGACGGGCTTGCGAGGAAAATGTAGCAAGGATAGAAACCAATAGTTTATTTAGCAAACAGTACAATTCGTGACAAAACACAACTCGGCGTCTTAAAAGAAACCATCAAAAATATACATTATAGCGCGCGCTCACATTCCTCATTCCCAAATCAACAGTTTAGAAATATATTTCTCACATTCACTCCTCGGCTGGAACAATGCTTCCACTCGCCGGCAATGATGGACTGAAATCTTGTTGTTGTTCTTGTTCTTGTTCTTCTTCTTCTTGTTGTTGTTCTTGTTGTTGTTGTTGTTGTTGTTGTTGTTCATGAAGCTGCGGCATCGGTATTCCATTTGGATCCATGTTGAACGAACCGTCGGGCATCATTCCCGGCTGCCCAAACATAGCCACGTTCCCGGGAGGGAATCCCATTCCATATGGCGTACCCTGCATGTTCGGATATTCTTGTCCATCTGGAACTGCTCCTCCTGGCATACCTACTGCGTTCATGTTTGCATTCAGACTACTCATATCGACTACCCCAATGTTGCTAATGCTAGTGTTCCCATCGTCTCCTTGTTTCATGTTTTCTCCGCCGACGGGCAACGGGCCTCCTCCTCCTCCTCCTCCTTCGTTTTGTTGTTGTTGTTGTTGCATTGCTGCGAAATGAGGAGGTGGGATCATCATTCCGTTAGGCGCATAGATGATTGGATTACCCATCGCGTCAAACGGAGGCATACCCCCCGCTGCCATCATTTGCATCATTGCTTGTTGCTGTTGATGATGCCTCGATCCTCTCGGCGTCATTCCGTAACTCATCTGAGATATGTGTCGTGATGCATAATTTACATCAATTGTACGTCCTTGGAACTGTAAGTTGCGTAAATCCTTCACCGCAGCAGCAACTTCTGGATGTGCGAACTCGACGAACCCGTACCGTTTAGACGCGCCCGTTTCTTTATCGTAAATCAAACGCACTCGTACCACTGGGCCGTATTGCGAAAAGAACCATCCGACCTCTTCTTCCGTTGCAGTTTTTGGTAAACCTCCAACGAAGACTTGCGAAGAGTTTTGTGGGTATCCTCCACCGCCGATCCCTCCGGTGTTATTATTATACCGCCTCGATGAAGACGATGCGCCTCCAACCGTGCGGTCTTGATTGCTCCCTTGATCTTCCGCAGGCAATGGGAATCCATTTTCGTCCAGCAGAGGAATTACTTCGTTATTGCCCGTAGTCGCTTTTGTCGCGTTTTCGTTAGTGTCGTCTGAACCCTCCTCTTCAGGGTTATTCACGATCCCATCGTTCCCGTCGGATTGAGACGGCGGTCCGTTCACGCCGGCGCCGTTCATACCGTTCGAGTTCCCGGACTGATTGAATTGCGCTGGATACTGTCCTCTTTTTGGTCCCAGGAATCCTCTACCTCCCATAAATTTTCTCGGCCTCGGTTGTCCGAACATTCCTTGGTTCCCACCGATACCCGCCATGTTCGGATTAAAATATGGATCCACGACCATCATGTTCCCGTCTGGACCCATAACGATATTCGGTTGATGATACCCAGGTTGCCCGTAATGGTTCATGTGTCCACCTCCTCTACCACCTCTTCCACCCCCTCTTCCACCTCCGTAGCCGCCGCCATAGTCTCCTCTTCCTCCACTCATGAATCCTCCCCTCCCGCCGCCTCGTCCTCCTCCCATCATCATCTGGTTCGGGTACCCACCTTGAGCGTTAAAACTTCCTCTCATGTTTTGATGAGGATGGTTATTATAAAATCCACCACCGCTATTCATTGACATCATCATCATCATTGTATTGACATTCACATGATTCGGATCGTATCTCGGCGAATCTTTATTCGCCGCTTTCACGTCAATCGTCTTCCCGTCAATCTCCAATTTCCCCAATTCCAAAAATTTCTCCGCGCTTTCCTGGGTTTTAAATTTCACGAACCCGTAGCCTTTGTGGCATCCTTTCCTCGCGTCCGCGATCAGTTTCGTCGACACGTCTTCCGCGTGTTCGTTTTTGAAGAATCGCGTCACTCGCTCTTCGTCCACGACGTACGGCGGGACGCCGCCGATAAAGATCGTTCTTTTCGAATCGCCAACCTCCGCGGGGTCGTCCGGTGTCGAATTGGAAACCGCATCTTTCGCGGAGTTTTGGTTGTCTTCTTCGAGTCCAGCGGCGCTCGGCGCGAGAGGAGGCTCGACGACTTTCGTTTCTCCCGTCGTCGTCTCCTCCTTTTGCTCCTCGCGCTGCTGCTGTTGCCGCTCCTCTTCCTCGCCGCGACCCGATGATGATTCGTCCTTTTCCGAGCTCATAATTCCTCTCTTCAAATTCGGGATGAAGAAAAAAAAAACTTTCCAATTTTTTGTGCCTCTCGTGTTCTTCTTCTTCTTCTTCTTCTTTTCGTTCGCGCTTTTGTTACTCGACCAACTCAAAGCGCTCGTCGTCGTTTCTCCGACTCGTTTTCGCGACTTTAAAAAAAACGACGCGGGGGTGGGGGGAGTCTCTTCTTGGTCAAAAGAGTCGCGACAATAATACTACCGCGACGCGATTGCGATCGAAAGAGAGGGAGAGATACGAGAATAATTATTTATTTTTTAATTGGCTCTCTCTTTTCGATTGAGACCTTAAACAATCAACACTTTTTTTTTCCCTCTTTTTTTTGTCTTCTTTTACTTGGGAAAGAAAAAGAAAGAGCTCCCGTCTGGCGTGGTGTTGGTTTCCTTTAGAAGAAGAAGAAGAAGGGGACCACGAGAGAAGGCGGAGAGGAGAAGAGTTCTTTTTTTTCTCTCTCTCTCTCTTTCTCTCGCTCTTTTATTCGCGCGCGCGCGTCTGCGCGTGGGAAGAAAGAGAGGGGGGAGAGAGAGATATCGTCATGAGCGTCGCGGCGAGAACGCGTTTGCGATTGATTGTCGTGCCCAAAATGATGCGACGGCCTTCGTTTTTGGAAAAGCAAAACCAGGACGGGTCGACGTCGGCGTCGGTCTCGGGGAGAGAGACGAAGGAGGGAGACGACAAGAGTTCCACGCCGGAAAAAAATGTGTTCATTCACGCGTCCACTATTCGAGAACCGAACGATGCTCGATTTGACCAAGCCATGAAACGCATACTCGAAAACGAAGAGAAAGATGTCGTGAAACAGTTCACGCCTGAATTTGTGAACCGATTGAAAGAGAAAGCGTCTGCGTACGCGCATAAGACGTGGCAAACGTGGGAGAAAAGTGAGAAGGGTTTCGGAAAAAAAGTGTACGATTTCGCGCAGAAGTTATTAGAGAAAATAGATCCAGACGAAGACGTGTTGAAAGCGATACCATCCAAGGCACTCGGCACGACGCTTTCGTCGTGCGAAATCGTGTATCCAAAGTCGATGATGCACACGGAAGAGGTGAGAATGGCCATACGAAACTTTTTGAAACAAGGAAAGAAGAAAGCGAGACGAGCAAAATATTTTAACTTGGCGTGCGCACCGTTCACGTTGCCGTTGTTTCTTTCTCCGGTATCAAACTTTCCCATCTATTGGTTCCTCTACCGAGCAAGAGAAGCTTGGATTGCATGTAAAGGCGCTGAAAGTGCAAAAAAGATGTTGCAGAGACGATTGGAACAACCAGAGTTGGTTAGTGAAGACGATAGGGAAATTCAGAAGTTAATCGACCATCACGAGTGTACATATAATAGTAATAATGATAGTAAGACTAATAATAATAATAATAATAACGAAGCGTGTTGTCGAGTCGCGGCGCATGACGAATCAAATTGCGCGGTGACGTTTGCACCGTGCGATAAACTGGACGAAATATTCATGTCTGCGTCATCCTTTATCTCCGAAGACGCAAAACTAAACTTTTGGCGACGGTTGACGACTGTTCAGTTAGACTCGAAGGAAAACGATGATAACTTCGCGAATAATTTTGTAAACGTTTTAGGAGAGATTGAAAAACTCACCGGAGCGAAAGATATTAAATCATTACACAAAAGGTACGAAAGATTCCGAGCTTTGAACGCAAAATCATAGAACTCCCTGGGTATAGCGATGAAATAGATAGTGCAGTAGTTTGAGAATTAAATGCAACCAAAATAGTAGCAAATTTTCATAACAACAAAACTAAATCTTGTTTATATTTCTAAGAGGTAAGTTCACGCTTTTCGCAAAGAAAAACGATCGGACAGACTCTTTCGGTCCTCGACTTCTCGTCTCCATGTTTAAGAAACAGAAACTATCTCGCGATATCACTCTCCAATCACGCAAACATACCACCCCCCCATTTATTTACCTAAAAACGAGTGTCGTCGTTTACTTGTTTTCGTAAACGTACGTCAAACCGCACTTACCGCAGTAGTGCCTGTCAAAGTGGTTCGCCATGAACACACCCGCGCCGCACTCCGGTGCCGGGCACTCCTTCCGTAACCTTGTCACTTTGCCGGCGTCGTCAACCTTGTACAACTTCAAAAATCCCAACTTGTTTTTCTTGTGTACATGCTTGATCTTCTTTGGTTTCGTGTAGGTCTTCTTCTTTCTCTTCTTACCGCCACCTCTCAATCTCAAAACCAAGTGCAACGTGGACTCTTTTTGGATGTTGTAATCCGCGAGAGTTCTCCCGTCTTCTAATTGTTTACCGGCAAAAATCAATCGCTGCTGGTCCGGCGGGATGCCCTCCTTGTCTTGAATTTTCGCTTTCACGTTGTCGATCGTGTCCGAAGACTCGACTTCGAGAGTGATGGTTTTCCCCGTCAAAGTTTTACTGCGATAAATAAAGAGAGGTACGAGAAAGTTGATGATGATACAACACGTCAGAAGACACTCACATAAAACGACGCGATCGCGATGCAGAACGCAGAAAGAAAACGACACGACGGGACGCCATCGCATCCTTCCATCGCGGGACCGTTTCGAAGAACAGTCGACGAGACGAGACGCCCCGCGCGCGTTCATCATCACATTCTCCTCCCTTCTTCAAAGCCCCAAAAAAAAGCCTCTTGGACAAGGATTTTTACGCGCAAACGCGCGATGCGAAGAACTCGACACCATCCCCGATGCGAACGACAAAACGGGTAAAAAACGACAAGAACACGCACACAAAGATTTGCATGATTGAATTATTACGACGACTTTGTTTGTGGAGTATCTGCACTTCTTCTCGTCGTCCGCTGGTTTTGGTTCCTGAGCCGGAGAGTCTTCGTAAGAGGTGGTCGATTTGTGACACCTTTCCAAAAGGTGCCAAACTCAAAGGGCTTTACACACATATTTAGGGTTTTATCACGTTTTGAAGTGGGAAGAGACCATTCTTTTGAAAGCGCGCGAGCAAAAAGACGCGTCTCTGGTCTCGCTCTTCGCCACATTCCCGTGGGGGGGGTCGCGCGCCTTTTCCGCGCCGACGCGAGGGAGAGAGAGAGAGAGAGAGAAAGAGAAAGAGAAAGAGAGAGAGAGAGAGAGAAATGCTCTCCTCTTTGAGATGGGAGAATTCTTGCGTGCGGG